>Ga0247813_10001535_pt1 | contig 17357 bp, 15 predicted proteins | sample UWRJL169409C1_FD_180719 | JGI IMG/M metagenome (GOLD analysis project Ga0247813, IMG submission 180719) | Plant litter microbial communities from Arlington Agricultural Research Station in Wisconsin, United States - UWRJ-L169-409C-1 | ecosystem: Environmental > Terrestrial > Plant litter >... | reverse complement strand
GCTCGCAGCTTGCCAGGTTCCTTTCCTTTGCTCCACGGGTCGTCTGCAACCGTCGCCGCCGCCCATTGCTCAAACCATCCCTCAGGAATGATGGTGGCGCGCGCATGTTCGGGTGCGGTGCCCAGCCAGCGCTGCAGGGTATTCAAAACCGGCACGAGCCGGTAGGCGGCCAGTTCACCGCCCATATCCAGCGGAATGGACTTTTCACTCAGCCATTGCGGGGCGAGAACGGCAAGCTTCAGGACCTTGTCGGGATTGGCTGCGGTGTAGGCTCCGGTCACGGTGCCGCCCCAGGACATGGCGAACACGTTGACCTTGGCAAGGCCGCGATGACGCAGGACAAAATCGACCGCCGCGCCGAAATCACGAACGCCGATATCCGTGCCGATGATCGGCGGGTTCAGAGCCGGATCTATCTCCATAACCTCCGGCCGAGAGGACTTGCCGTAGCCGCGGACATCGACGGTGAAAACGTCGAACCCCTCGGATGCGAGATAGTCCATGAAGGAAAACCCGCCGAGCGGGACGTCGTAGAGGCTCCCGGAGGAATAGGTCGCGCCATGCACCATTACGATGGTGGTCGCCGGCGTAAACCGGGTCATCCCGGTGGGGCGCTTGTTGCGGATATGGAGTTCAATGCCGGACGTGTCGCTTGGTATACGATGATCTTCGATCGAGATGGCGTCAATGTCGAGAGAGTTGGTCATGTCGTCCTCAAATATAGGTCCAGGAGAAACCATCCTGCGTTCGCACGACATAGCCGGCGGAAGAGGCTGGAAAGTGCGTGGCAAGGTACATCGCCGATGCGATGTGTCTTGCGTACGCTGCTCATGGCAATCCTTCAGCTTCGAGGCTTGTGGATACCGGACGTAGGACGTTTGCGCATGCGCTGGAAATCAAACGGGCTCATAGGTGCGATCGACAGGATCGATTGGTTGCTGGACGGAAGATGAGGCATCTCTGGCTCGTGCTGCCCCGCGTGGCGGCGACCGCATTCAAGGATGACGACGATGAACCTGTATTTCCACGCCACACCAAACTCCATGAAGGTCGCGGTTCTGCTGTATGAAATGGCCCTGCCTTTCGACGTCACGCCTATCGATATTTTCAAAGGGGAACAGCATTCGCCCGCGTTTCGAGCGGTCAATCCGAACGGCAAGGTTCCTGCCCTCGTCGATGACGAAGTTACCGTTTTCGATTCCCACGCGATCCTGCTCTACCTGGCAGAAAAGCACGGACGGTTCACTCCTGCAGAACTATCGACGAAAGCCGTCATGCTGTCGTGGCTCCAACTGGTCGCCACCGGTTTATCTCCCTATTCCGGCCAAGCGATCCACTTCCTGCACTATGCCCCCGAGGATCTCCCCTATGCGAAAAACCGCTACGTGAAGGAGATCGAGCGGACGTATCAAGTGTTGGAGACGCGGCTCGGGACGTCAGAATGGCTGGCTGGTGGGGATTACACCATTGCGGACATGGCGCTTTGGGGATGGGCAGCGTCTGCCGGTTATATATTCGGGGACGAGGGCCTTGACGATTTTCCTGCAGTCAAGCGTTTCATGACGGCGATGTCAAAACGCCCGGCAGTGCAGCAGGCACTGGCATTGAAAGCTGGGCATACCTTCAAGGCGGCGCTGGATGACGAAACGAGGAAGGCACTGTTCCCACAAAACGCAAACAGCTGAACCCATAGGACGTGTCTGCCGAATACAGCAAGGCATCCGCATCGGGTTTCGTTTCCGAGACGCAACCAAGTGGAAGCGTTGCTTCGACTTGGACACCGGTGCCAACGGTTCACGCCAGAAGTCGGCCGGGAATGCTGTCCTTGAGTGCCAGCTTTCTTCCGCAATGCGGCTCGGTTGTCGCACGCACCGGGGTCGGTCATCGCTACAAGCGCATGCCGGACGCAGTATCGGCTTCAGGATAGGCACGGGCGGCATGGTCTGGCCCCGGATGGCGCAACTTGGATGTCCTGCCCTCATCGTGCATCCGGCGGGCGGCTTCGTGTCAGGTGGGCAGAGCGGGGCTATCCACGGCCCAGCGCACAACGCTGGCTTCCACAGCCCAGTCGCGCAGATGCGGCATTGCCGAACGGTGGGCGCCGCTGGCGACAAAGCCATGCATGGCGCGCTCGTCCCGCCAAACGGTCATCGTCCAGAATGAGCCGTCTGTCTGACGCTGGACAGCGCCAGACAGCAGACCATCGGCCTTTCGCGCCTGACCCATCGCTCTGTTGGCGTGCAGCGCAAAGAACGGCAGGAATAGCACGGAGCGGGAGCAAAAGCAGGTAACGCTGATCAGGGGCATGTCTTGTTTTGAATTGGAACGGTGTCAGAGCGTGACCACGAGCTTGGCGGCCGAAATGCCCTTTAATTGGCGGTCGAGCGCCAGCGGTATTTGGTTAAGACCGTGGCCCACGACAACAGGATCTGGCGCAGCCCTGAATCGGCCATCTGCGAGCGCCGCAGGCAAGAAGTCTTCAAAGATCAATGGACCGACATTGGTATTCAACAGCGCACTGCCCCAGACAAATTTGGTACTCGCCCTCGCGAGCCGCGCCTTGATCGACAGCTTGGCAAAGCCCATCCCGGAGCGGATAAGGACCGGTAACAGCCGCAAGAGCCTGCCACTGCCGGCAGGAAGATGATCGAAGCTTGCGGGCGGCGTTGCCATCGCAACGAAGCGCCTACCGTCAGAGGCACGGACAATATCAAGACATTTTGCGGCGGAGCCAACGCCGATAGCGAGCGCCCCGGCGAGGTGGCGCCCTTTCAGCGCCGCGACGATATCGCCAACAACGTTCGTGCAGGCATAATCGAAAGCCAGGCGGGCGCCGAGCTGCTTCACATACTCAAAATTGCGCGGCGATGCGGTGGCGATGACATCGTAGCCGGCAGCGACCGCGAGCTGGATCGCATTGCTGCCGACGCTGGTCGAGCCGCCCCAGATCAGGACCGTTTTACCGGTCGAACGCGGTGCAGCACTCGGTCGGTCGAGCGCCAGGCAATCGGGCTCAAACAGGGCGGTTGCGGCCGTCGATAGGCCGAGCGGCAGAACCGATGCTGCTTCAAAGGATAGGGTTGCTGGAATCTCGGACGCCATATGGCTCTTGAGAACCACAAAAGTCTGGAACCCGCCTTCAGCCGAACCATGCCCCTTGTCCGCACCGGCCGCATAACCAAGCACGCGATCGCCGATCTGGAAACGGGTCACATCCGGCCCGATGGCGATTACCTCACCGGAGACGTCCGAGCCCGGGATGAAGGGGTATTTCACCCAGGGCGTGATGAAGTCGCCCATGGTGCGCACCAGCCGGTCCATCGGGTTGACCGCCACTGCGCGGACGCGGACGGCGATCTCATCAGTGCTCGGCACGGGGAAAGCTGCCGGGGCGACAACGAAATCGGTTCGTTTGGCCTTGAGCCAAAGGGCAAGGGTCTCATTCATCTCGTCACTCCGTCAGGTGTTTTGCTGGACACACAATTAGACGTTTGCGCTTGGACCATCCATGCTGCAAAGTCTTTAGATTCGTTGCGATCGTCCGAAGGCACCATGGACCCACTGTCAGACATCCTTTCGCTGCTCAAGCCGAGCAGCTATGGCTTTCGCGGGCTGGACGCATCTGGTGACTGGGCGCTTGCCTATGCGGCGGACGACGGCATCAAGTGCTTTGCGATAACTGCGGGGGCTTGCTGGCTGGTGATGGATCGGGACGCTGCGCCAATGCGTCTTGTAGCCGGCGATTTCGTGCTTCTGCCCGGTGGCGGCGGGTTCCGATTGTGCAGCGCGCTTGACGTCGCGCCCATTGATGCTTTCAGCTTTTTTCCAAATGTGGCTGCAGGCGAAATCGGCGTGCTGAATGGCGGTGGTGGTGGCTGCGTCGGCGTCGGCGGCTATTTTGCGTTCGAGGGCATCCATAGTGAGATGTTGCTCGGCATGTTGCCCCCTATCGTTCATGTCGCCGATCAGGCGGACAAAGACGGGCTGCGCATAGCGATTGAACGCCTGATGCGCGAACTACGTGCGCCGAGGCCCGGAAGCTCACTGTTGGGGGAACACCTGACGCAGGCGTTGCTTATCGAATCGCTTCGGCTGCATCTTGAGGAAACATCAACACGCAAAACAGGCTGGCTGTTTGCCTTGGCCGATAAGCCCATGAGCGCGGTGTTGGCAGCAATGCATGCCGACCCCAGTCGCAAATGGACGCTAGAGACTTTAGCCCGGGTTGCGGGTATGTCTCGGTCGAGCTTTGCGGTCCGTTTCAAGGAAAGTGTGGGAGAGCCGGCCATGGACTATCTGACCCGCTGGCGGATGATGCTTGCGGCAAACCATTTGGCAATTGAAGGCATGACTATTTCTCGTGTCGCGCCGACGGTTGGGTACGAATCGGAAAGTGCTTTTGGCGCAGCTTTCAAGCGAGCTTTTGGCTATTCTCCGAAGCAGTATGCAAAAGGCGCCGGGCGATAATGCCAACGGCACGTCCGCAAGATGCATCTTGAGGTGAAGGCGACTTGATTTGCCTGGTTACGGTGGCGGCGGGTTCGGAAACTCGGTATTGGCTCGCCTCTGACGATTTCACCTTGTTCGCGATCTTGACCCGATCCGCCGAAACTATTCTGCACTGAGCCATGTTTCGGAACCGCTATGGTATAGGACACGCTGACTGCCTCCGAAATCACCGGGATAGGACCCTGCGGGACCGCCTCGATCAATGTGGCCTAGAAGACAGTCGCCTGCATGGATAAATGTCATTCGTGTTCTTCGGTCGGCATGCACAATAGCGAAACTGGCAGAGCTCCGAGGAACACGCGCGCGCAAATCTAGATGGATTCCGCGCAGCTGTTTCGGAAGCGCATTGAGATCCAGCGCTCCTTGTAGACCGATGAACCAGTCGATCACTTCCCGCACGATCGGTTGGGCATATTCTCCATTGCCCGCACCTGCGGCAGAACGGTCGACGATGATGCAAATCACGCCGCTTGCATTGATGCCAAGCCCTGCATGGTCACGATTGTCAGCGGTCTTGGTGCCTTTCTTGCTAAACCAGTTTGCTTCAATGCGCACCTATATCCAAGTATCGCTTCATCACCCGGGATGAAATCGACTTTGAGGGGATCGAGCGGCATTCGGCAGATGACATCATCATCCGGGGCGTCCAATTTCGGTCAAAGATTACAGCCTTGATAGGAATCGAACCAACAACCGCTATCGCAATTATAGGGGATAAAAAGACGCTGCGTAATACTGGCCGCCGGATCAGACCGATCAGGAATGGCACTGCTTACAACCCTTCCTGGCTGGCGAGACCAGGATCAGTCCGCCAACCGAGGACGATTTGCGCGAGGTGTGAACGCGATCTACTCTTGACGCGCTCGGGCGGCGGTTGGGGGATGCTGTTCAAGGATATCCCGCCATGACCACGCTGAAGGGATTAAGCGACCGACCCTAGTTTGTCAGGTCTGCTTAACCGGCCCGACAAACATTGGAATGCGCTCAGAGCGCGAGATGCGCCTTTTCTACCAAAGCCGCCTTGATCGCTGCGGTTTCCATGCCAAGTTCAATAAAATTGCGGGCATGGCGCGCCAACGCGACATTGTCGTCCCAGAGGTTTCGCCAGATCGCGGTCTTAAGCGAAAGGTCTTTGTCGACTATTGTGGTCGAGAATGACTCGAACGTCACGTAGTCTTTCCAATCGATTGCAACGAGCGCATCGAAAATGCCCGCGAAGTTGATGTTGCCAGTTCCAAGATACCCACGGTGACTCTCGCCAATGTGCACGTAGCCGATCTTGTCGGCCGCGTGACGGATTGCCAGCCCAACATCAGCCTCTTCGATGTTCATGTGAAAGGTATCGAGATGCAGTAGAACATTCGATGCCCCCGTATCTTCGATATACGCCAGCCCCTGAGAGGCCGTGTTGAGCATGTTGCTCTCGAAGCGGTTGACGATCTCAAGGTTCAGCGTCACGCCCGCAGACTTCGCTCGATCGGCCACCTTCGACAAGGTTGAAACGCTTGTGTCCCAGGCCTTCTTGGTAAGTGCCTGCTCCTGTTTCCCATGGGCAGAACTCAAGATGCCGGCGAGCTTGGTGCCGCCGAGATCCCTGACGAGAGCGACGGCCTTATCGAGTATGTCCCGCCCGTTGTTGACAACCGACGTATCGCTGCTCGAAATGTCACCCTCGGAAGGAAGACCCATGCTGATCGCGACATCGAGATCGAGCTCCTTGAGACGACCAGAAAGCCATTTAACATCCACCTGCTTTGGATCGAGGTAAGAAAATTCAATGAGTTTGTAGCCAAGGTCATACGTCTTGCTGAGCGCATTCTCCAACTCGTCCTTCGACGAGCCTGCGCTCCAGACGAAGGAATGGACGCCGATTTTGGACATGGGACAACGTTTCCTGCGATTTTTGTGTTTCGATCATGACCCGCCGCGTCACGGCGACGACGGCGGGTCACTCGGGAGGAGTCCTTAGCGAGCTGCAGTCCAGCCCTTGTAATCCTTGATGTTATCGGCAGTGATGAGCTTGGGGTCGAGGAGGATCGTGTCCTGTGCCGGCTTCTTGCCGTTGAGCAGGTCAACAGCCATCGTCAGGGAGTCCCCGGCCATGGTGTAAGGGTCCTGCGAAGCGGATGCCTTGATCATCGACTTGCCGCTAGAAAGCGACTTTTCGATATCCGGGGCGCCATCGACAGCGGTGAAGAAGAACTCGTTGCGGTTCAGCTGCTTGGCTGCGAGTTCGGCGCCGATTGCGGTCGGATCGTTGATCGCGAATACGGCGTCGATCTTGTCAAAGCGGGTCAGCAGTCCCTGCATCACAGCCATGCCGCCGTCGCGCGAGCCTTGAGCATTCTGATCGTCGGACAGGATCTTGATGTCAGGGCTCTTGGTCAGAACATTCTTGCACCCCTGCACGCGATCGATGATCGACGAAGACGCCGGTCCGTTGATGATGACGACATCACCCTTTCCCTTGATCTGGTCGACGATGTACTGGCAAGCCTCTTCGCCGGCCTTGATGTTGTTGGTCATGACGGTGACGTCTGCGCCTGGCGCCGAAACGTCGAACGCGGCGACAATCACACCGGCCGCCTGAGCCTTTTTGACCGCTGGCGCGATTGCCTTTGCGTCAACGGCATTCAGCATGATGATGTCTACGCCGGACGCAACGAAGCTTTCCATTTGCGAGACCTGCTTGTTGAGGTCATAGTCGGCCGAAACCGAAGTCACTTCGACGTTCGGGTTGATTTCCCTGGCACGATCCTCGATGCCCTTGATGGTTGCTACGAAAAACGGGTTGCCAAGCAAGCCGACAGAGATGCCGATCTTCTGCAGATCTTTCGCGGATGCCGGCATGGTCATGGCTGCCGCAATCGCTGTTCCGAGAAGCAGTTTCGAAATTGTACGCATTGGTCTTCCTCCGTTGTGGCGCTCCCAGCGCCTTCGTTTTCCCGGTGATCCGGTTCCATTCGCCGCATATCAGGTGCGGCTTAGTCCTTTCAGCCGATAGCGGTCGAGACCGACGGCGATGATGATGACGAGACCTTTGATGATGTACTGCCAGATGTCGGAAACACCCACGAGAATCAGCCCATTGGACAGCACGGCAATGATCAGCGCACCAATCAACGTCCCCCAGATGGACCCGACACCGCCTACAAAACTCGTGCCACCAAGTATGACTGCCGCGATCGCGTCGAGTTCGTAAGATTGCCCAAGCTGGAGGCCATTGGCAGCATAGAGACGCGCGGCTGACATAGTGCCTCCAAGCCCTGCGAGCAGACCCGACACGCTGTAGACAAAGAGCAGGACAATCGGCACCTTGATGCCGGTCAGCCGGGCAGCTTCCACATTGCCTCCGACTGCATAGATCCACGTGCCGAGAACGGTGCGCTTGAGAACGAACCAGGAGACCAGGACTGTCGCAAGAGCGATGATCGCAAGCCATGGTACTCCCAGGACGCTCCCATTTCCGATGAAGTCGAACGGCAGGTCCGGGTTGAAGACCGTGGTGTCGTTGCCCAGCAGACGCGCGACGCCGCGGATAGCGGTCAGCGAACCCAAGGTGACGATGAAAGGCGGCAGTTTGAGAAATGCGATAATCGAACCGTTGACGAAACCACATGCCAGTCCGACGGCGATGGCCGCAGGGATGCCGAGCATTCCGATATCGGGAAACAGTGACACGATCACAGCGACCATCGCTGAGGCGGCCAGGATTGAGCCGACGGACAGATCGATACCACCTGTGAGGATAACGAAGGTCATACCGGCGGCAAGAACGGTGTTGATCGATGCCTGCTGCATGACGATCGACAGATTGTTTACGCTCAGGAAGCGGCCACTGAGCAAATGGAAGCCGATCGCCAGAAGGATGAGTACCGGCAGCATGCCAAGCGCCGTGAGCGTCGTGCGCAGCTTGAGAGTGTTTGCGTCTTTGGTCGTGGTTGTGCTCATGGCTGACTTCCGTCCTTCTTTAACTTTTCCGCGTCGGATGTCGCCGAGCCCGTGGAGAACGCCATGATGGCCTCCTGATTGATCGGATGATCCTTTGAGCCAGTCACCTCTCCGGCAATGCGTCCCTCCCGCATGACCAGGACCCGGTCGGCGATGCCGATGATCTCCGGCAGGTCACTGGAAATAACGACGATGGCGATCCCGTTCTGGGCGAGTTCATCGATGATCCGGTAGATTTCTGATTTCGCGCCGACGTCGACGCCACGGGTTGGTTCATCGAGAATGATGACCTTGGGCCTGGTTTCGAGAAGTCTCGCAATAAGAACTTTTTGCTGATTACCGCCGGACAGCGCTCCGGCGTTGATGCTGGTGCTCTTCGTGCGGATGGCAAGCGACGTAACGGCACGAGCCGCCCGGATTTTCGCCTGGGCAAAGTCGAGCACACCAGCGGATTTCGCATCGGATCCGATGACACCTATGTTGATGTTCTCGCTGATGGACATATCGAGGAAAAGCCCGAGGCCCTTCCGGTCTTCGGTGAGGTACGCTATGCCGGCGTCCAAGGCATCCCGCGGACCGGCGATCGCGAGTTCTTTACCCTCCAGGAAAAGGTTGCCCGCCTTCTTCGCGTCTGCGCCGAATATCAAGCGTGCAAGCTCGGTCCTTCCCGAACCGACGAGGCCGGCAATTCCGAGCACTTCACCGGCGTGCGCATCGAACGAGCAATCACGCACTCTTCGTCCGTCATCGATGTTGCGAACGGAAAGCACGGTGCGCTGCTCGCCGCTCGCCGCGTGATGCTCTTTCTTGTAGAATGAGGAGAGATCACGTCCGACCATCATCGAAACCAGCTTGGACGCGGAGAGTTCGGCCTTATTCAAAGTGCCGACGTATGTGCTGTCCCGCAACACGCTCACGCGATCGGCCAGCTGGTAGATTTCCTCCATCCGGTGGCTGATATAGATAATCGCAATGCCTTGTGACTTGAGACTGGCAATGACGTCGAACAGGCGATCGGTCTCTCGGCTTGTGAGGGACGTTGTCGGCTCGTCCATCACGATAATGCGGGCATTGGTAGTCAGCGCGCGGGCGATTTCCACCATCTGTCGCTCGCCCAAGGAAAGCTGGCCGACCTGGCTGGATGGGCCAAACCCCACGCCAAGACGCTTGAGGATCGGCTCTGCACGCCGTCTTGTGTCCGAGCGGTTTAGAATCCCTGCCCTCGATGGCTCGGCGCCAAGGAACATGTTCTGCTCCACGGTCAGGTTCGGGGCCAGCGACAGCTCCTGATAGATCACCGAGATCCCATTGGCCTTCGCCTTGATGGGATCGCCCGCAACAACCGGCTGCCCGTCAACCAGGATCGTTCCGCCAGCATCGGCCTTGTGGGCGCCGGACAACACCTTCATCAGCGTCGACTTGCCGGCACCGTTTTCGCCCATCAGCGCATGGACTTCACCGGGGAATACCGTGATCGAAACATTCGAGAGCGCACGTGTGCTGCCGAACGTCTTGCTGATGTTGCGCATCTCCAGGACAGGTGTCGCCCTCGGTGCGGCAGTCGCGGTGACGCTCATGCTTGCCTCTCCAACAGTTGCTTGTCTTTGACAATGTCGCCCACGGAGCGGTCGAGCTCTTCGCGCCAGAAATCACGATATGCTTGGAGCCCCGGTATCTCGGCCGGACGCGACACGGTGCATTCGTTTTTGAACGGGCTTTCACCGAACTGTTCGAAAACCAATGCTGCGGCTCCGAAGGCGCTGCCTTCCGCGTTGGGACTGCTGTAGACGGTTTGACTTGACCTCAACGCGGCGAGCACCGCGGCATAGAGCCCGGTCTTGACCAAGCCTCCGTCAATCACAATGGGATTGCTCGAGGCGATCAGATCAAGTGATAGGTCTGTCATGAGCGCCACGTACAGCAGCGCTGCGGCGGCCCGTTCCTCCCCCTGCAGCGGCGGACCTATAAAGCGCCCTTCTCTGCCGGGCATCGGCCCGCCCGCGGCGAACGACGGCAGGGCGAAGGCCTTTTTCTCAATGACTGCCAGAACGGCTTCTGAGGAAACGGCCTGTTTCCAGCCACCGCTCGCGACATCGTATTCCCGGCCGCCCATAAAGCGGATCGTGGCAACCGGCTTGTGGTCGACAGTCACGTTCGCCAGCATGTCTCGTTCGCGGTCCAAGGTTTCCAACGGGCTGGATGGGTTGAAGATCACCACCCAGGTGCCGGTCGAGACGAGCGTGAAATTGGAGAACCCCAGCGAGCGGTAATAGTAGAGTGCGGAATTGCTGTCGTGGACACCGTTGTGAACTGCCAGAGCAACGCTGGTACCGTTGGCCAGTTCAAGATCATATTGCCCGATCTCCTCGCCTGCCCTTGCGAATTCCGGCATCTTTGATCGCCAGCCCTGGTTATCCACCAGGGTGCTGAAATCGTCAGCGATCGGGGCCCAAAGATGCGAGTGACACCCGAGATAGGACACTTCCGAGACCTTGTGGCCCGAGAATTTCCACGACCAGAACTGCGGATAGCAAAGTATGGCGTCGCAGATGTCGAGCAGTTGCGGAGACCTGTCGGCGAGCCACAGTATGTGCCTGCCGAAATTGAAACCCAATGGCAATCTTGGCGAGAACGTTTCGGAGTAGTCAGGAATGAGCCGGTCGATTCTCTCGGCGACGGCCGCCGGGGGTTCCTGTTCATAGTCAAGGATGGGATGAAGCAGAAGATCGCCCTGTATCAGTGCAAACGTGCAGCCATGACCAGAGAACATGATCCGATCGACACCATGCGTGGTCACGGCATCGACCAGTGAACGTCTCATCCAGTTGAACAGGGTCTCATCGTCAAGAACCCTGACTTCGTCTTCGTTTCGCCAGACTGGTTTGGTGCGAGCCTCGCTGAGCACCGCACCCTCCCGCGAAATAACAAAAAGCTTGGAGTTCGTCTTGCCGAGATCGAAGATGGCGATCGCTGACTGGCTCACTTGGATCCTCCCGTGCTGGCGACGAGGATCTCGACACCTGCATCTTCCAGCATCTTCGCTGCAGCATCAGAAAGGCCATCGTCTGTCACGACCATTCCAATACGGGAAAGTGGGAGGACGATATTGCGAGGCTTGATTGTGAATTTTCGGCTATCGGCCAGGAGGACGATTTCGTCAGCGCATCCACTCAGCTCGCCGATGGCCCTTGTCAGAAGCGGATGCGATTCCAGCAGGCCTTCGCTGCTGACACCTTGGGTGCCAAGAAAAAACCGTGAGGCGAAGTAGTTAGGGGCACCTGCCGATGGATCATGGATGATACCGGGCTCTCGGTACAGTACGCCGCCCGCAAGCGTAAGCTCGCAGATGGCATGATCACCGAGATAGGCGGCAAGCGGCATGGAATTGGTGTAGATCCGGACACTGCGCTGCGCCAGCTGAATGCCGAGCTGATAGCATGTCGATCCTGCGTGAACGATGATCGAGTCACCATCACGCACAAGGCTCGCAGCCTTTTCGGCAATAGCGTTTTTCGCCTCGACAGCAATATCCCGGTTTTCGTCATAAGGCCTGGCTGACAGACGTCCTGCCGATCCGCCATCGCTGGCAGAAATGCCGCCATAGACCTTGCGGGCTTTGCCCAGCTCATGAAGCTTGTCGATGTCACGGCGAATGGTTGCGGGTGAGACCGCAAGGCGCTCCTGCAGATCGCGTACGGACGCAAACGGCGTCTCCTGCAGCAGATCGGTAATAGCCTTGTGGCGCTCGGAATCGTTCAATGAAATGCCTCCCGACGTCTCCCGTGTCGATGATTAAAGATAATCACAGAACAATGCAGTTCGCAAGCTGCAAAGAGTGAAAAACTTCATCATTGACGATGTACGATCAAATCCATACGATCTCGCGGAAAGTTTGCTCACTAGACGCAACGGCAGCGCAAACTGGAATGATGCAGTGCAAACGTAGATATGTGGAGGAGTTGACCGTGGCCGCAATCGCTCAATCAGTCGGATCGAATAAGGACTTCCAAGCCTTTTTGGATTTGTCCGAGGCTGTGGGGAGCGACATCCTCAAGACGCAAGGGGCTGGCGGAAACACATCCGCGAAGTTCGGCGGTGTGATGTGGGTCAAGGCTTCCGGGACATGGCTTTCACAGGCCAAAGACCGCGACATTATGGTGCCGGTCGAAGTGGAGCCGCTCGTCGCGGCACTAAGGGACAAAGACCCTCGCGCCGAAAAGGCGACCGACTTTGTTGTCAACGAATTGAACTCGAGCGGACTCCGTCCCTCGATCGAAACGAGTTTCCATGCAGCCCTACAGAATACGGTTGTTGCGCACTATCATTGCGTCAATTCAATCGCGCTATCCGTTCTCAAGCGCCGCGAGCAGATTTTAAGCGAGCGCATGGCAACAGTCAGCGACCTGACATGGGCGACAATCCCGTATCGCCGCCCCGGAACGCCCCTCGCCCGCGAAATCGATGCTGTCTCCAGCAGCCTTCCCGACGTGCTCTTTCTGTTCAATCACGGCATCATTGTCGGCGGACGTGATGTGGCCGAGGTTTCCGACAGAATCCGGCGCGTCTCGGAAGCACTTGCCTGCCCTTCGCGTGATGGAGGCAAACCCGATGTCGCCGCACTCTCCGCACTGGCGGAAGGATCCGAGTTTCAGCCCGCATCCGATCTCTATAGCCACAAGACGGCATTATCTCAGGAGAATCTGGAATTCGCACTCGGCGGCTCTCTCTACCCCGATCACGTCATCTTTCTCGGCTCCACCGTCGGCCTCTTACAGGATGGCCAGTCTGCGGCGGAGTTTGTCGAGCGCTGCAGTACCGATAGCAAGGAAGTGCCGAAGCTTATCGCGGTTCCTGGCAAAGGCGTTTTGGTTTCGAAGGCACTGACCCCCGGCGGTCTTGCGATGGCGAGATGCCTTGCCGAGGTCGTTGCGCGGATTCCCGCAGGCGAAGCGATTGAATATCTGACGCCGGACGACGTGTATGAACTTACTCATTGGGAAGCAGAGCAATACCGCCAGGCGCTTGACCGCAAGACAAATGGGCGCTGAGACATGTCTGTGAACGAACCTGCCGTGGCAATCGGCATTGATATTGGGACTTCCGGCGTCCGCACGGTGGCGCTTTCGCAAGAAGGTCACGTCGTCGGCTTCACCTCGATGCCCTTTGCCGATTCCACAAAAACGAGATCGCCGGCCGCATGGTGGGAGGGCGTGCGGTTGTGCCTGACGCGCCTTGCGTCGGAGTGCTCACTGTCCAGCGTTCGCGGCATTGCCGTTGACGGGACATCCGGCACCGTCTTGGCAACTGACAGCGCAGGCGCGCCGGTTGGCGACGTGTTAATGTACAACGAGCCGTGCCCGGATGCGGCTATTGTTGCGAGTATAGCGCAAGAAGCGCCGCTGGACAGCCCGGCGCGCGGCGCCAATTCCGGCCTCGCCCGGGCTATTCATCTGTCCCGCAGGGCGGGTGTATCGCGCGTTATGCATCAAGCCGACTGGGTTCTGCTGCAACTCGGCCTGTCGCAACCGGCGACGGACGAAAACAACGCGCTGAAGACCGGATACGACCTCAACGCCTCCACCTGGCCCGCGTGGATCGAGGCCGCAGGCCTTGCCATTGACAAGCTTCCCAGCGTCTACCGCGCGGGCGAGCCGATCCAGATGTTGGGCGGGTTCGCCGCTGCGATTGGGCTGCCCTCTTCATGCCGCCTTCACGCCGGGACCACTGATGGCTGCGCCTCGTTCCTCGCGACCGGCGCGTCAGAGACTGGCGACGGCGTGACCGCTCTCGGGTCGACGATGGTCCTCAAGCTGGCGTCGGATCGGCCGATCAACGCTCCGGAGTACGGCGTCTACTCCCACCGCGTCCTGGACTTCTGGCTCGTCGGCGGCGCTTCAAACAGTGGTGGAGTGGTCATTCGTGCTCTGTTTGGCGACGATCAGTTGGATCGACTGACGGAAAAGCTCGACGCTGATCGTCCGACCGGCCTCCAATATTATCCACTGCTGAAGCCGGGCGAACGTTTCCCCATCAACGATCCTTCCTACCCACCCCGTCTCGAGCCGCGCCCGAAAGACGACGCCGTTTTTTTCCAAGGCGTTCTTGAGGGCATGACGGAGATCGAACGTCTTGGGTACGGCCGCCTGAATGATCTCGGCGCCGCTCAACTGCGGACAGTTCGCACAGTGGGTGGTGGGGCAAAGAACCCGGTCTGGAATGAGCTGCGTCAACGCGCTCTCGGCGTTGATTTCCTGCCATCAAGATCGCCTGAAGCTGCCGTAGGGACAGCGTCTCTGGTCCTTGCAACGAGTGTGAGGTGAGCATGATACTCCTGACCGCCCGCCTTGAGGATCTTATTGCAAATTACGATGTCTTTCTCATCGATCAGTTTGGCGTCCTTCGCGATGACGTTGGAGCATATCCTGGGGCTCCACCTGCCCTCGCGGCCTTGAAGGAAGCTGGTAAGGTGGTCATCATTCTTTCGAACTCGGGGCGCAGCGGCGACTACAATGCAGATCGCCTCGTTGCACTTGGTTTCGAGCGATCCAGCTTCGACCGCTTTGTCACGTCAGGCGACGTCGCCTACAAAATTCTTTCCAAGGACATGAGGCTGATCAGGGGCCAAACCCGCTGCCTGACCATATCAAGTGGAGGTGACACAAACCTCGCCGACCGATTGGGTCTGATCACAGTGAACGATGCAAACGATGCGGATGTTGTAGTGATCTCCGGCAGCGAGGCCGAACGCATCTCGCTTGAAGAATATCGCGCGTTGTTACGTCCGGCAGCAGAGAAAAACACTCCATGCTATTGCACCAATCCCGACATCCATAAGCTCGCTGGTGGAACCGTCGCACCGGGCGCGGGAAGTATTGCCAAACTCTATGAAGATTTGGGAGGAGCGGTCATCTGGCTTGGCAAACCTCACAGGGAGATCTACGACTATGCCTGTTCGGCCCTGGGTTCAATCGCGTCCGACCGGATTGTCTGTATCGGCGATAGCATCGAGCACGACATTGTTGGAGCGACGAACGCAGGTCTGCCCTCGGTGCTTGTTGAGACCGGAATACTGTCGGGTCTTCCGAGTTCCATGATAAAGGCGCTGCTCGATCAGTTCGACGTCACGCCGACCTACTTGCTAGAGCGGTTCAGCCTCGTTGACGAACGGTAGCTTCACACCTTCGAAAGAGACGAACCCACAACAGCCTCAAGAACAGCGCAAACATCCTGCAACGCTACGCATTCTGACCGCTACTCATACAAGCGCCAGTCACGACATAGGCCGGTGTATTCGCTCATCCGGGGTGAGGCTAAAGGCCCATGTCGCCGCTCCCTCACGCGGATTGCGTACACAGGTTCTGCGGCGCACAGTTGCGTATCCATCGCCTTGACAGGATTCGAACCGTGGACCCGTCTTTATCACGGCTTATCTATCTAATATTATTGCAACCTCTGGCATTTGCATGCGGATTCGCTCGATTTGTAGCGAACTTTGATCACGGTCTACTACGACATCTGGCAGCGCGCCGGTCCTAGGGTTGCCCTTAGGGGATCTACGACCATCCAATTTATGTGTCCCAGCCAGCCTCCTTGACGCGCCACTTTGATGCCTGCTCATGCGTCTCCCCTATAGAATCGCGGGATCTGATCCGCGTTCCAAAGCGGCTCCTCGGCATCGCTGATTGCTCGCTGACGGGCACGATCAGCCATCCAAAGCCGGTAACTCTTCCGGATGTTCTTTTGCTAGCTGCTTGAGAGCCAGATATGTCTCTTCGCCCGGCATTTCAGCGAGAAGGTTGAAAAGCTTGTTGCGAGCATCCTGCGCATTGTCGCGCAAGGTCGGTGAATAAGCACCCGTTCCGGCGCGCTCGATGTCGTCTGCGGCCCGAATGAAGCGATGCATAAGCACATAGAGGGTCTTGAGATGAGCGGCGCTTCGATAGCCGGACGACATCGCATTGCCACCAAATCGCGTCCCCATAAGCGAAACGACAAAGTGCTGCGCGAATTCCGTGGCCACTTCGCCAAGCGCCTCAAGCTCGGCCTGCAGCGCCGGGATTGCTGCTTCAGGGTCGTAAGCAACCCAGAGCGCATACCAGCGAGGACGATTGTCGTTGTCACCTGAGTCAAGTCGGTTCTTCGCAAGGTCGGCAAGGCCTTCCCACTGGACATCCTGAAGGATTTTCAGGCTATGCCTCAGGGTATCGCTCGCGACGGGGCGACCGGTGAGGAGCCATTCAACCAGGATTGGGGCGATATCGGCTTGAAGCCAGGGCGCCCGATTATCGATATCACTGAGGATATGGTGAAAGCCAGGCGGCCGCTTGCTTGCTCAGCGAGTTCCCACTGTCTGATCCTTCATTTGCCTGACCCCGCATTGGCTGGATAGAGGTTTGGAAACCACCGCTCGGCCGTGTCCGCCGAGAAGGCGAGACGAAGCGGCGACCTATGCGAGGTAGCGGAAAGCATTCCCCGCTCAACGAGCGCCGATGTAACGTTACGCGCCGCCCTCTCCTCATAGCCGGTAATCATTTGAATTTTCGAACGCTCCACCTCGCCAGCCAGAACAGCCTCGCGAAGGACCTGGAAACTGCCCTTGGGGAGCTTCTTGGCGCGGATTTCTTCCTCGATGTGGATTTCGATGCGCATGAGCAGCTTATCGGTCTCGATTAGGCCGCTCATAAACCGGATCTGGTCGATCGCCTGATCAAGGAAGAAGTCACAGAAGGCGACCAGCCCCCGATGAGTGAGATTGCCCCTTCCGTCGCGATCGCCAGCACGCGGACCGTCGGCAGCCATGAGAAGCGCCTTATATTTCGTTTCCTGTCGCGCGAGACCGCGGGCAACCGACCAGAGGTTCGTCCCAACGCCAAGGCGCTTCAAGAGCGCGTGGGACA
>Ga0247813_10001533_pt1 | contig 17388 bp, 15 predicted proteins | sample UWRJL169409C1_FD_180719 | JGI IMG/M metagenome (GOLD analysis project Ga0247813, IMG submission 180719) | Plant litter microbial communities from Arlington Agricultural Research Station in Wisconsin, United States - UWRJ-L169-409C-1 | ecosystem: Environmental > Terrestrial > Plant litter >... | reverse complement strand
ATCTGCTGCAAAGGTTAAAAAAAATTAAGACTATTTAAACCACGACGGCTTAATAAAACAGAATAACTACTTAATGTATCTGTTTATTACTTCTATGATGGCTCTGTTGTCTTGTAATTGCGGCAGGTACTCAAATAAAATATAATGTTTGTCCGGATCGGTCACTAATGCAGTCTCCAGGTAAACGATAGCTTCATTGTTTTGGCCTAAGGCAAAAAGGTAAGCTACCATCCTGTAATAGAGCTCCGCAGCATCAGGATTGTTTTTTATTCCATCAGATATCGTTTCTGACGCTTCCAGTAACCTTCCCTGCTCGTAAAGCACGGTGGAGAAATCCAGCCAGGCCTCAATATCAAGCGGATTATATTCCAATACTTTATAATAAGCTTCTACAGATTGTTCAATCTGCCCCAGTTTATAATAGGCATCGGCCATGGCAAACCAGAAATCAGGGTTCTCATCATCCAGTTCAATAGCTTTTTTATAAAAATGCAGTGACTCAAAATAGCGTTCTTCAAAGTTTAGGGTTACTCCAATACCAAACCAGGCATCAGCCAGTTTAGCATCCATCTTTACAGATTTTTTATAATAAGCCCTCGCTTCGTCCATCCGCTCCAGTTTTTCGTAACATTCGCCTATTGCGCAATACGTATCTGCATTCGGTTTTTCATATTCCCAGGTTTGTTTATAAACTTCAATAGCTTCCGCAAAACGGTCCAGCTGAACCAGCGCATTTCCTTTATTATAATAAGCCGAGGCAAAATTATCTTTAATCAGGATTGCATAATCATAGGCATCAATTGCTTTTTCAAACAGATCCAGCTTATGGTAGGAATTCGCCAGGTTGTACCATGCGGCATACGAATACGGATCATTATCGATGTATTCTTTATAAAACTGGATGCTTTCCTCCTGTTTATCCAGAATATCATAACAAAAGGCCAGCTCATAAAGCCCGTCTTTGTTTTCCATATTCTGTTCCAGGCTCTGCTTGATATATTTGATCGCACTTTCATAATCCAGCATATTCTGGTATACGTAAGCAATCTGCAGCAAAATCTCATCTATTGTTTCGGCAAAAGTCAGTGCAATCTGGAAATTATCCAGTGCTTCAGCATAGCGCTCCAGACTGTTGTATATATTTCCCCGAAGTACGTAGATCTCCGCTTCTGATGCCTCCAGCATTTCTGCCTTCTGCAAAGAGAAAAAAGCACGATCTGTCTGATCGGTAATAAAATACAGCTGTGCCTGTTTAATCAAAAACACGGCAGCATAAGGGTGCTGGTTTAATGCGTATTCTATCACCTGGAGCGCCTTTACAGGATCACTCTTTTCTATATAATAGTCGATGATGTTCTCGAAGGCCTGGGCATCAAAAAAATACTGATCCTGGTTCCTCAACATCTCTTCGTAACGCTCTACAGAACGCTGCGCATCATCACTAAAATCAAAGTAAAATTCCTCTTCCATTGTATCGAATAATTAAAGAACATCTCCACTTTTTCTAAAATACAGTATAAGTTTACAGTATTGTATAGCTTACAACCAAATAATTTTCAACATACAAACAACTTAAAGTGTAATTGATTGATAATATTAATTTTAGGCGTAAATAAGCTGATCAGCTTTGGTCGGATTTTTTTTGCAGCTGTTGGATGTTTCCTTGAATAGTTACAAAGATAACGCAACTTTATTGTATTAAGGTAAAATTCAGGTCAAGAAACCAAAGCCGGCCCTATATAGAAGCGTTTGATATTTTTTTGTTGATTTGTATAAATCAATATCTATTTACTATGCAAATTCAGATGAGTACTGTATTAAAAAACTTGGGTATCTCCGACACTAATCCGGCTTACAGTACGGGGAGTGTATGGGGAAATTCTGCTGATGCGGATAACATCGACAGCTACTCCCCCGCTGATGGTAAAAGGATTGCAGGAGTGCAGTTGGCCACTAAGGCGGACTATGAAATGGTAATGGAACAGGCGAATACTGCTTATATATTCTGGCGCGGACTCCCTGCACCTAAGAGAGGCGACATCGTCCGCCAGCTTGGGGATGCCTTACGTGAACATAAGCAGGACCTCGGTACACTGGTTTCGTATGAAATGGGCAAAAGCCTGCAGGAAGGATTGGGCGAAGTACAGGAAATGATAGATATCTGCGATTTTGCTGTAGGCCTTTCCCGTCAGTTGTACGGGTTAACGATGCATTCTGAACGCCCCCACCACCGTATGTATGAGCAATGGCACCCGCTGGGTATAGTTGGTATCATCTCTGCCTTTAATTTCCCGGTAGCGGTATGGAGCTGGAATGCGGCACTGGCATTAATTTGCGGCAATGTATGTGTTTGGAAACCTTCTTCTAAAACACCGCTTTGCGCAATCGCCTGCCAGCAAATCCTTGCGAAAGTATTAAAGGATAATGATATGCCGGAAGGTATCAGTTCATTGCTGATCAGTGAAGAGGTTGTCGGGGAACTGATCACGAATGATAAACGGATAGCGCTGGTATCCTTTACCGGTTCTACAAGAGTAGGAAGGATCGTTTCTTCTACAGTAGCATCCAGGTTCGGAAAAAGTATCCTGGAACTTGGCGGTAATAATGCGATCATCATTTCTAAAGAGGCCGATCTTGATATGTCTATCATCGGAGCGGTTTTTGGTGCTGTTGGTACGGCAGGGCAACGGTGTACATCGACCCGCAGGCTAATTATCCATGAAGATATATATGAAGATTTTAAAAGCAGACTGGTTAAGGCTTACGGACAACTGCGGATCGGGAATCCGCTGGACCAGCATAACCATGTAGGGCCGCTGATTGATACGGATGCGGTAAATAACTATAACAAAGCAATAGAAAAAGGTAAAGCTGAAGGGGCGAACTTTGTTGTGGAAGGCGGTTTGCTCGAAGGGGATGCTTATGCTTCGGGATGTTTCGTACAGCCCTGTGTGGCTGAAGTGGAAAACCACTACGAAGTAGTACAGGAAGAGACATTTGCGCCTATATTATACCTGATTAAATATAAAACTTTACCGGAAGCTATCGAATTGCAGAACGGTGTTCCGCAAGGGCTTTCTTCGGCAATTATGACGCTGAACCTGCGTGAAGCGGAATTATTCCTTTCTGCAGCAGGATCTGATTGCGGAATCGCGAATGTAAATATCGGGACTTCAGGTGCGGAAATCGGAGGAGCCTTCGGCGGAGAAAAGGAAACAGGCGGCGGCAGGGAAAGTGGTTCTGATGCCTGGAAAGGATACATGCGCAGGCAAACCAATACGATCAATTACGCAGCCACACTGCCTCTGGCACAAGGGATCAAATTTGATCTTTAGCAGCAAGGACAGCTCTGCGTTGTAATCTATTAAAATAAGAGCGGCCGTTTCTGTTATTGAAAAGGCCGCTCTTATTTTATATGTAAAATCTATCTATTGAACAGGCTTTGAAGGTTTAGCAATCATCGCAACTTCAGTCTCATGAGATGAATGAGCAGTATTTAAAGCAGCGAAATTTGATGTTGTTAATTTTCCGATTCCATCGGTTTTAATAAAGTGGTTTGCAGTAGAACCCTGCAGTTCAAGGTCTGCATTCCCGTTAACAACAGTATATATACTTTCAGTCTTAGCTTTAACATAAGCAACAGCGTTATCTTTCACCATCACCTGCAAGTGTTTCACGTTGAATGTACCAACAGTCTTCACACAGGCGTTATTAGATACATCAATACGGTAAGGATCATTTACATAAACGGTCAGCATCACAGGCTCACGCTCTGTAGAACTCAATGTCAGTGTATGCCCAACCTGCTTGATTGACACCTTATCCATTTTATCCTCTTCCAGGGATACCCACTCTTTGTAACTCTGAACTAACAACACCTTTACGTTACCGCTTACAATAACTTTTTTGATCTCTGGATTGACTTTGTCCATACCGGAAAATCTAACTTGTTCAGCTGCTACAGATGTAAATGCTGAAGTGGATAGTACAATAGCTGTCAGCGCCATTGCTACTAAATTTTTTACTGTTGTTTTCATATTAAAAATTTTTTTAGGCTTGTATAACCTGTTGTAATTAACTTGTTTACATTTAAGACGCAATCTCCTATGTGATGTTGCAAATAAATCCCTCCTTTTATACTACAGGGCGGTTTCTGCCGACGAACGCCTTACCTTATTCGACGAAAAGGCGCTAAAAAAACGTTTTATTCCTATTCTATTTGACCGCAATTTTTATTTGATGTATGTTTAAGGTTTTTATAAGTTTGATCTCCCTTCCTTTAATTTATTTAGCTCATGTTACGCGTAGATAGTTCTAAACCCTGCAAAATCGTATATTCACTGTGCAAGCATGAGTATTTAGGCTATTTAATTGAACCGCACATTGTTCAGCTGAATCCGCAGGGAGATTTTTCACTGACCTACCAGCGGCTTTTCAGTCATACGGCAAAGGAGTTTACAAGACATTTAACGGAATCTGACATCAAAATCATCAAGATCCTGGACGAAACTGAACAGGACCATGTAATTAAGAAGTACTATAAAAAAGCAATCAGACCTTTTGAGTTTTTCAGTAAATTTTATGATGATAAGTTCTATGAGACGGTACGCCCTAAAATTGAACGTAAACTGTCGGATGTACTGGAAATTCTAAAGGACAAAGATTCCCTTTATTTAATGGATAAAGACGGGTGGCCGGCAGAACGAAAAATTGAACTTGCGGCAGAACCATCAACAATACTATTCCATTTCAGACGGAATGAGGAAGAAACACGCTATTTCCCCACTATAAAATACCAGGGGATGCGTATTGATTTTATGTTTAAGGATGCACAGATTGTGAGCAACCAGCCGGCCTGGCTTCTGCTGAATGATGTGCTCTACTTTTTTGAGCAGGATTTCGAGGGCAAGAAACTGGTGCCCTTTTTAAACAAACGTTACATTTCCATACCAACGGCCAAGGAAGAAACGTACTTCGAGAAGTTCGTTGCCCCGCTCATAGAGAAATATCATGTATATGCCGAAGGGTTTGACATAAAAACGGAAAGGCACGAGCCTTCTGCAATGCTGAAGGTAATTTATGTTGAAGGTGGAATTTCCCAACTTCAACTGTATTTTGCTTATGGCGACCATGTATTTGCGTTAGGGAATGAGAAAAAAATCACAGTACATCTTCAGAAGGAAGAAAGCAATTATATCTTTACCAGGGTAAAAAGGGAAACATTATGGGAACAGCATAAATATAATGAGCTGGTGAAAATGGGATTGAAGAAAGTGAGCCCGCTTTTTTATAACCTGGAGCTGACCCAGACGATTGACGGGGAAGATCTTTCTTATGGCATCCTCAACTGGGTAAATGAGCATATCGATATTTTAAAAGAGAAAGGGTACGCCATAGAACAATCTACGGGAAATAAAAAGTTTCTTTTCGCCTCCAGCAAAATCGATTTCGAGATTAAAGAGGACAATGATTGGTTTGATATCAATGCGATCGTCTATTTTGGCATCCACCCTATTCCTTTTATCTCTTTAAAACAGCATATCCTACATAAAAAACGGGAGTTTCTATTGCCCGATGGGACCATTGCGATCATCCCTGAAAAATGGTTTTCTCAATACGGGAGTTTATTTAGCCTGGCGGATGGCGGTAAGGTATTAAAGCTGAAGAAACATCACATCGGGCTTATCACTGATCTGGCTGCTGATGGAATAACTAATGTAACACTCCAACGCAAACTGGAGAAGTTAAATGATTTTGAAAATATCGCAGACACACAAATGCCGGTGCATTTTAAGGGCGAATTAAGAAGTTACCAGAAAGCTGGTTATAACTGGTTCAGCTTTTTACGGGAGTATAATTTTGGGGGCTGCCTGGCTGATGACATGGGGCTGGGTAAAACTATCCAGACCCTGGCAATGCTGCAAAAATTAAAAGAGGAAGATGAGTTCAATAATACGCATAGTACTTCCCTGATTATCATGCCAACTTCACTGATTTATAACTGGCTGAACGAGGCAGGGAAGTTTACGCCAAAACTGAAAATCCTTGCGCATACGGGCAGCGCAAGAAATAAGGATGTAAGCCAGTTTATCAAATATGATGTGGTTATCACTACCTATGGGATCACCCGTGTAGATATCAATGAGATACAGGATTTCTATTTCAACTATGTTATCCTGGATGAAAGCCAGAATATAAAAAATCCGGCTTCCAAATCGTTCAAATCGGTCCGCTTGCTAAAGTCGAGACACAAGCTGATTCTTAGCGGTACGCCTGTAGAAAATTCTGTGGGCGACCTATGGACGCAGCTGACATTCCTTAACCCCGGACTGCTGGGTACACAGGCATTTTTTAATGAGGAATATGTACAGGCAATCGAGAAAAGGAAAGATGAGGATAAGGCGAAGAAACTGCAGGCAATTATAAAACCTTTTGTATTAAGGCGCACAAAAGAGCAGGTTGCCGAGGAGCTGCCGGCAAAAACTGAGCAGATTTTCTATTGCGATATGAGCGAAGACCAGGCCTCTTATTATGAGAAAACGAAATCTGCCTACCGGAACGACCTGCTCAGTAGCATGGATGATGGTACTTATGCTAAAAAACAGGTACAGCTATTACAGGGATTAACAGCATTAAGACAGCTGGCAAACCACCCGAAAATGATCGATGAAAACTATGAGTCTGATTCTGGTAAATTCGAAAACGTAGTACATACACTGGATAATGTCCTGAAGGGCGGGCATAAAGTCTTGATCTTTTCACAGTTCGTTAAACACCTGACTATCTTTAAGGCGCATTTCGAGAAAGAGGGAATTCCTTTTGCTTACCTGGACGGCTCTACGAAAAACCGCGGAGAAATTGTATCGGAATTCCAGGATAACACAGATCTTAAGGTTTTTCTGATTTCAATTAAGGCCGGGGGTGTAGGGCTGAATCTTACCCAAGCCGATTATGTTTTTATTTTAGATCCATGGTGGAACCCCGCTGTAGAACAACAGGCAATAGACAGGTCACACCGTATCGGTCAGGAGAAAAAGGTATTTATCTATAAGTTTATTGCTAAAGATACAGTGGAGGAAAAAATCCTTGCTTTGCAGAACCGCAAAAAACGTCTGGCAAGTTCGCTTATCACTACCGAGGAAAGTTTCTTTAAGTCACTGAGTAAAGAAGACATCAGGGAAATTTTGAATTAACCCAAAATAGTTCAGCAGCAAAAAACAAGATGCGGATTCATTGCAAGATCTGAAACCCTGATACATCTTAACCGTTATATCATCAGGTGAATTTCTTAACCTGAAACCTGATTGTGTGGCTTTATTTTGTTTGTAAGATTGTAGTATAATCTTCCCTCGGAATCATTTCTGCGCCGAGGCTCATCAGATGGTCATTCGGCACCTGGCAGTCAATCAGCTGATATTGCTCACTTCTGCAGAGCCAGATCAACGCAGTTTTAGAAGCATTACTCATTTTACTGAACATACTTTCACCGCAAAAAACATGGTTGATTTCTAATCCATACAATCCGCCAACAAGTTCGTTACCGTACCACACTTCAATACTATGTGCCCATCCCGCCTGGTGAAGACTGATATAAGCATTTTGCATATTGTCAGTAATCCAGGTGCCATCCTGCCCTATTCTCTGTGTTTCGGCACAATTGATGATTACCTGTTTAAAAGCCAGGTCTTTAGTTACCCTGAAAACACCGTCTGCCAGGACTTTTTTCATGCTTTTACTGACTTTCACTTTTTCCGGGAAAATTACACAACGCTCATGAGGGGCAAACCAGCATATCGGGTCCCCTTCACTAAACCACGGAAATATGCCGTTATGATAGGCCAGCACTAATCGCTCTTTACTCAAATCCCCGCCGATAGCCAATAAGCCATCTTCTTCTGCCAGTGATGGGTGCGGAAATACTAATTCTTCTTCAGCTAACTGAAATATCATGCCCAAAAATAGTTAAATTTAAACTTAAGCTTCAAATTGGTGTCTGATAACTAAGTAACTGCTGATTATCATGGATAGAAAAGACAATTTTATCAACGTTAAACATCTTTATAATCGTGCTGGCTTCGGGATTTCGTATACTGAGTTGCACGACAAAAGCAAAGTCAGGCTAAGTAGAACGGTGGACAGGTTATTTGATGGACCTGATGCTCCGGAAGATCTGCAGACGGTCACTGAGGAAGAATATCTGGATCAACAGCTGGTACTAAGCGCCCTCAATGGAAAAAAGGAACAAACACCTGAAGAAAAACTGCAGCGGGAAGAGATCACGAAAACGAGAAATGAAAAAAGCCGGAAGCTGAATATCGACTGGATCAGCCAGATGATCAATTCAAAAACGCCCTTACTGGAAAAAGCTACCCTGTTCTGGCACGGACACTTCGCCTGCCGCTCCAATAATCCTTTCTATGCTCAACAGCTAAATAATATCCAGAGAAAGTATGCGATGGGAAGCTTTAAAAATTTATTGACAGCGGTATCCCAATCACCTGCCATGCTGGATTACCTGAATAACCAGCAAAACAGAAAGGGCCGGCCTAACGAAAATTTTGCGAGGGAGCTGATGGAATTGTTTACTCTCGGCCGTGGCAATTATTCCGAGAAGGATATTAAAGAAGCAGCCCGGGCTTTTACTGGATGGAGTTACAACAAAACAGGACAATTTGTTTTTAATCAAAAAGTGCATGATGAACAGGAAAAAACATTTTTGGGGGATACCGGCAATTTCGATGGTGAAGCTATCATAGATAAGATCCTGGCGAAACGTAATACTGCTATGTTCATTTGCAGAAAATTATATATCTTTTTTGTGAATGATAAGCCAAATGAAAGCCATATAGCGGAACTGGCAAATGAATTTTACGCTACGCAGTATAATATAACAGCAGTGATGAAAAAACTCTTTATGGCCGATTGGTTTTATGCTGCCGAAAACAGAGGCAATAAGATTAAATCTCCTGTTGAACTATTGGTTAATTTAAGCCGGGAATTCGGAGTTACTTATCATAAACCACAGATCCTGATCCAACTGCAAACCAGCCTTGGACAATACCTTTTTAACCCGCCAAATGTTTCCGGCTGGCCGGGAGGAAAAAGCTGGATAGACAGCTCATCTCTTATGTTGCGTATGAAAATCCCATCCCTGGTACTCAATGATGGGATCCTGGATTTTGATGGTAAAGCTGACCCTGAAGATGAAGCCGTGATCGCTTTAAATAGAAAGCCCGCCCCTAAACCGGTCAAATCGTATGTCAATGCCGAGGCAAACTGGCCGGCTTTTCTGAAAACCCTGCCAAAGAATATGCAGCAAACAGAACTGGCTGCTTTCCTGCTACAGCCGGCGGTAGGCAAAAAAATCAGTGAACTGGTTAGCAGGAATACGAAGTTAAAAAACACGGCTATCGCAGTAACGAGCATGCCGGAATACCAGTTGTGCTGATCTCCTGCAAATCATTATCAGGCAATAATTTCATTTAACGGGTAAGATCCTAAAAACTTGACAGGATGGAAAGAAGAGATTTTTTAAAGAATGTGACTCTCGCAGCAGCAGGAACTTTTTTTGTGCCGGCTTTTATGAAGCCTTTCGAAGCACTGGCACTGGATGAACTGAGTTTGTATAAAAATTTGGTAGTAGTGCAATTGTCGGGCGGCAACGACGGACTAAACACAGTAGTCCCATATGGAGATGATATCTACTATCAGCGAAGGAAAAGTATCGCTATTCAGCCACAAGATGTAATCAAGCTGGATGATATGCAGGGGCTGAACCCAAATCTGGAAGCGCTCAGGGAGCTGTACGACGAGGGCTGGATGTCGGTTATCAATGACGTGGGATACCCTAACCCCGACCGCTCACATTTCCGTTCCATGGATATATGGCAAACTGCGAGTGACTCCAATCAGTATCTCTCAACCGGCTGGATCGGCCGTTACCTGGATTCGAACTGTGAAACCTGTAAGTTTCCATATACAGCGATAGAGGTGGACGACAGCTTGTCCCTCGCCATGAAAGGCGGGACTAAAAAAGGTATTGCGCTAAAAGATGCAGGCACGCTTTTCCGGAATACGAACGAACCATTTTTCCGGGAGATGCTCAACAGTGAAAAAGATCACCTGGACGAAGATAACCTGGGCTATCTGTACAAAACGATGATCGAAACATCTTCGTCTGCCAGTTATATCCAGAATACCTCGAAATTATACAAACCGATGTACACTTACCCGGTCAGTGGATTTTCGAATCAGCTCAAAACAGTTTCCAAATTTATCAATTCCGGCTTAAAAACCCGTGTTTACTATGTGTCTCTAAGTGGGTTCGACACCCATGTTAACCAGAACCAGCAACAGGGACGCTTGCTGAAACAGTATGCCGAAGGAATGAATGCATTTATCAAAGATCTTTATCAGCACAATAAACTGGAAGATACTTTAGTCATTACCTTCTCCGAATTCGGGCGTCGTGTGGCACAGAACGCAAGTAACGGGACAGACCACGGTACGGCAAACAACATGTTTTTATTTGGAGGAAAATTAAAAAAACAAGGGATTTATAATGCGCCGCCCGATCTTGCAAATCTTGAAAACGGCGACTTAAAATACAAAGTTGATTTTAGGGAGGTATATGGTACAGTGCTCGATAAATGGCTGAATGTAAATAATGGACAAATCCTGAACAAACAGTTTAATACACTCGATTTTATTTAAATTTTGAGCCATTATTTTGACTGCTATAGGCTGTGTTATTACATTCAATAACCTCTGTGCTGGCATTCAATTAGCTGCAGGCTAAAACTTATCACTATTAAACGACGCCTTGCTGATCAGCCCGATCTGTATCGAATGCGCGATTGCTTCTTCACTGCTTGCAAATAAACAAACAGGGATACCCTTCGCTGCAGCCTTTTCCAGTATTTCCAGGGTAGCACCTTCATTTTCAGGCCTAATATTTCTGATATAAATAGCTGCGATATTCTTTGGATGTTTAACAGCGATAGTAGTATAAATGGTAGGGTCCTGCTGGGAATTATCTCCAAAAAATATAAACTGCTGATTAGGAAAGGCATCAAGGATCCTCATTACCCGTATCAGTTTACCTTCATGTCCGCTCTTACCAGTGTTTAACAGGTTTTTCCATTGCTTAATCTGGTTTAATAAAAAAGCACCTTCAGGCAGTTTATTAAAACGGAAAGTTTCTACCAGGTAATCGTATAAATTCCACTCACTGCTGGAAACATAAAAAAAAGGATTCGGCGTACTTGCTTCAGTATGTGCCATTGCCAGCTGGTTATAATGTACAGCGGCTGCCGGAAATGTCTTGCGGGTTCTGGGGTTCTTAATAAACAATTCCCTCAATCTCCTTGCAATAGTTGCCGAATGGGAAATCATTACCGTATCGTCAATATCAGATATAAATCCATACTGGGTGATATGGGGAATATAAACCTGACCAGTACTTACAGACTGGACATCACCATTATCAGTAAGTGACTCCACTTTTACCGGATGCCAGCCTGCACTGACGTCTTTTGCAGCGGCCCATTCAAACTTAAAAAAGCCATCATATTCAGTAGTCTGATTTACTGTCTGTCCATAAAATGTGAGCCTGACTTTGCTAAAGGGAAGCGGTTTGAGGATAAACAGCCTGATCAGATAAAGTATATTTACCCAAAAGCCCTCGCTGTATTTTTGCGTGTTCTTGGCGCGGTATTTAAAAACGTGACCATACACGACCAGATTGTTCGTATGACCATATCCATGATAAACTTTTACACTTACAGAATTATTCATTATAAATGAAACAGAGGAGCACACAAGTTGTTTGTCTCAATAATAATACTGGTGAAACCTCCTGAGCTTACACTTCATCAGTAATGAATGCATAAACTATATCACCGATAAAAGATAATATAAACTCCAATGAAAACAGATACTGCTGTACTGAAATTACTTTTTATCGTGAACCCGGGTTCAGGAAGTAACGATACTGATTTCAAAACAATAATCACTGAGTTTTTCAAAGGACAGGACCATCAGTTCGAAATTTATGAATTGCCGGAAAAATGCAGTAAACACGATATCAGTACTGCTATAAAAAAGGCAAAAGCTGATCGTGTAGTTGCTGTTGGTGGAGACGGGACGTTGAAACTGGTTGCAGAAGCGCTTAAGGGAACAAAAACACCCATCGGTATTATTCCGGCAGGTTCAGCAAATGGGATGGCGAGGGAACTTGGCATACCGCTCGGGGTGAACGAGGCACTTGGTGTAGCGGTAAATGGAACTACGCAGGAAATCCACGCAGTACTGGTTAACGGGGAACTGTGTATCCACTTATCAGATATCGGCTTCAATGCCTACATCGTCAAAAAATTTGATGACTTACCACAACGGGGAATGCTGGGTTACGCAAAAGCAACCTGGAAAGCATTGTGGAGCCATCATAAAATGGAGGTGCAGTTTGATATTGGAAAAAAACAGATCACTTCTGAAGCGGCGATGGTAGTTATTGCCAATGCCACAATGTACGGTACCGGTGTTAAAATTAACCCGGAAGGTAAACTGGATGACGATGTCTTTGAGGTAATCCTGGTAAAGAAGTATTCATTCATGGAAATTCTGAAAATCAAGTTTACTAACTTGCCATTTAATCCCGAAAAAATAGAACTTTTCCATACAAAGAGCCTTAGGATAAAAACCCGGCATAAAGTACATTTCCAGGTGGACGGGGAATATATCGGCAAGGTCAATCAGGTGGAGGCGAAGTTGTTGCCTGCAGCTATTACTGTGGTAATACCACTTTCCTGAACATTTCCCGATGGGCCTGTACAGTATAATAACACCTGAAAAATTCTGCTACAATACAAATGCGGAACAAGGCTCCAAACCATTGGTCCCCCTTGTTAAATAATTCTGGTAGAAAGGTGATAAATCCAATTGAAAACACCCATAATACCAATCTGAACGGGAACTGTATATAATAAGTAACCAGTCCATATTTCTTCTGCCGAAACAACCCTATGGCGGAAATGAACAATGAAAGGAAAATCAGGATGGTAAAGACACTTTTTAGTATTAAAAGTTCCGTATCTGGCATTTCATTATAGTGTACAACCATTGTCCATATCTGAGGTGCCATAAAAACAATACTGACTACATCCAGCAATGCAAATATCTTAAGTAATGACCGCATTTACCGGCAGTACTTTTGAAGCAGGTCATCTGCCAGTGAAGATCCCATATATTTAACAAACAGAAAATCTTCGCATGCACCCTGACGGTCCTTTTGCTTTAATTTTTTCTCTCCTTCTCTAATTTTCTCGTGCAGGAAGTCATCATCATATCCCAGCTCTTTTTTTAAAGAGGTAATCCTGGATTCTTCAGACGGATCGTACTTACCTGCGGCTTTGTTCCTGTAAAAATTAAGAATGGCATCGGTTAATCCTTCGTTGGCTTTATAGACGGCAATGGCCTTGTTAATATCCATCTGGCTAACCCGGTTGCAGTCATCGCTGTTCAGTTTAAAATTAACAGGTGCAATCAGCACATAAGTTGTATCATAGTCTTTGGGAACGAACCACTTACCGCTGCTGAGCCTGATCAACCGTAAAGCTTCTTTATCAAGGTCTATTCCTAAACCCCTGCTTACTTTTGAAGAGTAGACTTCGCCTTTTGTGTTAACTTTAAAACTGACCCGTATATTTCCCTGTACACAGTTCTGATATGAATATGCAGGATAAATGATGTTGGAATTGATAAACCTTTCCAGTCCGCCTTTAAGCACAGGCTGTGCTTGTACGCCGAAACCGGATAGCAATAAAATCAGGACCAGGAATTTCTTCATATACTAATTTACGAAATTAATCTGCATGAACTGCAAACGTCTGACCAAGAATCAAATCCGGGTCAGGACAGTTGGTTAAATAGATATCTTTTTTAGAGTACTGACATACACCCGGATAATCCCCGAATTTTCCCCTCATATCAAACATCAATTGAAAGTGCAGGTGTGGCGGCCAGTTTCCATTTTCTTGAGCAACACCAAAACTAGCGAAATGTTTGCCTTTTGGAATTCGTCCTCCGACAGTCAGCCCCTCCAGTGATCCCAGGCTTAAATGGCCGTAAAGTGCAAATAAGATGAGCCCGTTGAGGTTATATTTTAATATAACTGTGCCCCCATAATCACCAAACTGCGAATTATTCTGGAAACTATGCACTTCAGCATCATAGAAATTGTAAACGGGTGTACCTGCAGGTCCCCATATATCAACACCAAGATGTAACCTTCTGGGTTCATCTTCTGTATCAAAATGAGCACTGCGTGTATAAATTGTGCGGTGTTCGCTATAACCACCAATCCCATAACGCGAACCTGAATCAGCCAGTTTTTGCGCCACCCAATCAGAAAACCGGGCAGTATCATCAAGAATCTCATTGGTCAGCTCCTTATTGGCTGCAGTAAGGTCCAGTTTGTATAAACGATCGGCAGCCGGATCAAAATCCACCACCCTGCCAATCGTATCTTTTATTTCCAGCAATCTTGATTTTAACTGGTTAAACGGCGCTGTCATCTTCAGGACTATCCTTCAGTTTCTTCTTCGCTGCCTTCAGTCTCTTTGCGTTCCCTCGAAATCTTATCAAAGATTTTATCCATATGCTCTACATAGGTATTCGTATCATCCAGGAAGAAAGTAAGGGTAGGCACTACTCTCGCCTGATGGCGGATACGTGAACCTAATTTATACCTGATCTCTCCTGCATGTGAATTTACCGTAGCAATAGATAAACCTGTATTGTTTGTAGCTAAAAAGCTTAAATATACTTTCGCTACAGCCAGATCCGGAGAAACACGAACTTTTGTAATCGTAACCAGCGTGTTTGGCAAATACTCTGCTCCTTCCCTCTGAAATATTGTCGCTAATTCTTCTTGTAGTACACCAGCAAATTTCTGTTGACGTTTACTTTCCATGTTTTTGTGATCTTAGTATTTTAGTATAATAATTTATCATAAGGATATCGTGCCGTATGCAGGTCGACAATCTTATCATATAACAGCCTTTTAAATTCTTCCAGGTTTTCTTTATGCAACGCAGAGATAAATAATGCAGGTGCATTGTTCTGCGCCATCCAGCTCCTTTTAAAATCTTCAAGCGTCAGGGTTGTTTTTTCTTCTTCGTCCATCTCATCAGCTTCCGGACTCACATAGGCATCTATCTTATTAAATACCACGATCGTGTCTTTATCCCTTGCACCCAGATCCTTTAATGTCTCGTTTACTACATTGATCTGATCTTCGAAACTGGTATGTGATACATCCACTACGTGAATCAGGATATCAGCTTCCCTTACCTCATCCAGTGTAGATTTGAAACATTCTACCAGGTGATGGGGCAACTTGCGGATAAATCCTACTGTATCAGATAATAAAAACGGAAGGTTATCAATTACCACTTTTCTAACCGTCGTATCCAGTGTAGCGAATAATTTATTCTCTGCAAAGACTTCCGATTTAGATAGCATGTTCATGATGGTTGATTTACCAACGTTTGTATAACCTACCAAGGCAACCCGGATCAGTTCCGTACGGTTTTTACGCTGTGTCTCATTTTGCTTATCAATCAGTTTTAACCTGCCTTTAAGCAAAGAGATCTTCTCTAAAATCATCCTCCTGTCACTCTCAATCTGAGTTTCACCCGGGCCACGCATACCAATACCACCCTTCTGGCGCTCTAAGTGAGTCCAAAGTCGTGTCAGACGCGGTAATAAATACTGCAGCTGCGCTAATTCCACCTGTGTTTTTGCTTGTGCAGTTTGTGCCCTTCCGGCAAAAATATCAAGGATCAGGTTACTCCTGTCCAGGATCTTTACTTCCAGTTCACGTTCTATGTTACGCAGTTGTGATGGTGATAATTCATCATCAAAAACAACCATGTCTATTTCTTCAGATTTAACGTAGGCTTTAATTTCATCCAGTTTTCCTGTACCTACAAATGTTCCGCGATCAGGCTTCAGCATTTTCTGAGTGAAGTTTCTCTCCACCATGCCACCTGCCGTATCTACCAGAAAGGCCAGTTCATCTAAATATTCTTTTGTTTCTTCCGGTTTCTCTCCGGGTCTGATTACGCCAACCAGGACAGCCCGTTCCTGCTTAACCGCGGTATCATAAGTTTTCTCTTTTCCCATTGTAAAGTACAAAGATACAAAAGTTATACCGAGATCATCTCCTCGGTAAATTGGCGCATTGCGGCACCCGGATTAGCGGTCTTCATAAAGTTTTCACCGATCAGGAAACCATTAAATCCTGCCGTTTTCAGCTGGTTGATAATCTTTGGATCACTGATCGCACTTTCCGATATTTTCAGGAATTCATCCGGGATCCTGGTAACAAGGTCAAAAGAAGTCTGGATATCTACGGTAAAATCTGCCAGGTTCCGGTTGTTGATACCAATGGCATCGAGGTCCGGCACAATACTTCTTTCCAATTCTGCCAGGTTATGCACTTCAAGCAGCACGTTTAAGCCCAGGCTCTTTGCCATGCGACTGAACGAACTGATCTCTGCGGGGGTAAGGATAGCTGCAATAAGTAAAATAATATCTGCACCCCAGGCTTTTGCTTCAAATAGCTGGTATTCATCAATGATAAAATCTTTTCTCAGCAACGGCACCGCATTGGCCGCCCTGGCCTCCATCAGGTCTTTCGGATGCCCGCCAAAATAATCTGTATCGGTTAGTACCGAAATTGCGGAAGCCCCTGCAGCAGCATAATCTTTTGTAACCTCTGCCACAGCAGACTGATCATTGATTACACCCTTCGAAGGCGACCGACGCTTAAATTCCGCAATAATACCTGTACGTTCTGGCGCCAGCATAAAATCTTTTAAATTATAAGGCTGTCTGTCAAAATAAGCCCCCGCTTCCAATGCCTTAACGGACACTACCTTTTTTGCCAGCTCTACTTCAGCTTTTTTCGTGATTACGATTTTATCTAAAATGTTCATCTGTCTTATTTTAATTTGTTATGGCCTTAATTTTCCAACCAGTTTTTCATCATCTGTTTACCATATTCTGTCAGCACACTTTCGGGATGAAACTGCACGCCACGCACATCATAAGTGTCATGTCGCAATGCCATAATTTCAGTGCTGCTGTCTGTGGCTGTAACTTTCAGGCAACCTGGAAGGTCGTTCTGGTTTACCACCCACGAGTGGTAACGACCTACATTGATGATATCCGGACAGTCACTGAAGAGAAATTCTTCTTTATCAATTACACTTATAGGTGTAGCTATACCATGCATTGGCCGTCCCAGGTTCAGCAAAGATCCGCCAAATGCTTCCGCAATGGCCTGCTGGCCTAAACAAATGCCAAGTATACTTTTTTCTGGTG
>Ga0247813_10001532_pt1 | contig 17390 bp, 20 predicted proteins | sample UWRJL169409C1_FD_180719 | JGI IMG/M metagenome (GOLD analysis project Ga0247813, IMG submission 180719) | Plant litter microbial communities from Arlington Agricultural Research Station in Wisconsin, United States - UWRJ-L169-409C-1 | ecosystem: Environmental > Terrestrial > Plant litter >... | reverse complement strand
CGAACGGCGGGAGAAACACGTCGTTGATCTCACGCTGCCCCGCGTGCACGGGCGCGTGGTTGCGCCCGGCCTGCGACGCCGAGTATCCGACGAAGTGCTTGAGCGTCGCGTGTACTCCCGCCTCCTGGAGGCCGCGCACGTAGGCGGTGCCTATCGTTCCGACCACATAGGGGTCTTCGGAGATGCACTCGTCGACCCGGCCCCAGCGTGCGTCGCGAACGACGTCGAGCACGGGTGCGAGGCCCTGGTGGATGCCGAGCGCACGCATCGACTCGCCGATGAGCGCGCCCATCTCCTGCACGAGCTCCGGGTCAAAGGCAGCACCCCACGCGAGGGGTGTCGGGAAGGTCGCAGCCTTCCACGCCGCGAGTCCGGTGAGGCATTCCTCGTGCACAATGGCCGGAATTCCGAGGCGCGACAGCTGCTTGAGGCGGCGCTGTTCGGCCCAGAGCCATCCAGCCCTCTCGACCGGATCGACCGGGCGCGTGCCGTAAACCCGCGTGAGGTGCCCGAGGCCATGCTCAGTCGCCGTCTCGTAGCGATTGGATGCCGCACGCTCGCCCGCCATGGGGGCGACGACCTCGTTGCCCTGGTCGACCCAGAAGCCCACCAGTTGAGCGAGCTTCTCCTCGATCGTCATCTGGTCGAGGAGGTCCTGCACGCGCTGCGAGACGGGCGGAAGTGTGATGTGGTTCACGATGTCTTTCTGTGGAGAAGAGGCTGGCGACTGGTCGCCGATCTCATAGAGCCCGGTCATCCCTTAACCGCTCCCGTGAGCCCGCCGACGATGCGACGTTCGAACAGGCTGAAGAAGACGAGCGCGGGGATCATCGAGAGCGAGGTGAATGCGAGCACCTTGGCGGTGTCGACCGAGTACTGCGACGCGAACGCCTGCACACCGAGAGGCAGCGTGTACGAGCCCTCGCTGCTGAGAATGAAGAGCGGCAGGATGTAGCTGTTCCAGCTGCCCACGAACGCGAGAATGCCCACCGTGACGACGCCGGCCTTCGAGAGCGGCACGACCATGCGCCAGAAGAAGCCGATACGGCTGCATCCGTCGATCTCTGCCGCCTCCTGCAGCTCTTTCGGGATGGCCTGCAGAAAGGGCACCAGGATGATGATCGTGACCGGAAGGGCGAAGGCGATCTGGGGCACGATCACCCCGGCGAGTGAGTTCATGAGGCCGAGGTTCTTGACGAGGATGTACAGCGGCGTGATCGCGACGGTCATCGGGAACATCAGGCCGGCCGAGAACAGCGCATACATCGCACCCCGACCGCGGAAGTCGTAGCGCGCGATGACGAAGCTGGCCATGAGCCCGAACGCGACGACGAAAAACGTCGTGACGAGCGCGGTGATTGCCGAGTTAGCGACCTGCTGCCAGAACACGGGGCTCGCAAGCACCTCGAAATAGTTGGAGAACTGCCACGCGACGGGCAGTCCCGCGGGGTCGACGGTGATCTCCGAGTTGCTTCGGAATCCACCCAGGATGATGTAGCCGACGGGTACGAGCATGAGTGTGACGAGCACGATCGCGACGAAGTACACCGCGGGCGTCGAGATCGAGATCCTGCGCTTTCGTGCCGGCACCTCGAAGCGAGTTCCAGCGGTTGGAGTCAGGGTTGTCATTTCTTCTTCTTCTTCGTTCCGGTCATGGCGCCTTCGGTGTCCCGACGGAGGAGGAAGCGCTGGTAGAGCAGCGCGATAGCGAGGGAGATGATGAACATCACGACGGCGACAGCGTTGCCATAGCCGTAGCTGCCCGCGTTGCGACCGTTCGCGACCATGTAGGTCGCCATGGTCGAGGTGCCCGCGGTCGACGAGATGTACTGGCCCCAGATGATGTAAACGAGGTCGAATAGCTGGAACGACCCGATGATCGAGAGGAAGGCCCAGATCTTCACAGTCGGTCCGAGCAGGGGCAGCACGATCGTGCGCTGCACCTGCCAGTACGAGGCGCCGTCGATGGACGCGGCCTCCGAGAGCTCCTCGGGAATGCCCTGCAGACCGGCGAGGAAGAGGATGACCGCGAAGCCGATGTACTTCCACGTGATGATCAGCATGAGCGACCAGATGGCGATGTTGGGGTCGGAGAGCCAGTCCTGCTGGAGGTCGCCGAGACCCACCTTCTCGAGCAGTCCGTTGGCTGCGCCGTTGGACTGCAACATGAGGCTCCAACCGAGCCCGACGACGACCTCAGAGATCACGTAGGGCACGAAGATGAGCACGCGGATGACCGACTGCCCACGCATCTTGCGGTTGAGCAGGAGGGCGAGGCCGAGAGCGATCGGCCCCTGGATCACGAGGGACAGCACGGCGATGATCACATTGTGCCGCAGCGCTTCGATGAAGGCTTCGTCTTGCAGGATCGTCACATAGTTGCGCAGTCCGACGAAGTCGGTGGCCGGGCCGTACCCGGCCCAGCTGAAGAAGCCGTAGTAGGCCGCGAGTGCGACAGGGAAGATCACGAACGTCACGAAGACGATGAGCGCAGGACCTGCCAGCGCCAGGATCTCGAGCCGCATCCGCCACCGACTGCCGAGAGGCTTCCGACGGCGAACCGGGGGCGTCGCTGCTGCAACGCCCCCGGCTGCCTCGAGATCCACTCGCGAGTCCTCCGCGATGCGCGGGGTCTCACTGATGGATGTCATGTGTTTCTGAACCGCCTAGGACTTCTTGGCGGCGTCGTTGACTGCCTTGACGATCGATGCCGCGTCGCCCTGGCCCGCCATGAGGTCGACCACTGCGACGTTGAGCGCGTTGCCGACGTTCTGGCCGAACAGGGTGTCGAGCCAGACCGTGACGTAGGGCGCCTCGTTGTAGGAGTCGAGGAGGAGCTTGAGGGCGGGGTCGGTGATGGCACCCTGCGCCTCCTGGCTCGCGGGGATCGTCTGGAACGCCGTTGCGTAGCCCTCCTGGTTCTCCTTCTCAGCGATGAAGTTGAGGAAGTCCGGGCAGGCGTCCGGTGCATCCACGAAGCAGGAGAAGCCATCGACGCCGCCCATCATCGCGCCTTCGCCGCCCGCACCGCCGGCAACGTCGGGGAACGGGAACCAGCCGAGGTCAGCGAGAGGCTTTCCGTCGGGCGTGAGCGAGGCGATTACTCCCGGGTCCCACGCGCCCATGAGTTCCATGGCTGCCTGGTGGTTGGCGAGGAGGCCAGCGGATGATCCAGCACCCTGCTGCGCGGCGGTGGTCAGGAACCCGTTGTTGAACGGCTCTGTTTCGACGAAGTCGGCGAGCTGGTCGCCAGCTGCTTCGAAGCAAGGATCGTCGAAGGTGCGCTCGGTTGCGGCAGTGTTGATGACGTCCTGCGAGCACGCGCGGAGAGCGAAGTTGTAGTACCAGTGCGCCGCAGGCCAGGCATCCTTAGCACCGAGCGCGATCGGCTCGATGCCGGCCGCCTTGAGCTTGTCGTTCACGGCGACGAGTTCGTCGATCGTGGTCGGCGTCTCCGTGATGCCCGCCTCTTCGAACAGGTCGGTGCTGTAGTAGATGCCCTCAGGGAGCACGCTCGTCGGCATGCCGTAGTTCTTGCCGTCGATCTTGAACGCGTCGAGCACGCCTCCGAGAGCAGACTTCGTGTCGTCCGTGATCTTTCCGGTGATGTCCATGACCTGTCCGGCCTTGACGACGTCGGCGAGCTTTCCGCCGCCTCGCGCCATGAAGATGTCGGGAGCATCACCCGAGTTGAGGGCGGTCTGGAGCTTGCCGTCCATCTCCTCGTTCTGGATGGACTGGATCTCGATCTTGACGCCGGGGTTCGCCTTCTCGAAGGCGGCGGCCGTGTCTTCCCAATAGGCCTTTCCGTCACCCGTCGTCGAGTTGTGCCAGAAGGTGAGCACGACGTTTCCGTCGGCGTCGGTGTTGCCGCCTCCCGCGCTACACCCGCTGAGGGCCAGCGCGCCGACGGCAATAGCCGCCGCAGCCGTGAGTAGTTTCCTGGATTTCATGTGATTCCACCTGTTCTCTTCGTTGAGTACGTGTCCGGCTGCGGCGCTGTCGGGATGCTGCTCGCATCCTTGGGCAGAAGACTGCTAGAGCCTTCGGGCTGTGCGGATTTGCACCAGCGTTACACCGGGGTCACGAGGTGTCAAACGTTTTCGAAAACGGTTTCGAAGATGTAGTGTTTGCGATCATGACGAAGCGGACGACAATCCACGACGTGGCTGAGGCCGCGGGCGTCTCCGTGGCGACCGTGTCGAAAGCCGTCAATGGCCGTTACGGAATCGCCCCGGACACAGTGAGTCGCGTGCTCAGGGTGGTCGAAGAGCTGGGGTACGAATCGAGCCTCGTCGCGAGCAGTATGCGCTCCCGCAAGACCGGAGTCATCGGGGTGCTCATCGCGGATTTTGAGCCGTTCAGCGCCGAGATTCTCAAAGGCGTCGGCGCCGAGCTTCGCGACTCGCACTTCGACGTCATGGCCTATGCCGGGTCGCGCCAGGTCGAAGGCCCCGGGTGGGAGGCGCGGTCGCTCCAGCGCCTCAGCGGAACACTCATCGACGGTGCGATCATCGTGACACCCACGGTCGTGCGGGCCTCTGCAGACATCCCCATCGTCGCAATCGACCCCCACACCGGGCGGGCCGACCTGCCCTCCGTCGAATCCGACAGTTTCACCGGCGCGCGGCAGGCGACCCAGCACCTCATCGACCTCGGCCACGAACGCATCGGGTTCATCGGTGGGCGTTCCGACCTTCGCTCCGCGGCGCTGCGGGATGCCGGCTACCGCCGCGCCCTCGCCGATGCTGGCATCCCCTACGACGCGTCGCTCGTGAGGGAGGGCCAGTATCTGCGCCAGGCGTCTCGGGAACAGGCGCTCTCCCTTCTCAGCTCGAGCAACCGCCCGACCGCCGTCTTCGCGGCTAACGACCTCTCGGGCATAGCAACCCTCGAGGTCGCCGCAGATCTCGGGCTCGACGTTCCGGGAGACCTCTCGATCGTCGGCTTTGACGACATCCCCGAGGCATCCCAGATCGCCACACCACTCACGACGATCCGGCAGCCCATGCAGACGCTCGGGGCGACAGCTGCCCGCATGGTGGTCGCGCTCATGGCCGGCGAGACCGTCGACCCGGTGCACGTGCTGCTGCCGACGCGACTCGTGGCGCGGGCGACTACCGGGGTGCCGCGATCTCGCTGACGCGTATCGTGAAGCCATGGTGCACATCGCCGACGACGAAGATCCTTACGGCCTGCCGGGCTTTCCCGGCGAGGAGACCCTGGTCGACTGGATCGACCACTCCGAGATCCAGTTGCGCAACATCCGGGTCTTCACGCGCGGACCACTCACCGTGACCCTCATCCAGCACCCCGGACTGTGGGATCTCATTTACAGCGACGGCGCGGGGCACGTGGAGTTCGACATCCCCCAGACCGAGGAGATCGCTGCGGCGATGCACGCTCTCGCGGAGCGCGCTGACGCTGGCTAAGCGGCTGCGCGGTTGCTCTCGAGCATGGCGCTCACTACATCCGCGTAGCCGGTGATCATTCGGCCACGACCCAACCGACCGCGAGCGTCGAGGCTGAGCGCGCGCAAGTCTGCTCGCTGGCCGAGCACGCTCGCCCAGGTCGCCGCAATCTCTGCAGGTTCGTGGGTCGTGACGAACCCGATTCCCTGCACCGTGAGCGCGGAGTCGCCGACATCCGTCGTCACCGGTGTCGCCCCGGACGCTGCTCCCTCGAGCAGACACAGGGGTGAGGCCTCCCCGAAGGCGCTCGTCAGCGCGACGATATCCGCAATCTGGTAGACCGCGGGCATGTCATCGCGGATTCCGAGAGCATGCAGGTTCATCGAGGCCGTGATGCCCGAGGCATCCATCAGCGCACGGAACGCTGCGTTGTCGAGCGTCATGCCCGCGCCGCAGACCAGGAAGTGGGCGTCGGGGCGCTGCCGTGTGAATTGCGCGACAGACCGCAGGAACAGCCCAGGATCTTTCATCGCGTCGAATCGCGCCGCGAACACCACAACGGGCGCGGCCGCGGGGATGCCGAAACTGCGTCGCATGGCGGCCTGTTCGTCATCGGTACCCGGGCGAAAGCGGTCGGTGTCGATCCCGTTTCCGATCACGAAGCGCTCAGTCGTCGGAGCGAGAAACGGCTCGTAGGCGTCGCTCGTCGACTCCGCACAGGAGATGACGGCAGATAGCAGACCGGTCGACGACGCTTCACCGAGCCAGCCGAGAGCCAGACCGGAGTGGTCCGGGTCGGAGCGGTGCAGACACGCGGCTACCGGCACGTCGGGCATGAGGCCGCGTTCCTTGAGTGCGAGCAGGAGCCCGAGCGGCTGCTCCTTGAGCGACAGGATCACGTCCGCGCGCCGGACAGCGTTCGCCGCGAGGTGCAGTTCACGATCGGTGAAAGTGGATGGCTCGAATGCTCCGCCACCCGCGACCCGGCCCAGGGTTGCCACCTCGATGCCGGCGGCCTTGAGGCGCAGGTAGCGAGGATCCCGGTGCAGGTGCTGAACGGATGCCTCACGTCGCGCTGCAGACGCGATCGACAGCACGCTGTGCTGCTGGGCTCCAGCGCCATGAAGACCAGCGACAACATCCGTGTGGAGGATGCGCGCTCCACCCGCGAAGAAGCCTTCGTACAGCGACAGGACTCGAATCGGACGGTTCATCGCGAAGCCTTTCAACAGCTGAGCAGGACGCGGCGACTCTGCCGTTCGGACAAGCCTGTGAGGTTGGCGCCCCGAAGTCGATTAACCCGCGGTGTGCATCGGGTGAACGGCGGGCTCCCTTACTCGGATTCGACCCGCATCGTGTACTCCCGGGTGCCCGCAGACACCACGGCCGAGAGACCAGGGCCGCTGTACTTCTGCCGGTAAGCGGCGTCCACAGCGGCAAGAGTGGCCTCGTCGCTCACGTTCTCGATCGTCACGGGGTACCTATTCGCTCCGTCGACGAAGACCGCGCGGTGGGTGCGCTGTGCCCGTCGATACCACAGTGAGGTCTCGCCAAATCCGTTGCGGATGTAACCCTGCCCGTCGACCACGACAGCCCAGATCGGCGTCTCGACCTCGCCTCCGGCTTGCAACTCTGTCGCGATGATGACGTCGTCGCTCGTTGCGAGGTAGGTGATTGCGTCGGTGCTCATGCATCCATTCTCCGGCTAGCGACGCCCCGCGATCTCGCCGGTTCGCTCTTCGCGAAGTGCCCGCAGGTGTACGCCTGCCCAAGCGCGATAGGGCGCCCACGCCTCTGTGATCGAGGGGATGGATGACGCTGTGCCGTACTGCTCCGCGATCTCCGAGTCGAGACGCTTCTCGTTGAGTGGGAGCACATCGGCGAAGTTTGCGCCCCGAATGACCACGAGTTCGGCGGCGAACGGACCGAGGCCGGTGATCTCCTGCACCCGACGCAGCGCCTCGGCAGCAGGGAGCGCGCGCAGGTACTCGCCACCCAGTGCGCCCTCGAGGGCGGCATCGGCGACAGCGCGAATGTATTCGTTCTTGCGGCCAGGTAGGTCGAGGTCGAGCTCGCGCAGAACCGCCGGCGCCGGGAATGCGCCCGCGTCGCCGTGCTCGTCGGTCAGTCGCTTTTTGATGACCACGGCCTGTCTCATCTGGACGCGCTGGGAGAGCACCGACCAGACCGCCGCCTCGTAGGGCGAGAAGAAGCCGCACGGGCGGAACCCGGGCAGCCTGCGCTGGGCGTCGGCGATCACCGGGTCGCGATCACCGACCGCGGGCCAATCACTGCCGTCAATGTCGATCGACATGAAGCGCCGCACCTGTGCTGTTGCGGCCTCGAGGTCTCCTGATCCGGTCACAGTGATGTGCGCGCTGTCGCTCTCCTGAGCGATGACCGCGTCGACACGCGTCCAATCGGTGTCGCTCAAGAAGACCGCTCGCAGGTCACGGCCGTCGTGGCTCGCGAGGGCAGAGGGGGCGAAACCCTCCCAGAACCGACGGCTCGTCGCGAGCGACCACGGACCGTGAACCGGATGGATGGTCGCCAGGGTGCGCCAGCTCATGCGCGGTCGTGGAGGGTGATCTGGTAGCCGTCGGGGTCGGCAAAGGTGAAGGTGCGACCGAAGGGTCCGTCGATGGGCGCGGATGTGATCGTCACCCCGTCGGCCACGAGCACATCGTGCACCTCCTGGGCTTCGGGCGCGTGCAACCAGATGCCCACGCCGAGGCCGAGCTGCGACACCGAGTCGAGGTCCACTCCGGGCGCGACGTCGCGAACGGCGAAGGCTGCGGGCTTGGTGTCGTAGACCACCGCGTGCGGTGGTCCGGGCTGGCGAGTGAGGCCGAGGTACTTCTCGTAGAAGGCGGCGGATGCTGCGAGATCGCGCACCTGCAGTGAGATGAATCCGGGGCCGGATGTCGGGGTCATGGTCGTGCTCCTCAAGGTTTAATGTCAGTTAGTTGACATACGGAAGTGTATGTCAGAATGTTGACATGAGTCAAGCCGCGTCCCGCATCGACCTCGATACATCCCTGGGTTATCTCCTCAAGCAGGCGTCGAGTGCGCTCCACACCTCGATGGAAGACGTTCTGCGCCCGCTCGGCATGAACATCACGCACTACTCGTGCCTCGAGCTACTCGCACAGCGCCCCGGCCTGTCGAACTCGGAGTTGGCCCGAGGAGCCTTCGTCACCCGGCAGTCGATGAATGTGCTTCTGCACTCACTTGAGCGCGACGGCATCGTTACGCGCCCTTCCCGCGCAGAAACTGGGCGCGCGCTGCCCACTGAGCTCACGGCCAAGGGCCGCGCGCAGCTTGCGGCGGCGAGCGCCGCGGTGCGGGGCGTTGAAGACCGGATGAAGTCCGACCTCAGCGCGGCAGAGAGAACGAGCTTCGGCGACATGCTCGCGCGGTGCGTGACATCGCTCCGCACTGAAGGCTCAGCCTAAGAACCTGCCGCCACCACTGCCGCGTAGGCGCCCTTGAGCGCGTCGGCGATCTTCTCCGGGTCTTCGAGATACCCATCGATCATGGCGCCATCACGCAGCATCATCAGCTGACCGCCGGTTGTCGCTGCATCCAGCGCGCCGGCTTCGCCTGCCAGCGTGACGAATAGCTCGCGCATCCACTGGCGGTGGTCTTCGACCACGACCCTGATCGGGTCTTCCGTGTCCGGCGTCTCCGCCGCCGCGTTGATGAAGGGGCATCCGCGAAAGCCGGGCATGCAGCTCGCCTCGCCGATCATTCCCGCGATCGAGAGCAGCGCATCCAACCCATGCTTATCGCGAGTGAAAAGAGCTATCGCATCCCTCTCCCGCTGTGCCTGGGCGCTGAGGTACGCCACCACGAGGTCGGACTTGGTGCTGAAGTGCCGGTAGAACGTGACGCGGGTGGTGCCGACCTGCTCGATGATGCGGTCTGCGCTCGTGCCGCGGATGCCTTTCGCGTAGAACATCTCGGTCGCGGCGTCGAGGATGCGACCGCGCGTGACTGCCGCCCCCGGGCGCCGCACGGGTTCGCTCAGCGATGACGAGGCAAGGCTCACGATCTTTTCCTTCCGGCTCCGGGCTGGGCTTGCGCTCAGCCCACGTCCACTCTAGAGTCTCTCATGTAGACGTAGTACTCACCCTACATCGAAACGACTTCAGAAATGGAAAACAATGTCCACCATCGATCACGGCTCAGCCACCATCGCCGCATCCCTTCGCAAGCTCTACTTCGCCCGATTCGGGTTCGCCATCCTCTGGGCTGTGGTGTTCGCTATCACCGCGACCACGCTCAATCCGCTGAGCATCAGCCTCCTCGTGCTCTATCCGGTGATCGACCTGATCGCCGCGGTCATCGACTACCGGGCGTCACGGGCGATCAAGCCCGCTCCCGTGCTGTACATCAACATGGCGCTCAGCCTGCTCGCCGCTGTCGGACTCGCTATCGCCGCGAACTCGGGCGCATCAGCAGCTCTCGCCGTGTGGGGCGCGTGGGCGATCACCGCCGGCGCAGTACAACTCATCGTCGCAATCACGCGTCGCCGCCTCGGTGGACAGGTGCCGATGATCCTGAGCGGTGGAATCTCCGTTCTCGCCGGTACGGCTTTTGTCCTGAGCAGCGGCACCGCGACATCCGTTGCGGGCATCGCGGGCTACGCGGTGCTCGGTGGAATCTTCTTCCTCGTCTCCGCCCTGCTCCTCGGCCGTACCGCCAAGGGCGGAACCCGATGACCACGACCGAGTTCGACGTAGTCATCATCGGGGCGGGTCCCGTCGGCGAGAATGTCGCTGACCGCATCGTGCAGGGTGGGCTCACCGCGGCGATCGTCGAGTCAGAGCTCGTCGGCGGCGAGTGCTCCTACTGGGCCTGCATGCCCACTAAGGCCCTGCTCCGCGATTCCGCAGCTCTCCGCGCCGTGCGCCAACTGCCGGGAGCCGCCGCTGCGGTCACCGGCAACCTCGACGTCAGCGCGGTTCTGGCTCGTCGCGACAGCTTCGCGTCGAACTGGTCTGACGCCGGCCAGGTGGCGTGGCTCGACGAAGTCGGCATAACACTCGTTCGAGGTCGCGGTCGTCTCGACGGCGCCCGTAGAGTCACAGTCACTGGGCCGGATGGCACGGTCACTACACTCACCGCGCGTCACGCCGTCGTCGTTTCCACGGGAACGAGTGCAGCACTCCCGCCGATCCCGGGCCTCGCAGACGTCAGCCCCTGGACCAGCCGGGAGGCAGTGTCGGCCCGGAGCATTCCGAACCGACTCGCCATCATTGGCGGCGGAGTCGTCGGAACGGAGATGGCGACGGCCTACACCGCGCTCGGCGCAGTAGTCACCCTCATCGCGCGCGATGGCGTGCTGCCCAACGTCGAGCCCTACGCAGCCCAGCACGTGGTCGACTCCCTCACCGCGGCGGGTGCCGAGGTCCTCCTCGGCGCGAGCCCGACGCTCGTCACCCGAGACGCGGGCGGAACCGTGCACATCACACTCGCCGACGGTCAGATCATCGACGCCGACGAGGTTCTCGTTGCCACCGGCCGCACACCGAACACGGGCGACCTCGGCCTCGAGAGTGTCGGGCTGGCAGCATCCAGCTGGATGACTGTCGATGACACCCTGCGTGTTGTTGACGCCGACGGCGCCGTGTTCGACGACGGTTGGCTGTACGCGGTCGGTGACGTCAACCGCCGTGCGCTGCTCACCCACCAGGGCAAGTACCAGGCGCGGGCTGCGGGCGACGTGATCGTTGCGCGAGCGAAGGACGCGCAGGTCGACGCTGCGCCGTGGGGGCGTCACGCCGCGACCGCCGACGAGCGGGCTGTTCCCCAGGTCATCTTCACCGACCCGGAGATCGCATCGGTCGGACACACCGTGGCGAGCGCCACGAGCGCGGGGCTGCAGTTTCGCGCCGTGGAGTACGACCTCGGCGCGGTCGCCGGCGCTGCCCTGCACGCCGATGGTTACACCGGGCGCGCGAGCATCCTGATCAACGACGAGACCAACACCGTCATCGGCTTCACCGCCGTCGGCCCTGACGTCACCGAACTCGTGCACGCAGCGACCATCGCGATCGTCGGCGAAGTCACCCTCGATCGCCTCTGGCACGCGGTTCCCGCGTACCCGACGATGAGCGAGATCTGGCTCCGCCTTCTCGAAACGGCCGGGCGCTAGTCGCTCGACTCACACAACAATCCACCAACAAGTAAGGAGTGACCTCATGGCCACCAAGATCACCATCATTATCGACAACCCCGTGGATGTCGCGGCATTCGACGCGAGCTACGAAACCGTTCGTGCCTCCGCTGCCCAGCTGCCTGGGCTGCAGCGACTCGAGGCAGCCAAGGTCTGGCCGAAGGAAGACGGAACCCCCACCCCCGCCTACCGCACCCTCGACCTGTACTTCGAGTCGTACGAGGCCGCGTCCGCTGCAGTCAACACCCCCGTGGCTGGCGAGTTCTTCCACGCGCTCATCGGCACCGGAGTGACCTTCACGGGGCTGTTCTCGGACATCGAACAGAACTAGCTCCACTGCACGCGAAGGGCCATCGACGACGTCGGTGGCCCTCCGCCGTATCACCCCAGCGATAATGGGGAGGTGGAGCCCTGGGAGATGCGCGAGTGGTTCGCCGACTACCTCGAGGCCTGCAATCGTCACGATCTCGACGCCGTGCGCGAGCTCATCGATCCTTCCGTACGGCGAGCGCACCTTCCCGGCGGTGCCGATGCCTGGATCTCGGATCTCGCCGATCTCTTTCAGGGCTTTCCCGACTGGCAGTGGCGTCGCATCCAGCTGCTCGTTGAGGAGGATCGTCTGGCCGTGCACCTGCGTGCCAGCGGCACCCACTCCCGCACCGGACGTCACGTCAACGTCGCGGAGTTCGGGTTCTACAGGGTGGTCAAGGGGCGAGTTGTGGAGTATTCGGGGACGGCGGAGTATGCGGAGACGGTGAAGTAGGACACCGGCGCCGTCAGGCCTTGTCCAGTCCGGCGATAAGCAGCTCCACCGCTGCCCGCGACTCCGCGGCCCACGACGGACGGTCGGCTGCAGATCCGATCCCGTGGAGCACAATCATGACAGCACCAGGGATAGCGTCGGGGCGAATAGTTCCGTCAGTGGCTGCCCGCTTCATGACGTCGGCCACGGTGCGCTCGAGTTCGTTCCCGACGGACATTCTGACTGCTGGGTCAACCATTGCTGCGAGAGCCCGCGCGAGGGCGGCGTGCCCGACGAGATAGTTCACGAAGCCTCGCAGAAAAGCATCGAGGTTTTCGCGCGGCGACAGTGCCGGGTCGCGGGCCCGATCGCAGAGCGCGACCATCTCTCCCTCGTAGACCGCTGCGGCCAACGCCTCCCGAGTGGGGAAGTGGCGGTAGAGCGTACCCACGCCTACACCAGCGAGCCCAGCGAAGTCATCGAAACGCAACTGCTCGTCGCGGTCGAACGCCGATCGCGCGGCCGCCACGATGGCGTCGCGATTGCGCTGGGCATCCGCTCGGAGTGCTTTCGGCGCGCTCATGGTCCTCCCATTGACAAGTGGAGATCATCTCCATATTGTTCTAGATGGAGATAGTCTCCACCTTACGTCTGGAGTCCGGTGTGCGCATTCTCATGTTCGGTCGCGGAACGATCGCGACAATCTACGGTCACGTGCTGCAGGAGGCGGGCCATGACGTTGAGTTCTACGTTCGCCCCGGCCGCGCCGCAGAGCTTGGCGACACGGTAGAGATCGATCTGCTCGACGCGCGACGCACGCCGCTGGGCACGCGCGTGCGCGGGACGTTCCCAATCCGGTTGCGCGAGTCAGTCTCTGCCGATGATGGGTTCGATCTCATCGTGCTCAGCGTTGGGCACCATCACCTGTCGGAGGCAGCGGAGTTTCTCGCTCCCCGCCTCGGCGGAGCCACCGTGCTGGTTTTCGGCAACATCTGGGAGGAGCCGCTGGCAGCTGTCGCGCCGCTGCCTGCCGACCGGGTCGTGTTCGGATCCGGGGGCGGTGGCGGCGGCTTCGGCGACGACGGTGTACTGCATGCCGCTCTGATGCGATCTGTGATCATTGGCACAACCGGGGTGAGGCCGAGTCAGCGAGAGCTCGGCGTGCAGGCAGCCTTCCGCCAGGCCGGTCTCGCTACCCGCACCGAGAAGGACATGCGCGGACGGCTCTGGGTACATTTCGTCTCCGACGCGGGCATGTTCTCCCAGGCGATCCGCAGCGGCTCGATGGCAAAGATGATCGGAAATCGGCAGGCCTTTCGAAACGCGTTCCTGACCAGTCGTGAATTGCTGCCTCTCCTGAAGGCCCGAGGGGTCGACCTTCGCAGACACCGCGTTGCGATTCTCCCGTACCGACTTCCGGGCCTGATCGCCGCACTCACAGCCCTGGCGACCACCAGGATGCGCATCGCCCAAGTCAGCCTCGCTGCCCACACCGATCCGCGAGCACCCGAAGCACGCGCGGTGCTGGATGACACAGTGCGCGAGGCTCGTCGGCTCGGTATCCCCGTCCCGCGGCTTGACCTCTAGAGCGGCGTCAGAATTACAGGAAGTAGTAGAAGAACCCCGTAGCGGCGAGGAGGTACATCCCGCCGCATCCGATGGGAGCGAGATGCAGGAGAAAATCTTCGGTCATCCAGCGGGGAGTGGCGAATCCTGAACGAGCGAAGGCGAACAGAACTCCTCGCGCCCAGGCCCGACGAATGAGGTAGAAGAACGCGGCGATCAGAGCCGCCAGTACGAATCCTGTCGCGTACTGTCGGTTCCCCGGTCGGCCGAGGTCGGAGACGAACGGTTGGGTTGGCCAGCCACTCACGAGGATTCTGGACAGAAGAAACCCGGTGCCAGCAAGAGCAGCGAGCACGACGAGAACGACCAGCACTCGGCGCGATCCCGACACCACCGGCGTTGCAGTGACCCGTGGCATCCAGCCCCCTCCTGTGCCGCAGCAAATGGGAATCGCCGCGGTACTGAGGACTCACGGGGCTTTCAGTATGGCGGAACCGATAAACGCCCGTGCGGTTGAGTTGCCACCGGGCGTGCACCAGAATCGTGGTGGTACGAAGGGTGGGCGATGGTAACCGTCACTGACGAGGCACCGTCGATTCGCACCGGCGAACGCATCATGATCCTGTCGGCGGGCGTCGGTTCGGGCCACAACAGCGCGGCAGAGGCACTCCGTGAGGAGTGCGCCGCGCGTGCGGATGTCGAGGCGGTCGAGGTTCTCGACGTGCTGGATGTCAGCAGCGCCCTGTACCGCGACCTGCTCGGCAAAGGGTATTTCGCCTTGGTCGACGGCGCACCGTGGCTCGTGAGCCTGGGCTACGACTTCAGCGATCAGCCCTTCAAGCACCGTGGGCCGGTGGATCCGTGGTCGCGTGCCAACGCGATGCCCGCGATTCGACGGCTGAGAAAGTTCCGGCCCACAGCCGTGATCTGCACACACTTTCTTCCGGCGCAGCTGATGGCAGCGATGATCCTCCGTGGAGCGCTCGACGCGCGAACCGCGATCGTCACTACCGACTACGACTTTCAGGGGCTCTGGTTGGCCAGCGCCTTCCATCGTCTCTACCTGGCTCGTGAGGAGTCGCGGGTTCAACTCGGCGAGCTCGGCATCCCTCTGGATCGGGTACGGGCAACGGGTATCCCGGTACGCAAGCAACCGGCAGACGAGTCATCAGACAGCGGTGAATCTGCGCCGCTGCTCATCATCTCGGCCGGTGCATCCGGTGGCTCGTATGCAACGACAGTTGTGCGCCAGATCCAGCGGGTCGGTGCGCCGATGCGCGCGGTCGTGGTGTGCGGACGCAACGACGAGCTGCGCGCACAGGTCGAGAAGATCACTGACGGCGACCCGCGCTTCACGGTTCTGGGGTTCACGGACCGGATGCCGGAGCTGCTCCGCGACGCGTCACTCTTCATCGGCAAGCCCGGCGGCTTGTCGGCGTCTGAGTGCATGGCGGCCGGGCTCCCGATGGTGCTGACCAGTCCCATCCCCGGGCAGGAAGTACGCAACGGCGACTACCTGATCGAAGAGGGCGCTGCGGTTCGGTGCGCGACAAGCGTCACGATCGGCTGGAAGGTCGACCAGATTCTCTCCACCCCCGGTCGACTCTCTTCTATGCAGAGCCGTGCGCGCGCAGTCGGCCGCCCCGCAGCCGCGGCAGACATTCTCGAGAATCTGCTCTCGAGCCCGACCGCGCCGCTCATCATCACGCGAACCGCGCAGAAGGCCCTGCTCGAAGCCAGCGAGAACAATCTCAGCGCCAGCGACCTCGACGATGCTCTAGTGACCCTGGCGTCACCGGAATCCGGTGACTCGCTCGCACTCATCGGCAGCGGTGAGTTGCGCGAGCTGTTCGAGTTGGCGGGCGGCGAGTCCGACAGGCTGACTCTCGATAGAACCGCTTTGAGCTATCTCGGGCAACGCTGGGGCGCACGACGTCTCGTCAGCCGTCTCTTGGGCGATGCACCGTCCTTCACGGTCGCCGTCAGGCCGTCGACTCCGCACGGCTACTAGCGCCAGCAACAAAAGATGCCCCGCAAGTCTGGCGACTAGCGGGGCGTTCTTGTGGCGGAACCGGTGGGATTTGAACCCACGGTGGTCTTTCAACCACACAACTTTTCGAGAGTTGCACCTTCGGCCGCTCGGACACGGTTCCGTCGTCGAGTGTAATACAGATTCGCTCACAGGCTTTCTACAGGTGGGGCATAAGGCTCGCATAAGCGTGGCCGCCACGATCGGGCCATGAAGATTTCCCAACCCGTGCTTATCAATAGCGCCCTCGGTGTGGTCATCGTCGGCGCGATCGTCGGCGGTGTTCTCATCCTCAATCCGTTCTCCTCGGCGAGCGCGGATGACGCGACCCAGCTCACCACGACCGTGCAGCAGGGGGTGGTGTCGAGCGCGATCACCGCGAGTGGACAGATCGCCGCCAAGTCGGAGGTGAGCGCCGACTTCGCCACCTCGGGCACAATCGCGAGCGTACGCGTGGCGATCGGCGACACGGTGAAGAAGGGCGAGGTGATCGGCACACTCGAGACCGACGACCTGGCCGACGCCGTGTCCGACGCCTCGGGCGACTACAGCGACGCGTCAAGCGCCATCGCGAGCGCCAACGCAGATATCGCTACGGCGAAGAAGCACGCGAAGTCATCCGATCCCAGTGTGAGCGGTAACGCGGCGCAGGAGCTCAGCAGTGCGCAGTCGCAACTCAGCAATGCGCAGGACCAGCTCGACCAGGCGGCCGACACCCTCGCCGACGCGAAGGAGGCTCTCGCCGGCGCGACGCTCACGGCGCCGATCTCGGGACTCGTGATCGCGGTCTCCGGCTCCGTGGGTAGCACTGCGGGAAGCAGCGGAGGAACAGAGAGCACCGGCTTCGCCACGATCGCTGACGTCTCAGCCATGACCATGACCGCCAACATCGCCGAGGCCGACATCGCCCTCGTCGACAAGGGCCAGGTGGCGACCGTCACGTTCCCCGCGCTCGAAGACGTCACCGCGACGGCCACGGTGACGAGTGTCGCCCCCACGGCAACGGCGACCAACTCCGTCGTCACCTATGCCACGGTCATCACCCTCGACGAGATCCCCGACGGCCTGCGTCTCGGCCAGACCGCCGAGGTGAGCATCACGACCGAGGCATCCGCTGACGATGCCCTCTACCTGCCGACAGCAGCAATTACGACGGCGACGGATGGCACGAGCACCGTCGATGTCGTCGGCGACGACGGTGAGACCACAACGACGACGGTCACGCTCGGGGTCGTCGGAGACCAGGGCACCGAGATCCTCACCGGCCTCGAGCTCGGCCAGACCGTCGTGCTCGGCACCGTCGCAGCGACCACCGACGAGGAGACAACGACCGACCAGCAGGGCGGCTTCGGCGGTGGCACCGGCACCTTCCCCGGCGGCGGAACGCCCCCGACCGGCGGCTTCACCGGCGGCAATCGGTGACCGCGGTGCTCGAGCTCGACGCCATCGAGCAGATCTACG
>Ga0247813_10001531_pt1 | contig 17398 bp, 19 predicted proteins | sample UWRJL169409C1_FD_180719 | JGI IMG/M metagenome (GOLD analysis project Ga0247813, IMG submission 180719) | Plant litter microbial communities from Arlington Agricultural Research Station in Wisconsin, United States - UWRJ-L169-409C-1 | ecosystem: Environmental > Terrestrial > Plant litter >... | reverse complement strand
AAAAAAAGGTCTGCACTTTCGTACAGACCTTTCAAAATCTTTTGTCTTGTGGGGGACACTTACTGGTTTTTCGCTATCATCGCTGTGGTTAGCAGCATAAGCTGGATTTGGTTTGGTAGGTTCTTTCGAACGATATTGGATAAAAAATAAAAAAAAGTAGAAGTCGACTGATATTGAATTTTACGGTCTTTTTAATTGGATATTGGAAAACTCTTGGATGTGGTTTATCTGGATCTTTGGATATGATTGATGTTTTAATATCAATCAACTTCTGACACAAAGATGCGACGGATTTAGCCGCTGCACAAGAGCAATACTGCTCATTTTTTCGTCCACGGTTATTACGGCTAAATGTGAAAAGCATCGTAGAACTACGATGGAGAAGTACGTTAATGGCTGGTTTTCAGGAAGATTTGTAGTAAAATATTTACAACAGAGGTATAAAAGCGCGGGAAAGGATCGCAGATTCTCAAAAAGATAAGGGTATTCCGCAGATTGTTTTCTGCTGCGCAGGAAACGGAAATGCAGGTTGTAAGGAATTGTGTCGTTTAAAAAAGGTAAAACAGCTCACAGATCGCATTTTTGGTTTTCACGCAGTGAAATAATCCGTGCAATCCTTTTATCCATTTAAAATCTGTGATCATTCATCTTGCTTATACTCCAAAAGATCGCCGGGTTGGCAATCGAGCGCTTTACAGATAGCTTCCAGCGTGCTGAACCGTACAGCCTTTGCCTTTCCTGTTTTCAATATAGACAGATTGGCCAGCGTAAGATCTACTTTTTCAGAAAGCTCGTTCAGCGATATCTTCCGCTTAGCCATCATAACATCAAGGTTTACTATAATCGGCATGTCTTATACAGTTAATTCATTTTCTGATTGGATTTCAATCCCTCTTTTAAATACCTGTGCGATCATGAAGATAGCACCGCCGAGTAATAAAAATTCATCCCCTCCTCCAAGGTATTCCCGCAGGTCAGGCAGCGTAACGCCCTGTGCTCCGTGTAGCCAATCGCAAAAATGATTGCCGCACAAGGTAACGAGCCCGGTGATCAATGCCAGCCACGCTATTCCCGAAATAAGCTTTGATACTTCAATACTGAAAGGCTGCACAAGATTGATCTTCATAAAGATCCTGATCACCAGGTAAAAGATGGTCGCCTTCAAGATGGTAACGATCGCTATCACCGACATCAGGCTGATATAATGCGATTTGCTGAAATAATACAGTGACGAAAAATCAAGTTGCAGGTACATCTTTTTGGCTGCTTCCATTCCTCCAACAAGCCCGGCGATGAATGATACGATCACTGCGCCGGCATTGATGCTCACGCCAACAAATATTATCCAGGCAAGAATGTGCATGATAAGTATAACCCCTTTGTTAGTTTTTTTCATGTAATGATGATTTATAATAAGAATGCAAATATAGATAAATATTTATTGATAAACAATAAAAAAAGAACGTTTTTCGAAAAAATATTTCAGCAGGCTACTTCAACGGGTAGTCTGCACGAAATACAGAACCGTTTTTTGCGGCATTATTAAAGAACACAATCGTTATCATTCCGTGACCTTATTTTAAGGTTATAGAAGGATCATTGCATTCGATTAACAGCAGCTATTGCTGCAGACCGTTTTATAACCGGCGTTCTTTTAAATAAACGCCACAAAAAAAATTTATATGAAAAAATTAATGATCCTCGCATTCACCTTCCTGGTGTCTACAGGTGCTTTCGCACAAAAAATGGAAAGTAAAATGAACAACAAGATGGACAACAAGATGTCGATACCAAAAGATGCCATTATGATGAAAGACGGAAAAATGATGGTGATGAAAGGCGGGCAGACCATGATGATGGAAAAAGAAATGACCCTGGGCAACGGTACTATGGTGATGACCGACGGTACCGTAAAAATGAAAAATGGTAAGACCATAAAAATGACAGAAGGCCAGTCTATGTCAATGAGTGGAAAAATGAACAAGATGGGCAAGATGAAAAAACCCATGGAATCGAAAATGTGACCTGAAATAATAAAGCCATCGTTTAATGATGGCTTTATTATTTCAGTTTGAACCATGCTGCATTTGCCGCTATCAAAAATGTTATATTTACGTGATAACTTTTTACAGGATTATCCTTCTCTTTGATCGCTAAACTTTTTTTGATGAGTGCAGCCGGTATGATGAAAAATATTCTGATAGTGGAGGATGATCCCGATATCATTGAATTGGTAGACCTGCACCTCAGGGATATTTACTGCAACACCACTACTTTCAGTAATGGGAAGGACGGGCTTGTACACGCATTGGCAAACCCTTTCGACCTTATAATACTCGATATCACCCTTCCCGGTATCAATGGCATAGAAATATGCCGGTTGCTTCGTGCCAATAATATCCTTACACCTGTAATGCTACTCACGGCAAGATCGGAAGAGATCGATAAGATCATCGGACTAGAAACCGGCGCCGATGATTATATCACCAAGCCATTCAGCATCCGCGAACTGATGGCAAGGGTAAAAGCCATCTTGAGAAGAGCTGAATTGCAGAAAGTGGGTAATGAGGCACCTCCCCAAACGATCTCCTTCAACGAAATCGTGGTTGACCCTCAAAAAAGAAAAGTGACAGTTGGAAAGAATAAGATCGAGCTCACTCCAAAAGAATTTGACCTGCTGTATCTTTTTATCAGTAATCCTGGCAAAAGCTATTCAAGGGAGAGCCTTCTCAACCAGATCTGGGGATACGAATTCAGCGGGTACGAACATACGGTCAATTCACATATCAACCGGCTAAGGGCTAAGATTGAAAAAGACATGAATAAGCCAATGTATATTTTAACTACCTGGGGTATCGGCTATCGTTTTACGGATGAAATTGATCTCAATGAAAAAGAACCGGTTCAATAATTTGTTCTGGCGGATATCTGCCATTTTCTTTCTGTTGCTCGTGTTTACAGGTCTTTCTTTCGTGTATATCACCGTGCATTATTCCGGGTTATATTTTGAAGAGATCAATCAGCGGCTCAATAAAAATACCGCCGCTGATATCGCCAGCCATTCCACCCCATTTACCGATGGAAAGGTGAACCAGTCGGCGATGGAACGAATGTTCGACCAGGTAATGTCGGTGAATCCGAGCCTGGAAGTGTACCTCCTGGACAACGAAGGGAAGATCCTGACTTTTTATGCTCCACAAAAAAATGTGTTGCTCGATAAGATCAACCTTGGGCCGGTGAAAGAATTCATCACCGCCAGGGGGAACAAATACATCACCGGTGATGATCCGCATCACCCCGGGCATAAAAAAATATTTTCTGTGGCGCCAGTTATCAGCGAAGGCGTTCAGGCCGGGTATATTTATGCCGTACTCGCCAGTGAAGAATACGATAGCATTTCCCGCAGCCTTACCAGTAATTACCTGCTGCAGGTAGGATTTCGTGCCATCATCATCACGTTGCTGGTAGCGCTGCTGGTGGGTTTGCTCATCATCCGCCTGATCACCCGGAACTTTTCGAAAATACTCGCTGTGATGCAGCAATTCAAGGAAGGCGATATTACCGCAAGGGTAAAAGTACAATCGGTCGGCGATGTGAAACAGGTGGGGGATATCTTCAACGAAATGGCCGATATACTTTCGGAAAACATAGAAAAGCTGAAAGAAGTGGAAGTGCTGCGGCGTGAACTTATCGCCAACGTATCGCACGATCTGCGTACGCCCATTTCCATCATACAGGGATATGTGGAAACCTTACAGATGAAAGCAGGATCGCTCAGCGAAGCGGAGAAACTGAAATACCTGGAAGTGATATCCGAAAGTACCGGCAAATTGCAGAAGCTGGTGGCGGAATTATTTGAATTATCGAAGCTGGAGGCCAACCAGGTAAACCCGGTGAAAGAACCATTCTTCATCAGCGAATTAGTGAACGATATCACCAATAAATACCAGCTGATAGCCAAAGAAAAAAATATTTCGATCACCACATTCTTATCCAGGGAACTACCTCCGGTATATGCTGATGTAGCGCTTATAGAACGCGTGATGCAAAACCTCGTAGACAATGCCCTGAAATTTACTCCCGCGGGTGGAAAGATCACTATCACTACCAATAAACTCGAAGAAGCGATAGAAGTGACTGTGGCCGATACCGGCATCGGAATTCCGGAAAGCGAACGCGAACAGATTTTCGGGCGGTACTACAAAGCCAATAATTTTACTGATCTTAAAAACAGTACCGGCCTCGGGCTCGCCATTATTAAAAAGATCCTCGACCTGCATCAGTCATCACTTCAACTGGTAACGGAAGTTAATTCGGGTAGCGCGTTCATATTCAAATTGCCGGTCCATAAAGTTTAAAAGGTTCAAAAGGTTCAAAGGTTCAAAAGGTTGCGTATTTATGGAATGTATTTAACCTTTTGAACCTTTGAACCTTTTATAACTCTTCCGTGATTCTTTCGTGATACTTAAAAAATACTTTTACAGTATCAAAAGAAAACGAAAATGAACATCAAAAATTTATACCCGATAATTATCATTACACTGCTGTTGGCAGCCTGCAATGGACATGTGGCCCGGGTACCTGTTCCGGAAACTACTGTGGCGATGGAAGGTATGCAAAAGAATTACCCCGTACACTACACGGATGCAGAGTGGAAGCAACGGTTAACCAAAGAGCAGTATTATATCCTACGCCAGCAGGGAACCGAACGTTCTTTCACAGGCAAGTACGACCATTTTTATAAAGAGGGCACTTATTACTCCGCCGCTTCCCTGCAGCCTGTCTTTAGCTCTGTAGCGAAATTCGATTCCGGTACTGGCTGGCCAAGTTTTTACGAACCTATCAGCCCCGATGCGGTGCGTTATATCACCGACAACAGCGATGGCTATACCCGTACGGAAGTGGTAGACAGCAAAACCGGCTCACACCTCGGCCACGTATTTGATGACGGCCCAAAACCTACCGGCAAACGCTTTTGCATGAATTCTGCCGCATTGATATTTGTGCCGAAAGGAGGCACTCCACCGACTAAATCTTTTTAAATGAAAATAATTCATTTTGCCGCTTTCCTGTTATTGCTCACTTCCTGTGCGCAATCGCAGCCATCGAAAATAAATTTTCCTTTGGGCAGTAAGGCTCCCTTGCCAAATGAAGCAGTAGCTACATTTTCAGAAGGTTGTTTCTGGCATGCCGAGATCGTATTTCAAAGCCTCGAAGGAGTACGGGATGCTGTATCGGGGTACGCAGGCGGAACGGATACAGCGCCGAACTATGAAAAAGTAGCCAGCGGCAGAACCGGCCATGCCGAAACAGTGCAGGTGTATTATGATCCCACAAAGATCTCTTACGAAACACTGGTGAAAGCATTCTTCGCCAGCCAGGATCCCACCACACTCAACCGCCAGGGAAACGATGCAGGAACGGAATACCGGTCCATCGCTTTTTACCGCACCGATGCGGAAAAAAAGATCATCGACGAGGAAATAAAAAGGCTGACCGAAGCAAAAGTATACTCAGGAAAAATAGTGACTGAAGTGATCCCTTTCAAAAAGTTTTATCCAGCAGAGGATTATCACCAGGAATATATCCATAACAATCCCGGATCAGGATATGTTCAGGCAGTTTCGATACCGGATTTCCTCGCCTTTAGAAAAAAATTTAAAGCCATGTACAAATGAAATTCCTGGGAAAAAATTTCTCGATAATAACACTCGTGACAGTCATTCTTGCTTTTACACCTGGAAAAAAAGAGGAACAGTTTTCACCAGTTGCGGTCATAGAATTGTTTACGTCACAAGGCTGCTCGAGCTGCCCTTCGGCGGAACGTTTGCTTACCAAGGCCCTGGCGGAGGCGAAGCAAACAGGCAAATCAGTATTGGCGCTTTCCTTTTATGTGGATTACTGGAACCGGCTCGGCTGGAAAGACCCGTTCAGCGATAAAAAATATTCCCAAAGGCAAAATGAATATGCGCAACGATTCGGACTCAGTTCTGTTTACACCCCGCAGGCTATCGTAAACGGGCAGCGGGAAATGACGGGCTCGGATGAACAAAAACTCCGCAGCGCCATTAATGCTTCGCTGGGGGAAAAAACACTGGTACAGTTTAAAAGTATTGCGGTGGCCATACAGGCAGATCATAGTGTTAAAGTCAATTTTTCACTTGAAGGGAATTTCACCGGCTGCGATATCAACGTAGCGTTGGTATCGCTCCATGAAACGACCGCTGTAAAACGCGGGGAAAATTCCGGCGCCACATTGATGAACGAGAACATCGTTCGCCAGTTTATTTCTGTTCCTGCAACTGCAAATGGAACAATCGCTTTTAATATTTCGCCGGTACCGGCGGATGATAACCGTGCTGTTGTGGCGTACATCCAGCGCCGCAGCGATGGAAAGATCACCGGTGCCATGATGGCCAATAATTTTTAATCGTTTATATGAGAAAACTACTACTGCTTATCTTTCCTGCCGCATTTTTTTTATCCTGCAAAAAAGAGGCGATGGACAAACCTGCTGAAGAACCGATGCTTTCATTTTCGGAAGCGAATTACAAAGTAACGGTTACCCTCAACTGGCGCAATCCGCAATTTACCGTGCCAGCCAATGTGCATGTTACTGCGCTGAAATGCCTGGTACATGCACGCGACACTTTTTTATGGAAACCCGGATCAACCGCCAGCAAAGGATTGGAATATGTTGCCGAAGATGGTTACGACGGATTCATCAATGATGAGTTGGACAGCATATTGTCGCACGGAAAAGGGCTTTCTAAAATGACATTGCCCCCATTTGCAGTAACCGGCACAATGGATACTACCTTGGTTTTTAATACTAACTTTAGTTGTTTAAGTTTTGCCTCCATGATCGCTCCGTCACCGGATTGGTTCATGGGAGTAAACAGCATCGATCTTATAAGGAATAATAATTGGGCGATGGATATGACCGTTCCTGTTTTAATGTATGATGCCGGTACAGAAGATGGGGATGTTTTTGCGTATGATAATCCGCCGACAAGCCCGCAGCAACCCGTAGCATTGCTTACACCTGCCAATGCCTCGGTACTTGCCAACGGCAACAGCAGCCTGGCTGCCATCGGTTCGATACGGTTTCTAAAAATAAATTGATCTGCATGAAAAAATCGAAGACCAGGCTCATCAAGGAAAAACATTCATTGGTCATGCGATGGACCCATTGGGTAAATTTTCCCGTGCTTGCCGTAATGATATGGTCGGGCATGCTTATTTATTGGGCCAACGATGAATATTCCATTACACTTTTCAACCATACTTTTTTTAAATTTTTCCCGCCCGGGTTCTATAAATTTCTCAACATCCCTTTCCGGCTGGCCGAAGGCATGGCGTTTCATTTTCTCTTTATGTGGTTCTTTGCCATCAACGGGTTCTTATACGTAACGTATACGATCATTTCCGGTGAGTGGCGCGACCTTGTACCCAACCGGCATTCCTTCAAAGAAGCCTGGCAGGTATTACTACACGATCTGCACATCCGGCGCATGTTGCCACCACAAAAAAAATACAATGCGGCGCAACGAATTGCTTATACCTGCATCATCATCATGGGATTCGGCTCTTTGTTTACCGGGCTCGCCATCTACAAACCAGTACAATTTTATTGGATCACATGGCTATGCGGCGGTTACCATGTAGCCCGCATCATACACTTCGTACTTACGATAGGATATGTGTTATTTTTCCTTATTCACATCGTGCAAGTGATAATAGCAGGCTGGAGAAATTTCTGGCCGGCCATCAGTGGATATGAAATGGTGAAAGAGAAAAAAGCTGCAATATCTCCAATGACAACACCCACCCCCGTCACTCAACCCACAGAAAATGAAAAGGAACTTTAATAAGATAGCGCCTGTAAAAGAGGTGTCGCAAAAGCATATCAACCGCCGCAATTTTATCGCTGCCGCGGGATTTGTGGGCTTTGGCGCCCTGGCATTCGGCTCCTGGCGCTGGTTATATAAATCAGCGATCGAAGAAGCCGGTATTACGGGTAATGCAAGAAAACCTTTGCGCCGGGCCCTTAACCAAAATGAATTATTGTTTCGCAAAAGCTTCAGCGATGGACATTTGGTGAAAACCTATCCAAAAGAAATGGCAGACCCCAATGTACGTATCAACAGCCTGATAGGGCTGGAAGAAAAAACATTCGATCCCGAAGACTGGTCGCTTACAGTAGATAAAAAAGACGGCAGCCGGTTAAATATAACGTTGAAAGACCTGCAGGCATTGCCTAAAACAGAGATCGTATACGATTTTAAGTGTGTGGAAGGCTGGGACCAGATATCATACTGGGGCGGTGTAAAATTTACCGATTTTATTGAGCATTTCAAATTACAGGAAGAAGCAGCCCTCGAATATGTTGGCATGATGACCCCCGATGAAGAATATTATGTGGGTATTGATATGCCCAGCGCTTTGCATCCGCAAACATTGCTGGCTTACGAAATGAATGGCAAGCCGCTGGCGCCCCAACATGGGCAACCACTTCGCCTCATTATCCCGGTGAAATATGGCATTAAAAATTTAAAGCGCATTGGTACTATTTCTTTTAGTAAAGAACGCCCTCCCGATTATTGGGCAGAGCAAGGCTACGATTATTATTCAGGATTATAAACACAGAAAAAATTCAGGCATGATACTAAAAAAGATCTTTCCTTTATTGACATCCCTTGCCATATCTGTAACGGCATTCGCACAAAATACCATTTATCCGAAAGGGTTGAAAACGGGGGATAAAGCCCCGCTATTTGAAGTTGCCGACAATAGCGGCAAACTTTTCAATTTAAAAAATCAACTCGCAAAAGGAGAAGTGGTCATCATTTTTTATCGTGGTCAATGGTGCCCTTTCTGCAATAAGGAACTAAGGAGGCTGAACGATTCCCTATCGCTGATCATTGCCAGGGGTGCATCTGTTATCGCCATCTCTCCCGAAACATATGCCAACGTGGAAAAGACTGTAGAGAAAACAAACGCCTCTTTCCCGATAATAAGCGACTCCTCCATGACGATCATGAAACAATATAAAGTGAATTTTTCCGTGGACGAAGGCACACAAAAGAAATACCTTGAATATGGAATAGATTTTTCCAAGGCCAATGGAAGCAATGGCGCTAACCTTCCTGTTCCCGCAACTTACATTATTGGCAAAAATGGCCTCGTCAAATATGCCTTTTTTGATTCGGATTACAGGGTAAGGCCTTCGGTGAAAGAATTGCTCGATCACTTGTAAACATTGTTCGCTTTTTCATAGGCTAAAAAAAATATCCCGGCCTTTAGCAACCTCTTCATTCTGTGATTATATTTACAGCTACCATCAAGCTTTCTATATGATCAGAAATTTCTGCGTAAAATATTTCCCTGCTGTTGCTGCATTTTTCTTTTGTGCTGTAGCGGTGGCCCAACCGGTAAAAGTTTCTATAGTTAAAACTTCCGGCGGTTATTCCCTGCTGCGTAATGGCCAGCCTTATTTCATCAAAGGGGCTGGTGGCACCAGCTATATCGAGCGACTGGCAAAGTATGGGGGGAATTCCGTTCGCACCTGGGGCTCCGAAAAAGGAAAAGAGGTGCTGGACAAAGCCGCCAAACTCGGACTTACCGTTACGATGGGGTTGTCCGTAACTGCCGAGCGCCATGGGTTCAATTATGATGATACCGCCGCGGTGCGCAAGCAACTGGAAGAGCTGCGCAAAGAAGTGCGCAAATACCGCAACCACCCGGCCCTGCTGATGTGGGGCATCGGCAACGAGCTCAACCTGGAATACAGGAATGTGAAAGTGTGGGACGCGGTGAATGATATTTCAAAAATGATCCACGAAGAAGACCCTAACCACCCGGTGGCAACCATGCTGGCCGGTGTAAATCCGCAGGTGATGCCAGAAGTGATCGCACGCTGCACAGACCTCGATCTGCTGGCGGTGCAGGTGTATGGCGGACTGGCAAAAGTGCCGGAAGAGATACAACAAACCAACTGGAAAAAAGCCTACATCGTGACCGAATGGGGGCCGACGGGCCATTGGGAAAGCGTCCAAACGCCGTGGAATGCATCGATAGAAGAAACCAGCAGCCAGAAAGCGGAAGTTTATAAAAGCCGTTATGAGGCTTCGATTCAAAAAGATAAGAATTGCCTCGGTTCCTATGTATTTCTCTGGGGGCAAAAGCAGGAACGTACTCCTACCTGGTATGGGCTTTTTACAGAAGCCGGCGAAGAATCGGAAGTGATAGATGTCATGCAATATTTGTGGAATGGTGCATGGCCGAAGCTGCGTGCGCCGCATATTGATGGCATATCGATCGATGGAAAGAAAGCGACGGATTTCATTTACCTGGAACCAGGTAAAAATTATACAGTATCGGCGCCATCATCAGATCCCAATAAATTGCCGCTGACGGTGCGCTGGGAATTATTACCTGAAAGTACCGATCTGAAAAATGGCGGCGACTGGGAATCAAGGCCAAAAGCAATACCAGGAGCAGTTGTAAAAAAAGGTAAAAAAATGGTCTTGAAAACTCCTCAGAAAGCAGGCGCATACAGGCTTTTCGTGTACATCAGCAATGGAAAAAACAAAGTAGCTACAGGTAATATTCCTTTTTTTGTAAAATAACAAAGGTTAATTAACTCATTTCTGTAATGGAAGCATCTGCAAAACAACTAAAATTGACGCCAAATGGCGAGGGCACGAGCTTATCTGTTGCGGGCGGTTCTTACCGGATCGTTATTTCCGGCAAAGAAACCGGTAACGCCTACGCAGTCATAGAGATGCTCGTTCCGCCGGGCGGCGGGCCCATACCGCATTCACATGCAGATTTCCAGGAATCGTTTCATGTGCTTGAAGGAGAAGTGGAAATAAAAACGGAGATCGGGGTATATGTTGCCAGGCAAGGAGATTTTGTAAATATCCCGCTGGGTGGTTTGATCCACTGTTTTAAAAACAAAACGGATCAACTTGCCAGGCTTTGGTGTACGGTTGTGCCCGCGGGACTGGAAGGTTTTTTTGAAGAAGTGGCCACACCCGCGCCATTTGGAAGTTTTTCCCCTGCGGTACCGATGACTCCCGAAATGGGAAAAAAATTACAGGCATTGGCTGAGAAATATGGCCAACGGCTTTATCCACCGGATTATCTTGATAGAAAGATTACCGGAAACACTTAAAGAACTATATTATAACCCGTTATAAATATTTGGCTTTAAAATTGATTCGTAAAAGAAAACTACTCCTTCAATGGTTGCAACTCATACCCCACCAATAAAAGTGTTACTGGTCGACGACGATATGGACCTGTTGTCGCTCATGAAATCAAGGCTCACCGAATACGGATTTGATGTATCCATTTGCCCCAACGGCGACGGCATTTACACCATCCTTGCCAACAGGCCACCAGATTGTATCCTGCTCGACCTGCACATGGATGGTATCAACGGGGAACAATTGTGCCGCGAAATAAAATCACATTCTGATCTGAAAAGCATTCCGGTATTGCTGGTATCTTCCGATGTGGAAATTGTAGATGCAGAAAAACGCTGCGGAGCAGATGGCTATGTGAATAAGCCATTGAATGTGGAAGAACTGACGGCGAAAATCGGCAGTATCAGCGCAAAGAATTAATAACAATCCATTAATATCTGCCCGTTGGATTGATAAGAACTAACGGACCGGTTATTTTTTTCCTGGCAAATATTTTCGAGCAAAGCGATCACATCATTCTGCATGGAAAGTGAGCCACAGATCATGATGACGGCTTTGTTGCGCAATGCATCCGCTATTTTTTCCGCATCCTCGCGTATAAGGTCGCTCACGTATTTTTTTTCCGCTTCTCTCGAATATGCAATTTGCAGCTGGGCCAGTTTCCCTTTAGCCTGGTTGTCCGAAAGTTGTTGTTCATACAATTTAAAAGAAGTTGCTGCACGGAAACCGCAGTACAACCAGCAATCTGTTTTAGAAGTATTCTCATCGATCATTCCCAGAAACGGCGCAATACCCGTTCCGTTGGAGATCATGATGACTACCGGTGCTTTTGCAGGAAAATGAAAATGTTGATTGTTTACAATCCTGGCGGTCAATATTGTACCTGGGTCCAGCTTGTATAAAAAATTCGAGCCGAGGCCACCCTCATGCAGTTTCACGCTGAGTTGAATTTTACCTTGTACTTTTCCGATGGAATACAAACGTTCCAGGTGATCGCCTGCCGGATAAATAGCGAGAAGGTCTCCGGAGGTAAATTTTATTCTTTGTTGTGGTTGCAGTTGTAATAAAAAAGAAGGTTCTTCGGGTAGCATGCTTTGCTGGCCCGATACCAATAATTTTTTCAGCTCGCCGGCATTCACCTGAAATTCTTCCTGCGAAAATTGCAATGGTATCCCCGCTTTCTGTGACCAGATATCGGCCCACTGGCCAAACTCTACCGGCGAACGATCGTTAACGGTATGTATTTCCAGCAGCGGAACAGCCCATTGCTGCCTGCTCAGATGATTGTTGACCTCGAAAGCGAATTTGCAAAAATCCGGGTAGGCATGCGAGCCAAAACCAACCACAGAAAAATTTACCTGCTGTGTTTGTGGTTGCTGTTGCAACAACTGAATGAATTTTGTTGCATTGGTCGGAGGGTTGCCGATTCCATAAGTAGCGGTAATAATGATGATATGTTCCGCCTGCGGAAAAACAGTATAATTGTTCAGTTCGGTTAAAAAAGAAGTTTTGCCGTTTTTCAAAAGTTGTTCATGCACAGCTTTTGCATATCGGAAAGTGTTGCCGTTTTCGGAACCAACCAGGATGATAAAATTACTTTTTGCAGCTTTATATTTATTCTTCACCCTGCCAGCCCTGCGTTTTAATGTCATCTTGAAGCCCGACCAGATAAAGAATAATATATTGATAGCTGCTATCGCCAGAATGACCGCCCATACTGCACTTGCCCTGCCGGTATGCAATGTCATGCCCAGGCTGTGAAGTTGTTTTGTTTTGGAAAATAGTTGTTCGCTTAGGATGTCGCCGGTGATCTGGTTGATCACTATTTCCCTGTCATGCAGTCGGATCGTGTAATGATCTTCCACGTCTTCGGAGAAAGGAAATTCTATCGACTTTACCTGCGATAGTTTAGTGTTTTTGAAAAAGGTAAATTCCGACGGTTTCATTTCCGGTCCGGAATGAATGGCATCAAGATCGATCTTATGGGTAACTTTTTTTTCTTTGATGATGCCCAACGTTTCCATAGAAAGCAAAGTGCCGCTGAGAGCAATGATGAGGATCGGTATCAGCATCAGCCGGCCGAGGGTTACATGCGCATATTGCGCAAAATTATCTCTGACCACTTTGGTGAAAAATCGCCGGATGCCGCGTTGACGTTTTATTACGAGTATTGTTCCCGACAAAGCGATCAGTAATAATAAAAATGCGGTAACCCCTACAAAGATCCTTCCCGCTTCGTGGAGAAAAAGTGACCTGTGAAGAGCAGTGGCCCATTGAAAAAAACCGTTTTGTTTTTGGCGTAGGCCCAGCTGCTTTCCGGTTTCAGGATCAACATATGCCTCTACTGTTTTGTCTGCAGAATCCGTTCCGTTCACAATTACAAACTGGTTATCATCGATCACTACTTCTGTGATATCCGAATAATTTTTTTTGATCGCAGGGATCGCGTCGGCTAATGTGAGTTGCGAAAATTGAGCTGACCGGTATGGTTGCACTTTTTGCGAAACGGGCTCAAACGCAAGTATGATCCCGGTTACGGAAGCGAGTGCAATAAATAAAAAAGAAGATACCGCCAATGCAAGGTGGCTATATCTCCATATTGAAATAGTCATATTTTATTCTGCTCAGTTTGGTATCAGTCGCACATAGCGGATGTAGCCTTTGCCGTCGCCTTCTGTCTTGGCCGATAAGTTTTCTGTGGTCAAAGGAATTTCAATATCCTTCACATGATAAGGTTTGTTTTCCACGGCGCTTTCAAATCTCAGCGTGTACCCTTTGTTGATTTTTGAATCATCGATTTCCAATACATGTGTACTTCGATCCCCGCCCGATACGGATGCGCCGGTAGTAGCGCTGATGTTCGCCGGTTTTTTCGAATAAAATTTATTCCACTCCTTGATATCAGGATACCATTTTTTGTCGGAGCCCAATACATACAAAGTCTTTTCGTAAGCGCCCTTACTATCTACCAGCGAAATGACAATGTAGGCGCCTTCGCCCATGTAGTTGGTCATTTGCACCAGGCATTTGTATTTTTTCGTTTGTGCGTTTGCGTTAGCAAAAGAAGAAGTCAATAACAATGCAAGCACAATGAATTTATATATTTTTTTCATGATCGTTTATTTGAGAAAATCTACAGACACTTTATTTTTTTGCAGGGATTCGTTTTCAACTGCAAGGTCATATGCTGTTTCTTTCATGTCGTTGGTAATATTTTTTTGTGCGCCAATAGATAACAGGTATTTCAGTATCACATCATCGTTCGCCGTCATTGCCGCTTTGTGAAGCACCGTCATGCCTTCTTTATTTCTGGCGTTCAAATCAAGTTTCAGCGGTTCCAGTTTTTTTAACAGGTTAATATCATTTTTAGAAATCGCTACCAGGTACAATGAATTTCCGTTTTGTTGCGAAGCCGTAAAATTAAATCCTGCGGCAACAAGTAATTTCATTTTTGCATCAAATTCTGCAACTTTTCCGGCACTATAAGATTGAATGAGATAGTAAGCCAGGTTGTTACCATCTGCATCAACAACTTTGGTATCTGCTCCTTTTTTGATCAGGTAATCGATCACTTCGGGGCTGTTATAATTCATTGCTAACGCCAACGCAGAAACGCCTTTTTTATTTACCTGGTTAATATTTTTCACCGAAGGTAATAAGAGGTTCAGCGTAGCCGTATCACGGTTGTAGGAAGCCGCATTCATGAATGGGGTAGTGCCGGCATTATCAACCTGGTTTACATCTACACCTTTTGAAAGAAAATAACTGATCACCGGTGCCTGGTTGGCCTTACGAACAATGAAGTGCAGGGCATTTTCGCCATTTTTGTTGACGGCATTAAGTTTCAGGTAGAGGCTCTCGAGGTACTGGAATGTTTCTAACGAGCTGCCCGGCGCATTGCCGCGATTGCCCTGTGCAGCCATTAGTACTGCATTATCGGTATACTTCACCCCCTTTGCCTGCAAGGCTTTCAGCAGGTTGATATCGCCGCTTTTAGCCGCATAGTTGAATACGGTGTTACCATTTTTGTCCGTACTGTTGATGTCGATCCCTTTTGAAAGAAAATAATTGGTAAGCGCCAAATCCTTATCCTGCGCAACTCCCAGCAATAATACATTGGCCCCGTCGTGGTTGGCAGCAGCTTTGATATTGACTCCTTTGCGGATCAATATCTCATACACTTCCGTATTTTTCTGGCCGGCCCCGGCCGCAAAAATCACAGGCGTATTGCCGTGGCTGTCTTCCACATCCCACTTAGAACCCTTACTCAGCAAGTATTCCATTAATACGGGGTTGCCCGCATAGGCGGCCCAATGAAGATAGATTCGTCCGTCGTGTGTGATCTTATCCACTTCATTCCCTTTCAGCGTAAGCAGGTATTTGACCGATTCGTCCGGCGCATGATTGTTGATGGCGAGCACTACGGCATCAAATGCATTGGAATTCAATTCAGCAGGATTGGCCCCTTTTTCAATTTCGCCTTTGACGGTAGCCACATCAGGATTTGTTTTCCAGAAAGATTGTTCGAGCAGAATATTTTTTTGCGCCCGGGCACAAAAAGTTGTCAGTGCAAGTAGTATAGTGAATATTTTTTTCATGTGTCGGTAAATTTCGTTTGCAAACTTACCTGCTACTCCCTAGAAATGATTGTTTAGCAGGGAAAATTAATTGCTAAATCGGGAAAGAAGGGAAAACATGTATGATCTTCTTCAAATCGAAAACTTTATGAAAAGCGTAAGTTCATTAAATCGGAATAAATCATATAGCATACATCTCATATCATACATTTCTTCGTTTCCACTTTCTCCAAACCTTTTTCGGCAGATTCTTAGAAGTAAACACTTTGCCTCCATCTGCTATCATGATGCACCGGTATGCGGGAAATTTCTCCAGCAGTTTCAATCCTTCTTTTTTACCCATCACCATCAGCGAAGTACTAAATCCATTGGCCATTTCGGCGCTTGGGCCAAAGACTGTTACGCTGGTAAGCCCGGTGGCCGGGTAACCCGTAGCGGGATTGATGATATGCGAATAGCGTTTGCCATTAAACACCACAAATTTTTCGTAGTTCCCGGAAGTCGTTACCGCTTCATCTTCCAGCGGTACGATCGCCATCAGTTTGTTGTTGTGGAAAGGATTGGTGATGCCGATGGCCCACGGCTCGCCGGACGGCTGCCTGCCCCAGGTGCGCATATCGCCCGAACCATTGACGATGCCAGCGGTGATGCCACGGCTCATCATCAGTTCACGGCATTTATCGGCAGCGTACCCTTCCCCCAAGGCTCCGAAGCCGATCTTCATACCCTTCAGTTTTAAAAATATCGTGGAGGCTGCGCTGTCAAGAATGATATTTTCGTATCCAACTTTCGACACGGAGGCCTTTATTTCTTCTGGCGAAGGCATCTTTTCCATAGAGCCGTCGAATTTCCAGATCCTGTCCATGGCCGCAAAGCTGATATCGAATGCGCCGTCGGTAAGTCTGGAAAACCAGATCGCCCTTTGTGTAAGTTCAAGTACTTCACGGTCAACTTTTACGGGCCGTATTCCCGCATTCGCATTCACTTCGGAAACCTGCGAAGCTGGCTTCCAATCTGAGATAAGGAATTCTATGCGGCTTACTTCTGCAATAACGGTATCGATGTAATTTTCAGCAGTGATGCTGTCTTTCGCGACGATGGATATGTCAAATCGGCTACCCATTAACGTTACCCTTCGTTTGCGAAGCGATTGGGCATCCGCGGTGTATACAGAAAAAACAAAAAGTATAAATGAGAAAAATTTCATCGAAGTGTTGGTGGTTATTTTCTGCAAAATAAAAGGGTTTCAAACTCATCGCTTGAAACCCTTACAGTCTGTGGGCCCACATGGACTTGAACCAAGGACCCTCTGATTATGAGTCAGATGCTCTAACCAACTGAGCTATAGGCCCGTTATTTTTCAATAACAGGTTGCAAAAGTAAGTAAAACGAATATTTCGCCCAAATAATAAGGGATCGCAGATTTTAAATGGATAAAAGGATTGCACGGATTATTTCACTGCGTGCAAACCAAAAATGCGATCTATGAGCTGTTTTACCTTTTTTAAACGACACAATTCCTTACAACCTGCATTTCCGTTTCCTGCGCAGCAGAAAACAATCTGCGGAATACCCTTATCTTTTTGAGAATCTGCGATCCTTTCCCGC
>Ga0247813_10001530_pt1 | contig 17400 bp, 19 predicted proteins | sample UWRJL169409C1_FD_180719 | JGI IMG/M metagenome (GOLD analysis project Ga0247813, IMG submission 180719) | Plant litter microbial communities from Arlington Agricultural Research Station in Wisconsin, United States - UWRJ-L169-409C-1 | ecosystem: Environmental > Terrestrial > Plant litter >... | reverse complement strand
CTTTACCGAGACGACGCTGCAGCCGGGTGAAGACATGAAGATGCCTGTGGTGTTCTTCATCGATCCGGAAATCGTCAAGGCGGTCGAGACCAAGGGGATCAACACGCTGACCCTGTCCTACACGTTCTACGCCCGCGAGCCGTCAAAGCCGGTTGCGGCGCTGACGGTAAAGCCCGCCGAAACTGACAACAAACTTTGACAGATCATAGTTTTCGGCTAAGCCGGAAATGACGACATGAGAAAGACTTATCGGGGATAGTCCACATGGCCGATGCGCATCAGAAAAATCACGACTACCACATCATCGATCCGAGCCCTTGGCCGCTGATCGCCTCGATCGGCGCCTTCGTCATGGCCTTCGGCGGCGTCGGCTATATGCGATACCTGTCGGGCGGCACGCTGCACCTGTTCGGTGTCGACTGGGCGCACCCGTGGTTCTTCTTCATCGGCCTCGCCGTCGTTCTCTATACGATGTACGGCTGGTGGTCGGACACGATCAAGGAAGCGCACGAGGGCCATCATACCCGCGTCGTGTCGCTGCACCTGCGCTACGGCATGATCATGTTCATCGCTTCGGAAGTGATGTTCTTCGTTGCCTGGTTCTGGGCCTATTTCGATGCCAGCCTGTTCCCGGGCGAAGCCATCCAGGCAACTCGCGCTGCCTTCACCGGCGGTGTCTGGCCACCGAAGGGCATCGAGGTTCTCGATCCTTGGCACCTGCCGCTCTACAACACCGTCATCCTGCTTCTGTCCGGCACGACGGTCACCTGGGCACACCACGCTCTGCTGCACGGCGACCGCAAGGGCCTGATCAACGGCCTGACGCTGACGGTTCTGCTCGGCATCCTGTTCTCGGGCGTTCAGGCCTACGAATATGTCCACGCACCGTTCGCCTTCAAGGATTCGATCTACGGCGCGACCTTCTTCATGGCGACCGGTTTCCACGGTTTCCACGTCCTGGTCGGCACGATCTTCCTGGCCATCTGCCTGATCCGCGCGCTGAAGGGCGATTTCACCCCCAAGCAGCATTTCGGCTTCGAAGCGGCTGCCTGGTACTGGCACTTCGTCGACGTGGTCTGGCTCTTCCTGTTCTTCTCGATCTACGTCTGGGGCGGCTGGGGTGCCCCGATCCACGGTTGATCTGGCTGAACTGATATGAATTTCAAAAGGCGGGTGCGGTGGCTCCCGCCTTTTTCTTTCGCTGCAATCCTTTCCGGGTCGGCCCAGTGAGCTCAATGGTCGCGGCGCAGAATATATCGTTTGCGCGACGAATGCGTTATGGGACGTAGAGCGCAACCAAGGACAAGAAGACGATGAACGAAGACAGCGCACATTTCCCCCCGGTCGAGCCGGTCAGGGCCGGGCTCAAGGGGCTTTGTCCGCGATGCGGTCAGGGCAAGCTGTTTGACGGCTTCCTGACGATGCGGCCTGCCTGCGCCAATTGCGGGCTCGATTACGGCTTTGCCGATGCCGGCGATGGTCCGGTGGTGTTCGTCATCCTGATCGTCGGTTTCATCGTCGTCGGGGCAGCACTCTGGATGGAGGTCAATATCAATCCGCCGCTCTGGGTGCATTTCCTGTTGTGGATACCCCTCGCCATCGTCTTCAGCCTGGTCCTCATGCGCATGCTCAAGGGTGTGCTCATCAATGTCCAGTTCCGCAACAATGCGCGCCAGGGCGAGATCGATCGTGGCTGATACCGTGTCGAACAAGAAGAGCGGGCTGATCGGCCGCGTCGCCGGTATCGTGCTGGTCCTCCTCGCGCTGGTCATCCTTTTGGCGCTCGGCACATGGCAGATGGAACGGCTCGCCTGGAAGGAAGGGCTTCTGGCGTCGATTGCCGAGCGCCGCGCCGCACCTCCAGCCGATCTGGCGGCAATTGAGGCGCTGGCCAAGGCCGGGGAGGACGTCGATTACCGCACCGTGCGCGTCACCGGCACCTATCTCAACAACAAGGAACGGCATTTCTTCGCCACATACGGCGGCCGCACCGGCTATTACATCTATACACCGCTGCTGCTGGCCAACAGTCAGATCGTCCTCGTCAATCGCGGCTTCGTCACTTTCGAGGCCAAAGAGCCGGAAATGCGCAAGCAGGGCCAGCTGACCGGAGAGCAGACCGTCACCGGGCTTTCCCGCGCCAAGCTGCTCGAAAAACCGTCCTGGGCCGTGCCGGACAATGATGTCGTCAAGAACATTTTCTACTGGAAGGACCTCGACGTCATGGCCTCGAGCGTCGGGCTCGATCCCGCCAACGTCGTGCCCTTCTTCATCGATGCCGACGCAACACCGCACGATGGTGGTATGCCGATCGGCGGCGTGACGCAGTTCGACCTACCCAACAGCCATCTGCAATATGCGATGACCTGGTACGGCCTGGCCGCAGCTTTGGTCGTCATCAGCGGGATTTTCATCTTCCGGCGGAAGACATAAGGTCGAGGCAGTATCGCCGCGGAGGGAATCGAATGGCCATTCTTGCAAACATCCTCATCGCCCTGACGGCGCTGATGCATATCGGTTTTCTCGTGCTCGAAATGTTTCTCTGGACCGGGCCGCAAGGGCGAAAAATCTTTCGGATGACGGCGGAGCAAGCGGAAGCGACCAGGGTTCTGGCCGCCAATCAGGGGCTCTATAACGGCTTTCTCGCGGCCGGACTTCTTTGGTCGCTGATCGCGTCGCCGCCGGAATTTGCCGTGCAGCTGAAGCTGTTCTTCCTTGTGTGCGTGATCGTTGCCGCTATATATGGCGCATGGTCGGTCAAGCCGCGCATCCTGCTTGTGCAGGGCGGACCGGCAATTCTCGGCCTTGTGTTCACCCTACTGGCATTCTGATCAATGGCGACGTCCCTTCCAGCAAAGACACCGATCACCCTGCGCCTGTGCGGCCCGCGCGGCTTCTGCGCCGGGGTCGACCGGGCGATCCAGATCGTCGTTCTGGCGCTGAAGGAATATGGCGCGCCGGTCTATGTCCGCCACGAGATCGTTCACAATCGTTACGTCGTCGAGGGGCTTGAGGCCAAGGGCGCGATCTTCGTCGAGGAACTCAATGAGATCCCGCCGGAACATCGCAAGCAGCCGGTGGTGTTTTCCGCCCATGGCGTGCCGAAATCGGTGCCCGCCGATGCGACACAGCGCAATCTTTTTTACCTCGACGCCACATGCCCGCTGGTCTCCAAGGTCCACAAGCAGGCGATGCGCCACCAGAAGCTCGGCCGCCATGTCGTGCTGATCGGCCATGCCGGACATCCTGAAGTGATCGGCACGATGGGGCAGCTGCCCGAAGGTGCCGTTTCGCTGGTGGAAACGGTCGAGGACGCCGAAACCTATATGCCACCGGATGCGGACAATCTCGGCTTCGTCACCCAGACGACGCTGTCAGTCGATGATACCGCCGGCGTTATCAAGCGTCTGCATGAGCGTTTTCCGAACCTGACGGCGCCTGCCGCCGATTCGATCTGCTACGCGACGACCAACCGCCAGGAGGCGGTGAAGCAGGCTGCCCCCGGCTGCGATCATTTCATCATCGTCGGCGCTCCGAATTCGTCGAACTCCAAGCGCTTGGTCGAGGTTGCACTTCGGGCTGGTGCGAAAAAATCGGTGCTTGTCCAGCGCGCGTCGGAAATCGACTGGGATGATTTTGCCGATATCACTACAGTCGGCCTGTCGGCGGGTGCGTCGGCGCCGGAAGTCATCGTCGACGAGATCATCGAGGCTTTTCGCGAACGTTACGATGCTGCGGTGGAGCTTGCCGATACGGTCGAGGAAACCGAAAACTTCCTCGTCAACCGCGAGCTTCGCCACGTGCCGCTGACGGCGCAGGACATGGCGTTTGTGAATGGGGAATAACGGTTTCGCGGTTCTCGCTCCTGCCGAGTGTATCCCCCCTCTGTCCCTCCGGGACATCTCCCCCTCAAGGGGGGAGATTGACCGTAAGTTTTTGCCCGCCTTACCGGAAAACCTGTAAGGAAAAAGAATACTCTCCCCCTTGAGGGGGAGATGTCCCGGAGGGGCAGAGGGGTAGGCCTCCTCAAACTCAGGACCATCCGCCACCGCTCAAAACACGAGATCCGACCTTGGCAGTTTACACCGATATCACCGAAGACGATCTCGCCCGTTTTCTGACCGCCTATGACGTCGGCACGCTGACGTCCTACAAGGGCATCGCCGAAGGTGTCGAGAACACCAATTTCCTTTTGCACACCACCAAGGGCTCCTACATCCTGACGCTCTATGAAAAGCGGGTGGACCAGAATGACCTGCCGTTCTTCCTGGGGCTGATGCACCACTTGGCGGATCAGGGGCTGTCCTGCCCGCTGCCTCTGCCGCGCGCCGATGGCGAACTGCTCGGCCACTTGTCTGGCCGTCCGGCGGCCGTCATCTCGTTCCTGGAGGGCATGTGGCTGCGCAAGCCCGATGCCAACCATTGCCGCGAAGTCGGCAAGGCCTTGGCGGCCATGCATGTGGCGGGTGAGGGGTTCGAGATCCGCCGCCCGAATGCGCTGTCGGTCAGTGGCTGGCGGCCGCTCTGGAACAATTCGCGCGACCGCGCCGACGAGGTGCAAAAGGGGCTAACAAACGAGATCGCCAGCGAACTGGATTTCCTCGAAGCCAATTGGCCGAAGGACCTGCCGGAAGGTGTCATCCATGCCGATCTGTTTCCCGATAACGTCTTCTTCCTCGGTGACGACCTTTCCGGCCTGATCGACTTCTATTTCGCCTGCAACGACCTGCTCGCCTATGATGTCTCCGTCTGCCTGAATGCCTGGTGCTTCGAAAAGGACGGCGCCTTCAACATCACCAAGGGCATGGCGCTGCTGTCGGGCTACCAGAGCGTGCGGCCGCTGACGGCAGCCGAGATCGACGCTTTGCCGCTGCTTGCCCGCGGCTCCGCCCTGCGGTTCTTCCTGACGCGGCTCTACGACTGGCTGATGACGCCAGCCGGCGCATTGGTGGTCAAGAAAGACCCGCTCGAATACCTGAAGAAGCTGCAATTCCACCGCTCCATCGCAACCTCAGCCGAATACGGCCTGACCCACGAGACAATGCCTGCATGAAACATGTCGATATCTTCACCGATGGAGCCTGCTCCGGAAATCCGGGTCCAGGCGGCTGGGGCGCCGTGCTGCGCTATGGCGAGACCGAGAAGGACCTGTGCGGTGGCGAAGCGGAAACCACCAACAACCGTATGGAACTGCTGGCGGCGATCACCGCGCTCACCAGCCTGAAGACGCAGTGCGAGGTCGATCTCTATACCGATTCGAAATATGTCATGGACGGCATCGGCAAGTGGATCCATGGCTGGAAGAAGAACGGCTGGAAGACCGCCGACAAGAAGCCGGTGAAGAACGGCGAACTCTGGCAGGCGCTCGACGCCGCCAACCAGAGCCACAAGGTCACCTGGCACTGGGTCAAGGGCCACGCCGGCCACCCGGAAAACGAACGCGCCGACGAACTGGCCCGCAAGGGCATGGAGCCGTTCAAGAAGAAGCGGTGATCTTTAGCAGGCTGCTGACACAGTCGTTTTCTCAGCATTTTGCAGGCTACTTGGGAAACTGTGCGATCGCCAGATTCTCCGTCATCCTGTGCCTGTCACAGGAATCCAGCAAGCCCAAGTCATTGGGCTGAAAGAGTCTTTTGACCCGATGGACGTCGGGTCGCTGGATCCCCGCCACAAGGGCGAGGATGACGGTGAGTGGGATGCCGATCTTGCCGGATAATCATTTTCAGACTTTGTCAGCAGCCCGTTAGAGCCTCATTGATCGTAAGATGCTCTATCGTCCATCGGTGAACTGCACCAGATCCCAGAGGTTTCCGTAGAGGTCCTCGAATACCGCGACGATGCCGTAGGGCGCCTCTTTGGGCTCGCGGATAAAGCGGATGCCGGCCGCAACCATCTTCGCATGATCGCGCCAGAAATCATCGGTCTGCAGGAACAGGAAGACCCGGCCGCCGGCCTGGTTACCGATGAACGTTTCCTGATGTTCGGACGAAGCACGTGCCAAGAGCAGGGATGTGCTGCCCTCACCGGGCGGCCTGACGACCACCCACCGCTTGTCCTGTTCAGGCTGATAGCTGTCCTCGACCAGCACGAAGCCGAGCTTGGTGACATAGAAATCGATCGCTTCGTCATAGTCGGCAACGACAAGGGCGATCAGGGCAATGCTCTGGTTCATGGGGCCTCTGCGGATTATTTCACGGTGCAGACACCGTTGGCGCCGTGCTTGCCGGTATAGGACACATCCGCAGATCCATCCGGATTGATGCTGAGCGATATGGTGACGCCGCCGCCCTTGGCTTCGTAATAGTTCTGGTTGAAGACCTTGAGCTTGCCTTCCTTGCCATTGATGTAGATCGGCCCGCCCTGGTCGGCGTGGACCTCGATCTTGCCGGGGCAGGTGGCATTGACCAGCGGAATCTTGGCCGCTGCCTGTCCGGCGGCCATCATGGCGGCACAAGCGGCAACAATACGAAAAAACGTCGTCATCGTGATCTCCCGAACGCTTACCCGAATGCAAAGATGCCGTCTCACCCTGACAAGTCAAGGATAGGATGCAAACGCTTAGCTCTTGCGGTAAGTATTTAAGCGTGATACTTAGCCATATGGATCAGTATTCGGAGCAGCTCAACGGCATTTTCCAGGCGCTTGCAGATCCCACCCGCCGTGCTGTCCTGGCGCGGCTGGGCCAGGGACCTGCCAGCATCGGCGACCTTGCACAGCCCTTCGATATGGCCCTGCCGTCGTTCATGAAGCACATTCATTGTCTGGAAGGCAGCGGCCTGATCCAGACCCGCAAGCAGGGCCGGGTCCGGACCTGCGTCATCGAGCAGCAGCAGTTCGCCGTAGTCGATGCCTGGCTATCGGCGCAGCGTGCGCTGTGGGAAGGCCGCACCGACAGGCTCGAGCAGTTCGTCACCAAAGCCCAGGCAGAAGGAGGCTGACGATGACCGCATCACCCAATCCCGAACTTGACCTGACGATTTCCCGCATCATCAAGGCACCGCGATCGCTCGTCTGGAGCGCCTGGACCGATCCGTCACGCTTCGAGCAATGGTGGATCCCGCAGCCGGCCAGATGCAAGGTCGTCGCGATGGAGTTGCGCCCGGGCGGCGCTTTCACCACGCAGATGAGCGAAAACGGCGGCGATTTCCAGCCGCATCTCTCCGCCTGTTTCCTGGACGTCAAGGATGGCGAGCGGATCGTCTTCACCAATGCGCTGACCGGCGGCTGGCGGCCGGCCGAACAACCGTTCATGACGGCTATCATCACGCTGCGGGATCACCCTGAGGGCACCGGCTATCACGCCCATGTCATGCACAAGAGCAATTCCGACCGGAACATCCACGAACAGGCGGGCTTCTACGATGGCTGGGGCACGGTCATCGGGCAGCTTGCAACACTGGTTGAGCGGCACGTGGAATAGGCACCGGTCGTGACAGACGCTAAAACTTGCGGGGCCAAACGGCTGGTGACCCTGGAACCGATTGTCTGGCGAAAGCGACGCCCCACTTCCCGTCATCCTCGCCCTTGAGGCGAGGATCCAGCGACCCGACGTCGGTCGGGTCAAAAGACTCATTCAGCTCAATGACTTGAGCTGGCTGGATCTCTGTAACAAGCACGGAGATGACGGAGGATTTGGCGTCGCACAATTTCCCAAGTGGCCGTCAGATGAACAGACAAAGTCTTTATCAGCAGTCGGAGCCCGCATGCGGGCTCCTCGGCAATTATCAGGTCTGGACGGTCGCGTTCAGATCTGCTCAAGCATCGCGGCAGCAGCAGAAACAGTCGCCTGGCCGGGGCTTTCCTCGACGTTGAGCGTCTTGACCACACCGTCTTCGACCAGCATCGAATAGCGCTTCGAGCGCAGGCCGAGCGTGCCGGCGGAGAGGTCGATATCCATGCCCAGCGCCTTGGTAAAGGCGGCGTTCCAGTCTGAGAGGAAGTGGATCTTGCCCATGCCGCCCGATGCGGTCGCCCAGGCGCCCATCACGTGCAGATCGTTGACGGCAACGACGGCGATGTCGTCGATACCGCGGGCAAGGATCGCATCGCGATTTTCCAGGTAACCTGGCAGGTGGTTGAGCGAGCAGGTCGGCGTGAAGGCGCCGGGAACGGCGAACAGCACGACCCTCTTGCCGGCAAACAGCTGCTCGGTGCTGATTTCGACCGGGCCATCGGCGGTCTTTTCCTTGAAGGTGGCGGCGGGCAGCTTGTCTCCGACGGAAATGGTCACGGTCTCACTCCTTGAAGTCTTTTCGGGAAGGTCGGAGCGCACTGGCTCCGTTGGGTCGGATGGGAATATAGATTCGGTTCAGTCAAAGGCAAGCGGGGTTTCCATGCTCTGCTCGCCGGCGCGCGCAACGAGCATGACAGAGCCGCTTTTCAGTGCACCGCCCTTTGCTGGAACACGCACGGCGATCTCAGCCGTGACGTGGCCGTTCTCGGACGTGAGCTTTTCGGGTTTGCCGAAGCTGTAGCCGGGCGGGCCGGACAGAAAAAGTTCGGCAGGCGTTGCCGCCACCGGTGTCACCAGCGACAGATGCAGGCGTTTTTCAGCGGCATCGAAGGAGGCGGCCGTCACCTTGAACGTGTCGGACGGCTGCATCGGCAGCGCCGCAACGGCGTCGTCGATCCGGGCCCGGTCGAGCGGATTTTCCGCAAGCCCTTCCGGTAGGGAAAGGTGGAGATCGGCCTGTACCGGTATGCAGATATCCTTGCAGATGCCCAGGAAAACCGAGATTTTCAGGCTGAGGTCACCGGTCTTCTCGCGCTTCAACGACAGCGGAAACGCCACCGAATGGTCGTAGCCGGTATAGCTTGCAATGCCGTCGTGAAAGGCCTTCGGTGCCGGAAAGCGCAGGCCTGAAAAAGAGATACCGTCGCGTGGATCGATGGTGATCTGCGGCGGGATGCCGCTCGCGCCGGGCTCGATCCAATAGGTCTTCCAGCCGGGCTTCAGCCGGATGTCGAGAATGGCCGGGATCGTGCCGTCCGGCTCTGGCCTGTCGGCAACGATGCGCACCTGGCCCCCCTCCGACTGCACCCAGGGGCTCTGCGCGGCATTGGCGGCAGGGGCAATAAAAAAATACGCTGAAAGGGTTGCCAGCGCAGCCAAATGAGGCACATTCTCTAGGAGGCGATGATGTTTCATGATGCTGAGGCTTATCGGTTTTGGGGCATGCTTGAAAGATGCCGGCTTTCACCGCGCGATCATTTTCTCTTGATGGCACGCGACCTCAGGGACCGATGAAGATCCTCACAAAAAGACCAGGGTGGAAACGCTTTTCATTTGAACCTGAGTTGATAGGCTAAGACCATGATGGCGACGTTCCAGAAAAAACGCGAACGCGGGGTATTGGATGGTCAGTTCCTGATCGCCATGCCCGGCATGTTCGACAGCAATTTTGCCCGCACGGTGATCTTCGTCTGCGCCCATTCGGAGGACGGTGCCATGGGCTTTGTGCTCAACCGGCCGCAGCAACTGACCTTTCCGGACGTTCTTTTGCATCTGCACATCATCGATCAGCAGCAGGCGATCAGACTGCCCGGCGTTACCCGCGATTTCCAGATCCAGACCGGCGGTCCGGTCGAAACCGGGCGCGGTTTCGTTTTGCATTCGGACGATTACCTCAGCGAATCCAGCATTCCCGTCAACGACGACATCTGCCTGACGGCAACGCTCGACATCGTCCGGGCCATCTCGCGCGGCCAGGGACCTGCCAAGGCGATGATGATGCTGGGCTATGCCGGCTGGGGTGCGGGCCAGCTCGAAAACGAGATTGCCAACAATGGCTGGCTGAATTGCCCGGCCAGCGAAGAGCTGATCTTCGACCGCGATCTCGGTGATAAATACGACCGGGCCCTGGCGTCGATGGGCGTCGCCCCGGCGATGCTGTCGGTCGATGCTGGTCACGCATAGGCAAATCTATTTTCCGTCTTTCTGATGTTGTGCCGGAACAATTTCTGCCGCTCTCCGTTTTCCAGTCGCAAGGACAGGACGCTCCGGTCTTGTCCTCAACCTCTCAAGGAGACTGATCATGGGTAGCACTTCCGACAAGATTTCCGGCGCCGCCAATCAGGCAGCAGGCAAGGTCAAGCAGGCTGCCGGCAAGGCAACCGGAAGCGAAAAGCTGCAGGCTGAAGGCAAGGGCCAGGAAATCAAGGGCAAGGTCCAGACGGCCACCGGCAAGGCCAAGGATGCCGTCAAGGGCACCGTTGATCGCATGTAATCCGGCTTGCCGCCGGTCATCTCAAAAAGAGGTGCCGGCGGCTCCAAGGTGCGCGGATCGACTGTCCTGACGGGTTCAACTGGATGGAAGATTTCAGCGCCGATGCCCGCTGTGCCTTGTGCCGGCGGGCATTCTTTGTGTGAGACCACGTCATGGCCGGCATCAGCTGAGCCAACATCCCCTACATCGAGATATATCGGACGGGCCATGAGACTTTACGAGTGCGGCAATTGCGGTAATCCGGTTCATTTCGACAATCGCGTCTGCATCAATTGCGGATCGCAGCTCGGTTTCCTGCCCGAGGCCATGGCAATACAGGCCCTGACGCCTGCAGGCGATGACCTGTGGCAGGCATCCTCGCGCCCGGTGGCGGACGTCCGCTTCTGCGCCAATGCGGCGTTTGACATCTGCAACTGGCTGATCTCGACCAATGACGACCATATCTATTGCCAGGCCTGCCGCTACAACCGCATCGTTCCGGTGACCGACAATCCGGAAGGATTGGCGCGCTGGCAGAAGATCGGCCAGGCCCAGCGTCATCTGTTCTATTCGCTGCTGCGCTGGAACCTGCCGCGCCCCGGCCGCGACGCCGATCCGCAGGGCGGCCTCGTGTTCGACTTCCTGGCCGACGAAGTCGATGCCAACGGCAATATCGTCCCGGCGATGACCGGCCACGAGGATGGCCTGATCAGCCTGCGGGCGGCGGAGGCCAATGACGCAACACGCGAAAGCGTCCGCGTGTCAATGAACGAACCCTATCGGACGCTGCTCGGCCATTTCCGCCATGAGATCGGCCATTTCTACTGGGCGCAGCTGGTGCGAGACGACCAAACGCTCAGCGAAGCGCGGGCACTGTTCGGCGACGAGCGCGAGGATTATGCCGAGGCCCTGAAACGCAATTACGAACAGGGACCGCCAGCCGACTGGCAGGAAAGGTTCATCAGCACCTATGCCAGCAGTCATCCGGCGGAGGATTTCGCCGAATGCTGGGCGCATTTCTTCCACATCGTCGATACGCTGGAAACCGCCCGCGCGTTCGGCCTGAAGACCGAGCCGCGCCGCCACGAGGAAATGGCCGCCGAAGTCGATTTCGATCCTTACCGGGCGGTAGACGCGCAAACGCTCCTCGATGCCTGGGTGCCGCTCAGCGTGGCGCTGAACAGCATCCAGCGCAGCATGGGCCAGCCCGACAGCTACCCCTTCGTGCTCTCGCCGCCGGTGGTGCAGAAACTCGATTTCATCAATCGGTTGATCAGGCGGGCGGGGGCTGTGTACGGGCAGTAGTGCGTTGTCACGGCTTCGTTGAGCAGTGGCCGAAAGATTCCGATTTTACTTCGCGGATGCGGCCGGCCGCACTTAAGGTATTGCTTTCGGCTGCTTTGCGCCATCAGCGGTCGTTGTCGGCATCGCGAAACTGTCTATTCTGCGCTAGCTCGTCGCGGCCTCAAGTATGGTCAATGAGGCTGTGTCGCAGTCAATCTGAGCCAAACTGCCGTACGGTAACGTGATCATTGGCTGAGTGTGGCCAAACTCCAGCCCAGACAAAACAGGCAAACGCGTCAGGCCTTCTTCTACTAAAACATCGATGAACACTTGTTCGAGGCGCGTTCGATACGTCTCGTCACCCGCGGGGTCAGGTTGTGCGATGAGGATGCCGGAAAGGCGCCTTAGTATGCCTTGGGCGGCGAAGTTACGTAACCAGTTCTTATGAAATCAGGAGATGGGGTGTCTTCAGAAGTCTCGTAGAACAGGATGCCATCTTCCCAATCTTCGGACCGTGGCCACCACGCGGTGGCCTTCAACATTTCCAAGACTTCAGCGCATCCGCCTATCAACCTGCCGGACGTAATACCTCTGCCCTGCAAGACTTTCGGCGCAGCGGGTGTACGTAACGGCGTTGGCGCTAGTTGAGCAGAAATGTCTGCCCAGTCTGTTTTCTCGCAACTCCAACCTTTCAAATTCAACTGAATACGCCCTATCGGCCCGGCTTGAAACAAAGCCTTTTTCAGTCCATCGGTTGTGTACTGGTGAATGCCGCCATTCTCCGCAAACCCTGACATGATACTCGGCCCATAGAAGGAGGCAACACCCGCAGCCATGCATGCGAAATGCAGGGCAGTCGTGTCAGAATAGCCTAGTAGAATTTTTGGGTTATTTCGGATCACTGACAGGTCCAAATGCGGAATTAGCCTGATTGAGTCACTGCCGCCAATGGTCGCAAAAATGGCATCTATGGATGGATCCGCGAAAGCTTGCATGATGTCGGAAGCTCTGGCAGCCGGATTTGATGATATCCATTCCGCTGGTGCCAATGTGTGAGGCATCTCGACAACCTCGACACCGAAATTTTCCTCTAACTGCTGCTTCCCAAACTGGTATCGTGCTGGAAATACAGATGGCCCGCCCCATGATGGTGAAATTGCAGCAACTCGACTTCCGCGCCCCAGTCGCTTTGGTTTCAATAGTGAGCCAATACCCAAAAATCTTCTCCAATATCCATTCTATGTAAAAAGGCTCAACTTCGAGTATTTTTCTGGGCGGTCAAATTCTGCTGTTCGTTCGGCCGAATCCTGACTTCTATGAATGCTTTGTGAGGACTGCGAGCGCGGCCGCCGTTAGTCATAAGGGCAGTGCCTGATCGAGCTCAACAAGGACACTTACGGCCGCATTCCCTACATCGTCATCGAGGCGAAAACCTTTGGCGATTCAGTATATGGGTGGGATCAAGTCGGTGTAGTTGCCGAGTATTTCGTAAAGTTCGTTGCTGGATTGACACCAGACTACACTTGATCCCGCTTGTCGCTTAGGGCCGAAAGTAGACGCCCGTCGAATGAACGACACGAAAATTTGACTCGCGCATCACGCCCGCTTCATCAACGGAAATCGTTCCTTCAGCAGGCGCTGGATCGATTCCGAGCCGATCGGGGGACCGAACAGGAAGCTCTGGCCGAAGTCGCAGCCCATCTGGGCGAGCTGGATGGCGTCTTCCTCGGATTCGATGCCTTCTGCAACCACCTGCATCTCGAGCTCGCGCGCCATGGTGATGACCGAACGCAAGAGGATCGAGCGCTTGTCGCTGGGGTCCCTGACCAGCGACTTGTCAATCTTGATGGTGTCGAACGGAAAGCGGGTGAGGTAGGCCAGCGACGAATGGCCGGTGCCGAAATCGTCGAGCGCCAGTTTCAGTCCGGCATCCTTCAGTTTTTCCAAGACAAGACGCGCCTGTTCCGGGTTTTCCATGACAACGGATTCGGTCAGTTCCACCTTCACCTTGCGAGGATCGCAATGGTTCTTGTTCAACACCGCGCGGATATCGTCATAGAGGTCGTTGTTGAGCAGCTGCGCACTCGACAGGTTGACGGAAACAAAGATCGGCAGGTCGCCGGTCTGGATCTGCCATTCGGTCAGGTCGCTGGTGGCCCTTTCGAAGGCGAACATGCCCAGTTCGTTGATGAGATCCGAGTTTTCGGCGATCGGGATGAATTCCGACGGCGAAATACTGCCGCGCTTGGGATGTTCCCAGCGCATCAGTGCCTCGAAGCCGGCGATCTCGGCATCCACCAGGCGGACGATCGGCTGGTAGACGAGGCTGAGCTCCTTGCGCTCGATGGCGCGACGCAGGTCGGTTTCAAGCTGCAGACGATCGGTGCCCGACGCGCGGAAGGCCGGGCGGAAAGGCTCGACGCGATTGCCGCCGGCCTTCTTGGCGCGGAACATCGCCAGTTCGGCATCATCGAGCAGGCCTGCGGCATTTTCCTGCTGGTCGACCCAGGAGACGAGGCCGATCGAAGCCGTCAGGTTGATTTCGCGATTGCCGAAATTGAGCGGCACCATGATCGCCTTCGAAACGGCGTCGGCGAAATCGGCGACCTTGGCCGTATCGCGCTCGGACATCAGGATCAGCCCGAATTCGTCGCCGCCCAGACGCGCCAGCGTGTCCTGCGGCTTCACCAGCCGGCGCAGGCGCCGGGTGAGGGCAATCAGGATATTGTCGCCGGCTGCAATGCCCAGCATGTCATTGACGTGCTTGTAGCGGTCGATGTCGATGGTGATGACGGTGGGGCGCACGGTCGTCGAGCCGGGCGCCAGCGACAGAAGCGACTGCAGCCGGTCGAGGAAGATCTGCCGGTTCGGCAATCCGGTCAGGTTGTCGTTGAGTGCGTTGTGCAGCAGCCGGTCGATCGAGTTCTTCTGTTCGGTAATGTCGACGATGGTGCCGACGCAGCGGATGATTTCGCCATTGGCGCCGAGCACCGGCCGGGCACGGATCGACAGCCAATGATAATGGCCGTCTTCGGCGCGAACGCGGAACTCGTGGTTCAGCCGTCCCTTGCGGTGTTCCAGGAGCACGTCCAGGGTGGCGCGAAACCGGTCGCGGTCATCGGGATGCAGGCGCGGCAGCCAGTTGCGGGCAGCGCCATGCATCGTTCCCGGCGAAAGGCCGAGTTGCGCAGAGATATCCGGAATGGTTACGACCCGGTCGCGCGCCACGTCCCAGTCCCAGACGGTATCGCCGGAACCGGTCAGTGCCAGCGACTGGCGCTCCAGATCGGAAAACAGACCCTGGCTATAGGCGCCGCCAGCAAAGGCATGCTGCATCACCGTAAAGCCGATCAAAAGCACGATCAGAACGAGGCCGCCGCCAAGCGCCGGCTGCACGATATCATTGGCCAACTGCCCGGTGACGGTCAGCCAGGCTCCGAACAGCCAGACGAGGATCAGAAGCCAGGCCGGCACAAGCAGGATGGCGCGGTCGTAGCGGTTGAAGCCGAGATAGGCGATCAGCACGATACCGGCCGTGCCGGTCAGCGCGAAGGAGAGGCGGGCGATGCCGGCGGCGATGGCCGGATCGTAGATCGCAACGCCGAACAGAAGACCAAGGCCGAGGATCCAGGCGAGCGTCGCGTAGCTCAAGTGCTGGTGCCATCGGTTGAGGTTGAGATAGGTGAACAGGAAAATCACCAGGCCGGCGGCGAGAAACACCTCACTGCCCGCCCGCCATATTCGCTCATCTCCGGCGGTGATCGAGATCAGCTTCGACAGGAAGCCGAAATCGACGCAGATATAGGCAAGCACCGCCCAGGCAAGTGCGGCCGTCGCCGGCAGCATCGAGGTGCCCTTGACGACGAACAGGATGGTCAGGAACACCGCCAGCAGGCCGGCAATGCCAAGCACGATGCCGCGATAGAGTGTGAAAGCGTTAACCGTGTCCTTGTAGGCGTCGGGCTCCCAGAGATAGATCTGCGGCAGGTCGGGACCGGCGAGTTCGGCGACGAAGGTGATGACCGAGCCGGGGTTGAGCGTGATGCGGAAGACGTCCGCCTCGTCGCTCGGCTGGCGGTCGAGCGCAAAGCCTTCGCTAGGGGTGATCGACAGGATGCGCTGCGAGCCGAGGTCCGGCCAGAACAGTTTTGAGTTCACCAAGCGGAAATGCGGGGCAACGATGACGCGCTCCAGCTGCTCTTCCGAAACGTTGGCAAGTGCAAACACGGCCCAGTCGCCCTGGTGGTTTTCGGCGCTCGAGCGCACTTCGATGCGACGCACGATGCCGTCGGTGCCGGGCGCCGTCGAGACCTGGAAGGCTTCACCGCGTCCGGTATAGATTTCCGTCGTCGCCGTCAGATCGAGTGCCGTGTCCTCGCGTGAAATCTTGACGGGTTCGGTGGCAAGCGCCGCGCCGCTACCGATCAGGCAGAACGCGATCATCATGGCGGTGAGAAGCGCCAAGAGCCTTCGTGCTGACGGGTGACGTGGCAGGCGGGTCAAAAACATCAATCACTCGAATTCTTATGTTGCATGCTGTCCTGCGAGAGCAGTGAGAACATCAGGTGATCCCGCCATTGCCCGTTGATTTTCAGGTATTCCCGCAAGTAGCCTTCGCGCTGAAACCCGGCCTTTTCAAGGAGCCGGATGCTTCTGTGGTTCTCGGGAATACAGGCTGCTTCAATACGGTGCAACTGAAGGCTCGAAAAGATGTAGGGAATAGCCAGTTTGACGGCTTGCGCCATGTGCCCCTTGCCGGCATATCGCTCGCCCATCCAGTAGCCGATCATGCAGCATTGGGCAGCCCCGCGGCGGATATAGCCGATGGTCAGGCCGCCGATCAGCTGGTCGCCGTCGCGTGAAATGATGAACAGCGGCACCGCCTGGCCGGAGGAAAATTCCTGTTCGTTGCGGATGACGCGGGTACGAAACGCGCTCTCTGTCATCTCGTCGGCCCGCCAGGTCGGTTCCCAGGGCTCTAAAAAGGCGCGGCTTTCGCTGCGCAGCTGATACCATTGGCGGTAATCGGTTGATTTCGGCAGGCGCAGCACATGCGTCGCATTGCCAATCTCGATCGGATCCGGCTGCCGTGACAGAAACCGAAAGACCGATCGTGTCATAGAAGCCTCCGCAGCGGATGGGTTGAGACCATATGCGAGAGTGCCGGGCGCTCGACGAACGCCCGGAGGTCGCTCATACGAAAAAAAGCTAGCCGTTGGCAGCCCGAGCCCGGACAGCCTTGTTGGAAAGCGCACCAAGGATATCGTCCATCGGCGCCAGCTTTTCGACTGGCCCGATCGCCGAAAGTGTCGGCACGGTATCGAAGAACAGCCGGCCGGCAAGATCGGTCAGGCGCTCGACGGTGATGCCGGACAGGCGTTCCATCAACTCCTCGTTGGGGATCGGGCGGCCGTAGAGCATCATCTGGCGGGCAATCTGGCCGGCACGCGCCGCCGGGCTTTCCTGTCCCATCAGAAGCTGGGCACGGATCTGGGCGCGGGCACGGTCGATTTCCTGCTGCTCGATGTTCATCGACGACTTGCGCAGTTCATCGATGATGACGGGCATCAGTTCCGGCAGGTTTTCGCCGCCGGTTGCCGCATGAACGCCGAAAATGCCGGTATCGGAAAAGCCCCAATGGAAGGCATAGACCGAATAGCACAGACCGCGATGCTCGCGCACTTCCTGGAATAGCCGGGACGACATGCCGCCGCCGAGGATATTGGCAAGGATCTGCGAACAGTAGAAATCGCGGGCGTGATAGGCCTTGCCCTCGAACCCGAGCAGGACCTGCGCGTCCATCAGGTCGCGGCTTTCGCGCACATCGCCGCCGGTATAATGGGCGACATCGGCAACCGGTGATTCAGCCGGCTTTTGCGGCAGGCTGGAAAACCGGTCTTCAACCTGATGG
>Ga0247813_10001528_pt1 | contig 17433 bp, 17 predicted proteins | sample UWRJL169409C1_FD_180719 | JGI IMG/M metagenome (GOLD analysis project Ga0247813, IMG submission 180719) | Plant litter microbial communities from Arlington Agricultural Research Station in Wisconsin, United States - UWRJ-L169-409C-1 | ecosystem: Environmental > Terrestrial > Plant litter >... | reverse complement strand
TATAAGTAAATTTAAGCACTGCGTAAATAACTCTGTTAAATGAACTTATATGACTTATATGGTGGAAAATTTATTTTTAAGATGCTTTTATTTTAAAGACTTTTTCGATCCATTCGATGCTTTCATCAACCATCGTGTCGTCGTCTTTTAAGTGATTGGCAAAATGTGTAGTGATTTTTTGAATGATTCTATTGCTGATGATTTCAGCCTGAGCTTCATTAAAATCAGCAATCTTTCTGCTTTGAAAATCAAGTTCCGAAACTTTAATAGCGTTCAGTTTTTCTTTTAAAGCATTTATAGTCGGAGCAAATTTTCTTCCCTTTGTCCAGGTTGTAAATTCCTCTTTTATTTCTTCGATAATCACTTCGGCTGCAGGAATGTGCAATTTTCTGTTTTCTAATGTTTCATCTGTCAGTTGAGACAAATAATCCATGTGAATTAAAGTAACGCCTTCTAAATCCTCTACGTTTTCATGAACGTTTTTCGGAATTGATAAATCCAGAATTAATAAAGGTTTTTTGAGATTAAGAATTGCTTTATCAATCGTTGGGTTTTGAGCGCCTGTCGCTACAACCACAACATCAGCTTTTTGAAGTTCTAAATGTAATTCAGAATAATCTTTAACAATCAAATTCAGTTTTCCGGCCAATTTCTCAGCTTTGTCTTTCGTTCTGTTTATTAAAGTAATATGTTCGTTTTTAGTATGTTTTACAAGATTTTCGCAAGTATTCCTTCCGATTTTTCCTGTTCCGAAAAGTAAAATATTTTTGTTTCCGATGTCCTCTACATTTTTGATAATGTATTGTACCGATGCAAAAGAAACCGAAGTTGCTCCAGAACTAATTTCAGTTTCGTTCTTTATTCTCTTACTTGCCTGAATTACCGCATTTACCAGTCTTTCCATAAAAGTATTGGCTAATCCCATTGATTTTGAATGGCTAAAACTGGTTTTTATTTGAGATATAATTTCAAAATCGCCTAAGATCTGACTGTCTAAGCCTGTTCCTACACGAAACATATGATTTATAGCTTCCTGATTTTTATAAACGAATCCCACTTTTTGAAAAGCATCAACAGATCCGTTACTATTATCGCAAATCAATTTTATTAATTGAAAAGGGTGTTCTGCAAAACCGTAGATTTCGGTTCTGTTGCATGTCGAAGTAACGATTAAACTTTCTATTCCTTCTGTTTTAGCTTGTTCCAGCAATCGCGTTTTGGCAATTGCATCCAAACTAAATTGACCTCTAACCTCAGCATCAGCTTTTTTATAACTCAGACCAACTGAGTAAAAATATAGGTGTTTCGGTACGTTAGTATTTTCCATAAATCCACTTTCAATAAAGTGCAACAAAATTATCATTATAGTATTTATAAAAGTAACGCTAAAAGTACTTTTTGTATCGCTGTATGTTTTTTTGTTTCTAAACATCTGTTTTTATACAAAAAGAAGTATTTTTGTAGCAAAATCAATTGATTAGAAATGATTTGTTTAGAGTGATTCTAAATAACATTTTGTAATTAGTATGATTTTCTTTCCAAAAAAATATCGCTATGAGTTCTCAGGAAATTATTAAAATTGAAGATGACTTTACGCTTATTCGTTTTCAGAACGAAAGTTTAGAGCCTTTTTTTGCACAGCATGAAGTGGGTAGTGGCTTGATACAGTTTCATTTCGGGATAAAAGGCAATGCAAAATTCTTGTTCAATCAGGGCAGTTATGCCCTGGATTTGAAAGAAGAAAAATCGTTGCTTTTATACAATCCACAGAAAGAATTGCCGCTGAATTTAGAGTTGGCTCCAAATTCCTGGGTGATTTCCGTAATTGTATCAATTAAAAAATTTCACGCGTTGTTTTCTGCAGAAGCAGATTATATTACTTTTTTAAGTCCTGATAATAAGGATAAAAAGTATTATAACGAAGGAAATATCAGTCCTTCTATGGCTATTGTGCTGAGTCAGTTGTTTCATTACAACCTTCATCCATCGATAAAAAACCTTTATTATAAAGGAAAAGGATATGAATTATTGAGTTTGTATTTTAACAGAACCGAAGATCCAAACGCAGAACAATGTCCGTTTTTGATTGATGAAGATAACGTCTTGAAGATAAGAAAAGCCAAAGAAATCATTATCGCCAATATGGCTGAACCTCCGGGATTACAAGAATTGGCTGATGAAATTGGTTTGAATCTGAAGAAACTCAAAATGGGTTTCAAACAAATTTATGGTGATACGGTTTATGGTTTTCTGTTTGATTACAAAATGGATTTCGCCAGAAAACTTTTGGACAGCGGATCTTATAATGTAAACGAAGTTGGATTGAAAATTGGTTATAGTACCGGAAGTCATTTTATCGCAGCATTTAAGAAAAAATTTGCCACAACTCCCAAAAAGTATTTGATGTCGATTAATACAAATGTTTAATTTTTGTTGCCATAACCCGAGTGATGGTGAACTGGAGAAGCAATTTCACAAATGGGTACAAATTAAAAAATTTTATTAATCTGTGAAATATGTGTGAAACTAATTGGCATCGATTTTCCACATTCAACAATAAATAAAAAAGAATAATTATCATATTTCTAAAAAGCAGCAAGTTCTACTTTTGAAGAAAATTTAAACAAACAACGCTTAAAGCCTAATGCTTAAAGCCTAAAGCAAAAAAATAATGAAAGGCGTATTATTAGTAAACTTAGGATCTCCAGAAAGTCCAACTACAAAAGATGTAAAACCGTATTTAGACGAATTTTTAATGGATAAATACGTGATCGATGTTCCGTATTTGTTAAGGGCTTTATTGGTTCGTGGAATCATTTTAAGAAAAAGACCGGAAGAATCTGCGCATGCTTACGCGAAAATTTGGTGGGATGAAGGTTCTCCGTTAGTTGTTCTTTCAGAAAGGATGCAGAAAAAAGTACAGCCTTTGGTCAATGTTCCGGTTGCGTTAGCAATGCGTTACGGATCTATGACAATTGAAAAAGGACTTCAGGAACTGCACGATAAAGGTGTGACCGAAGTAATGCTTTTTCCTCTGTACCCGCAATATGCAATGGCATCAACTTTGACTATTTTAGTAAAAGCAGAAGAAATTCGTAAGAAGAAATTTCCACAAATGACCTTTACAGATGTTCCAGCGTTTTACAACAAACCGGATTACATCAAAAATTTAGCAGATTCTATTCAGAAACATTTAGTTGGTTTTGATTACGACCATTTATTGTTTTCGTATCACGGAATTCCGGAACGTCATATCCGCAAAACCGATGTCACAAAATCGCATTGTAAAATTGACGGTTCTTGTTGCAATACGCCTTCAGCGGCGCACGACTTTTGCTACCGTCATCAATGTTACGAAACAACAAAACAAGTCGTAAAATTATTGGGACTTGCTGAAGATAAATACAGCCTGACTTTTCAATCGCGTTTAGCGGGAGATAAATGGCTGGAGCCGTATACCGATGTTGAGATTGATAAAATGCCAGGAAAAGGAATCAGAAATTTGGCTGTTGTAACTCCAGCTTTTGTATCTGATTGTTTAGAAACTCTTGAAGAAATTGCTATGCGTGCCAAAGAAGATTTTGAGAAAAACGGTGGAGAGAAATTCTTAGCGATTCCGTGTTTGAATGACGACGATGAATGGTGTGAGACTGTGAGTAACTGGATTAACGATTGGGCTAAAATATAGAGTAAAGAGGTAAGAATAAAGAGGCAAGAGTAAAGAATAAAGAAAAAAGAACAAAGACTTTATAATGGATTACTATAATTATTTAAAATCACTGCACCTTATATTCGTGATAACCTGGTTTGCAGGTTTGTTTTATATTGTGCGTTTGTTTGTTTATCAAATTGAAGCCAACGAAAAACCATCTCCTGAAAAGGAAATTCTGCAGGCGCAATACAAAATAATGACGTATCGTTTATGGTATATTATTACCTGGCCATCTGCAGTTTTAGCCAGCGTTTTTGCTTTTTGGATGTTATTCTTTACAGATGCAGGTCATGTATGGATGAAAATGCCATGGATGCATGTAAAATTGTGTTTCGTTTTTCTTTTATATTTATATCACGGAAAATGTCATCAGATTTTCAGGCAATTGCAAAACGATGAGGTAAAATATACTAACAATTTTATGCGTTTATGGAATGAAGGTGCGACAATAATTTTATTTGCCGTGGTGTTTTTGGTAGTTTTAAAAAGCGCCATCAACTGGATTTTCGGTGTAATCGGAATTTTTTTATTCTCAATTATTATTATGCTGGGATTTCGTTTTTATAAAAGAATTAGAGAGAGAAAATAGTTTTTTTAGTTTCAGGTTTCAAGTTGCCACCTGCGACAAAACCTGAAACCTGAGATCTGAAATAAAAGAAACAAAAACAAATGCAGAACAACATAAAAATGTCAATGCTTTCGCTTCGTACCAGGATTTTCCTGTCCATGATTGTATTGATTGTTGTAGCATCTGTTTTATTGGCTTCTATTTCTATTATTCAGTTTAAAACCGAAGCTAAAGAGTATCATCAGGAACGTTTGGAGCGAAAAGAAAATGCTGTAAAAGAACATATTAATTATGTTCTGAATACAACAACGTATCCTTTAAAAACGGGAAATCTGGATTTGATTTTTAAAGATAAAATCCACGAATTAGCTCAAATTCATAAAATCGAAATCAATATTTATAGTCTTGACGGAAAGTTACTGAAGTCTTCCAAAGAATCTTTTGCTGTTGATAAGGTCGCACCGCCAATTCCAGAATATATTTTGAAATTAGTGCGTTCTTCTATCGAAAAGCGTTTTGTAGACATTAAAACCATCGACGGAGTCAAAAACAGATCTTCATATAGTCTAATTAAAGACGAAAAATTCAAACCACTCGGAATTTTAAACCTTCCTTATTTAGAAGACGACGGTTATTACGATAACGAACTAAATACTTTCCTTATTCGGTTGAGTCAGGTGTATTCTTTTATGCTAATTGTGGCTTTTGCATTGGCTTATTTTCTTTCGACTTATATAACAAAATCGCTGAAAACTATTTCTGACAGATTAGAAGAAACAAATCTGGATCAGAAAAATGAGAAAATTTTTCTGGTCGCAAACAGTAAAGAAGTCAATTTTTTAATAAAGGCTTATAATGGAATGGTCGATAAGCTGGAAACCAGTGCTATAAAACTTGCGCAAAGTGAGCGTGAAGAAGCCTGGCGTGAAATGGCAAAACAAGTGGCACACGAAATTAAAAATCCGCTTACGCCGATGCGATTGACGGTGCAGAGTTTTCAACGTAAGTTTGACCCAAATGATCCTGATGTCAAGCAAAAGATGAACGATTATTCAGAAACTTTAATTCAACAGATTGATACGATGACAGCTGTCGCTTCGGCATTTTCAAATTTTGCATCGATGCCGGCACAGCAAAACGAAACGTTAAATGTAGTGGAGGTTGTAGAACTGGCTTTGGATATTTTCAATGAAGATTATATTTCTTTTGAAAGCGACGAAGGAGAAATCATATCTAAGATGGATCGTACGCAGTTGATTCGTGTCATTACCAATTTAGTTAAAAATGCAACTCAGGCAATTCCGGAAAGTCAGTATCAAAAATCGATTGTCGTTACAGTTAAAAGACGAAATGATAATGTCGAAATTGCCGTAAAAGACAACGGAATCGGAATTCAAAAACAAGATACGGGCAGAATTTTCGAACCAAAATTCACCACAAAAACGAGTGGGATGGGACTTGGTCTCGGAATTATCAAAAACATCATCGAAAATTACAAAGGAACAATTACCTTTGAGTCAACTTACGGAAAAGGAACCACATTTAGAGTTTCATTGCCTATCACAAACTCATAAAACCACCATCATGAACTACGAAAATATTTTAATTTCTATCGAAGAAAAAGTTGCAACCGTAACTATTAACCGACCTACAAAACTCAATGCTTTAAACAAAGCTACTATTAGTGATTTGGGTAAAGCGGTAAAATTATTAGGTAAAAATGAAGATGTTCGCGTGATTATCATTACCGGAAGCGGGGAGAAAGCGTTTGTAGCCGGAGCCGATATTTCAGAATTTGCAAATTATACTGTTGTTGAAGGCGCACAACTTGCTGCCGAAGGACAAGAAACATTATTCGATTATATTCAGGATTTAAAGAAACCTGTAATTGCGGCCGTAAATGGTTTCGCTCTTGGCGGAGGATTAGAACTAGCAATGGCGTGTCATTTTAGAGTAGCTTCGGATAATGCAAAAATGGGATTGCCGGAAGTAAGTTTAGGATTGATTCCAGGTTACGGAGGAACGCAGCGTTTGCCACAATTAGTAGGTAAAGGCCGTGCAATGGAAATGATTATGACTGCAGCAATGATTTCTGCTGAAGAAGCAAAAGAATACGGATTAGTAAATTATGTAGTTCCTCAGGCAGAACTTTTGACTTTTACGAACGTAATTGCGCAAAAAATAATAAAGAACGCACCATTTGCAATCACAAAGGCAATCAAAGCAATCAACGCTAATTATACAGATGGTAAAAATGGTTTTGATACTGAAATCAAATCATTCGGAAAATGTTTCGGAACTCAGGATTTTAAAGAAGGTACAACTGCATTTTTAGAAAAACGTAAAGCAGAGTTTACAGGTAAATAATATTTAACCGCAAGGTTCGCAAAGATTACGCAAGTACACAATGAAAAAATAGACAAAGCTTTGCGAACCCTGCGATAAAAAAGCACAAAGAAAAAATTTAGTCCCGAAGCTTCGGGATAGCATCTCAGAACCTAGAACCTTAAAAAAATGTACGAACCAATATTTGCTCTTTTTTGTGAACGCGTGAAAGAAAGCATTCAGGCTGGCACTTTTGCCAAACTAACTTTAGCAAAAACCATAGGAGATACCGAAATTAAGAACATTTATTTCCGCTTGGCGATAAATGAAGATAATACCTATTCAATCTCATTGACAACCCGTTATAAGACAGAAGAAATTGAAAGCATTCATACTCTGGATGAAGCTTTAATGGTGTTAGGAACTTATATTAAAAATCCGTTTTTGACTGCGCTTTTGTTCACAACGGATAACGATGTCACATTCAAGGTAAACAAGAAAAATGCCGGAAGTATTATCGAACAAGAACCAACATTTAAAAATGCTTCGCCGGTAATGTTAGAAATGATAGAAAAAGGAATCGTGTAAACCGAGATTCATGGATGAACTAAAAGAAATGTTATGGAAACAATTTGAAGCTGTACTAGACATGCTTGAAAGTTCCATTTTAGTTTGTCGTGAAAGTTTTTGGGATAAGAAGAATTTTTGGTATTCAGTTTATCACACTATTTTTTGGTTAGATTTTTATTCTTCTACAGAACCGGATACATTTTCACCTCCTGAACCCTTTACTTTATCTGAATTTGATCCGGAAGGAATTTTACCTGAAAGGGTTTATTTAAAAGAAGAATTGCTGCATTATCTTGAGTATTCCCGTAAAAAAGTCTTCTTTCTAATAGATGGATTAAATGAAGAAACTTCCAAAGAGCGATTCATTACAAAGATGAAAAACTACAATAGAATCGAAATGATCATTTACAGCATGCGACACGTTCAGCATCATGTTGGACAGTTGAACTTGTTGCTAAGGCAAAATGAAGATGTTACCGGTATTTGGGTTTCTGAAACTAATAAAAATATTAAACGCCAGTTTTAAACCGTAGAAATTCATTTTTATAGAACAATATAAATCTTATTGTTCCTCTGTGAAATTCTTCTTGAATCTCTGTAAATGATCTTCTAAACCAGTTTCACAAACAAATTCGAAGCAATTTTATTCGAAATAGATAATTCTCGGCCATGAATTTTAATTCTAACTGATAAATCAAAAGATTCTTTAGATAGAAGTTCAATTCGGGAACCTAAAGCAATTTCTTGTTTGTCGAGATATTTGAGGAATTCTGAAGAGGTATCTTTTACACCTACGCAAACCCCAATTTGGTTTTCTGATAATTCAGAAAGCAATTGTTTTTCGATTTTAACAATTCGTCCACTTGCATCCGGAATTGGATCTCCGTGCGGATCTTCCGTCGGGTTTCCGAGAAAATCATCCAGACGATTAATCAATTGTTCCGATTTGATATGTTCCAGTTGTTCTGCTATATCGTGAACCTCATCCCAGGTGAAATTTAGTTTTTCAACCAAAAAAACTTCCCATAAACGGTGTTTCCTAACAATCATTTTAGCTGCTAGTTTGCCATTTTCCGTTAAAGAAACTCCTTGGTATTTTTTATAATTCACTAAATCTTTTTCAGACAGTTTTTTAAGCATATCCGTAACCGATGAAGCTTTTGTTTCCATCATTTCAGCAATAGCATTTGTGCTTACTTCCGTTTCTAAAGAAGCAGTTAGATGGTATATTGCTTTAAGGTAGTTTTCTTCTGAAAAAGTCATTTTTTGAAAGGTTCTAAGGTTCTAAGTTGCTAAGATTCTAAGATTCTAAGTTTTTAAACAGTCAAAGGAAATATCTCAGAACCTTACCATCTTAGTATCTAAGCAACTTTATTTAACAATCAACAAAGGTATCGAAATTTTATGTCTCAATTTGTCTACGGTTGTACCAAATAAAATATCTTTTAATCCGGTGTGGCCGTGGGTTCCCATTACTAAAATGTCAAAATTTCCTCCGTTGATGATATTCGGAATCACGGTGTTAGGTTTTCCAAAACCAAGTTCAGTTTTGATGTTGAATCCCTTGTGCGAAAGCATATCTTTATATTCTAACAATAATTTTTCGTCGACTGTGGTTTCGTGATCGTCAGCATGATCGCCGTACATCAAAGCACCAACAGTTTCAACAATGTGAATTAAGGTGTATTGAGCATCGATTCCGCCCAATTCGAAGGCATTATTCAGTGCAGCTTCATCGGCCTTAGAAAAATCAACAGAAATTGCGATATTTTTTTTGCTGTAAAGTTGTTTTGGCGTGTATTCTAATTTTAAATGATGAGGTGAATGATTTTCGATGTTCGATTTAATTCTGGCAATAAAAGGTTTGACTACGATGTAAAGCAATAAAACTAAGAATCCAAAAGCAAGCGGAACAACGGTAAACCAAAGTAATGTTGGGTGACTTGAACTTTCGAGCCAGGATGAGATTTCATCATAAACCAATTTCGCATTTAGCGATACTATTATCAAAGCAATAATCCATGCGGCGATTTGTGTAATTCTTGAAATATGAAATCCTTTCATTTTGGTTTTATCGCTTACAAAATGGATTAGCGGAATAATTGCAAAACCCAATTGCAGACTCAAAATAACCTGACTTAAGATTAAAAGTTTTCCGGTTACGCTTTCACCATAAATTAAAATCACAACAACAGCCGGAACAATGGCAATTAAACGGGTTATAATGCGGCGAACCCAAGGTTGAATTCTCAAATTTAAATAACCTTCCATAACAATTTGGCCTGCTAAAGTTCCTGTTACGGTTGAGCTTTGTCCGGCAGCAATTAAAGCAACAGCAAATAAAATTGGGGCCCATTTTGTTCCCAATAAGGGTTCGAGAAATTCGTGAGCATCCTGAATTTCGGCAACTTCAAACATTCCGTTTTTGTAAAATGTGGCTGCAGCCAAAATTAAAATGGCAGCATTTACAAAAAACGCTAAGTTTAAAGCAATTGTCGAATCGATAAAGTTATATTTTAAGGCTTGTTTGATTCCGGCTGGAGTTCGGTCAAATTTTCTGGTTTGCACCAAAGAAGAGTGCAAATACAAGTTATGAGGCATTACTGTTGCACCAATAATTCCAATGGCGATATATAAAGCGGCTGAACTTGGAATCGATGGAATTAATCCATAAATCACTTTGTCCAGTTCCGGCTCGGCAAAAATCATTTCAAAAATAAAAGAAAAGCCAATAATTGCTACTAACGCAATAATAAAAGCTTCCATTTTTCGAATGCCTTTATTTATTAAGAACAACAAAATGAAGGTATCTAAAACGGTGATTAAAACGCCTTCAATAAGAGGTAATCCAAATAATAAATTAATTCCTATTGCCATTCCCAGGACTTCTGCCAGATCGCAGGCTGCAATGGCAATTTCAGCAAGAAAATACAGAATGTAGTTGATGAATTTAGAATAGGTTTCCCGCGAAGCCTGCGCCAGATCACGCTGCGTTACTATTCCCAGTCTGGCACTTAAGCTTTGTAATAACAATGCCATTAAGTTGCTCATTAGTAATACCCAAAGCAAAGAATATCCAAATTGACTACCGCCGGCAATATCTGTCGCCCAGTTTCCCGGATCCATATATCCAACGCTAACCAAGTACGCAGGGCCTAAAAATGCTAATATTTTTCTGAATCCTGTTTTTTTGTGCTCTGTAGCAACCGATCCGTGAACTTCTTCTAAAGATTTGGTCATTGTAGAAATGTGTTTTAACAAATATAGCTATAAATTATATTCGCACAACAATATTTTTAGGCAAGTCTAAATCTTAAATGTTAGAATTTAAACAATTCGGACATAATCCTGATAAAGTAAAGTTAATATCGTTTACTTTATAATTGTGCGGAATAATATAGCTCGGTTTCACATTTTCCAAACAAGTAACTTCATGACAATTTTCGCAGCTAAAATGTGCGTGATTATGAATGTGAACTCTTTGTGCATGATGGTGGCATTTTGCATATTTTACAGTACCGTCCAGGTTAACAATTTTATGAACTATATCATCATTCACTAATCGATCTAAAATTCTATAAATAGTTACTCGGTCACAAACATCATTCAACTGTTTTTGAATTTCTGTATGAGACAAGGCAGTTTTAGATTTGCCAAAAACCTCTAAAACGGCTGTTTTTGCTGTGGTTGTACGTGTTGTCTTCATTTTTTTAAATATAAATATTTTAACGCAACATTGTTGCAATTGATTTTTATAACGTATATTTGCAACAAAATTGCATTAAGCAAATGTACAATATATGAAGAAAATAACCACCTCCTTTCACGATATTTTGGGAATTTCAAGCGCAACTATTTGCATGGTTCACTGCTTGATTTTTCCAATACTAACGATTCTACCAATTGGATTAAGTCACAATCCTTTTATCGATTTACTATTTGCTTTAATTGGTTTTTATGCGATTTTCAAAATTATTAAAAATTCTACTCTTTTAGCAGCAAGCATTCTTACTATTTCTCTTGCTTTAATTTGGATTAGTGTTTTAACCGAAATCATTTTTGACACTCATCTTGATTTGATTTTTTTAGGTGGCACGGGAATGATTGCAGGTCATATTATAAATTACAAATCGCACAAAAATAGAAATCACTAAAATTACAATATTATGATACAGCAAAAAGACTTTGAAGTTATTATTGTTGGTGGAAGTTATAGCGGACTTTCGGCAGCAATGAGTTTAGGTCGTTCTTTACGACATGTTTTGATTATAGATAGCGGTTTACCTTGTAACAAACAAACGCCGCATTCTCATAATTTCATAACGCAAGATGGTGAAAAGCCTGCTATTATTTCGGCAAAAGCCAAAATACAAGTTGACTTTTATGACACTGTTCAATTTTATAGCGGACTTGCTGTAAAGGCAGTTACAACAAAAAAGGGTTTTGAAATTACTACAAAAGACGGAGCAATATTTACTTCAAAAAAACTTCTGTTTGCTACTGGTGTAAAAGATTTGATTCCAGAAATAGAAGGTTTTGCAGAATGCTGGGGAATATCCATTTTGCATTGTCCTTATTGTCATGGTTATGAAGTAAAGAAAAAGAAAACGGCAATTGTAGCCAATGGAGAAATGGGATTTGAATATGCAAAGTTAATTTCAAACTGGACAAAAGAATTGCGATTATTAACAAACGGAAAATCAACTCTTACGTTAGAGCAAACTCAAATATTGAGAAAACATCAAATTGAAATCATCGAAGAAGAGATTAATTCATTCGAACACCAAAATGGAAATATTAGCAATATCATCTTTAGTAATCAATCAAAAGTTGAGGTAAAAGCCATTTATTACAGACCACCTTTTGAACAACATTGTAAATTACCTGAATCTCTTGGTTGTAATTTAACCGAACAGGGATTAATAAATGTTGATATGATGCAAAAAACAAATATTCCTGGTATTTATGCGAGTGGCGATTGTGTTATCCAGGCGCGATCTGTAGCAATGGCGGTTTCTTCGGGATCTTTTGCGGGGGCTTCAATAAATAGAGAGCTTATTGATGAATCATATTCTTAATATATTTTTGATGTAATTGCCTAACCACAAATAATAGTTCTAATTATAATCTCTGGAAAAATATTGAATCAGACTTGCTTTAAAAGTTTTTAAATTTATAATCGGTATTTGTCAAATTAAATTTTTAGATTTGTCTAAATTTAATTTTATAATGATGAAAAATTCAATATTCATATTGATTTTATTTAGTTTACACTATTCATTTGCTCAGGAATCGGCCTCAATATCTGGTTTTGTTTCTGGTAAAGGAAAAAAAATACAAGCCGCAAATGTGCATTTATTGGGTACTAACCAAAAAACAGTTACAGATAGTTTAGGATATTACTCTTTAGAAAATGTTGATTTTGGAGATTATAAAATTCAAGTGATCTGGACGGGATTCAAACCACTCACTGTAAGGATTTCAATTGATAAGGAGCAAAACATAAATCAGGATTTTGAATTGGAAGATAATCAAAACCAGCTAAACGAAGTTGTGGTTTCCGGAACTTTAAAAGCGGTAAAGCGTTTAGAAAGCGCGGTTCCGGTTGAGGTTTATTCAACAGTTTTCTTCAAGAAAAACCCAACGGCAAGTATTTATGAGGCACTTCAAAACATTAATGGCGTTCGGCCACAGCTAAATTGTGGTGTTTGTAACACGGGCGATATTCACATTAACGGATTAGAAGGGCCGTATACGTTGATTCTGATAGACGGAATGCCAATTGTAAGCAGTCTCTCGACAGTTTACGGTTTATCAGGAATTCCAAATTCATTGGTCGAACGAATCGAAATCGTAAAAGGTCCGGCATCTTCGTTGTACGGTAGCGAAGCGGTGGGAGGATTAATTAATATTATTACTAAAAATCCAACAAATGCCCCGGTTTTTTCAGCAGATTATTTTACTACGTCGTACTTTGAAAGTAACCTTGATTTGGGAATGAAATTTAATGTGGGAAAAAAAGCGACCTCTCTTTTAGGTATCAATTACTTCAATTACGATCAGGTTATTGATAAAGATAAAGACAATTTTACCGATGTAACACTTTCTGAAAGAATTTCGGTTTTTAATAAATGGAACTTTAAGAGAAATGATAACCGTCTTTTTACAATTGCAGCGCGCGGAATGTATGAAGATCGCTGGGGTGGAGATGTACGTTGGGAGAAAAAATACCGTGGCGGTGATGAAATTTACGGCGAAAGTATTTATACTAAAAGAGGGGAATTAATTGGAAGTTATCAATTGCCTTTTGAAGAAAAACTAATGCTTTCGTTCTCTGGAAACGTTCATTATCAAGACAGCCGCTACGGAACGACATCGTATATCGCCAATCAGAAAATTGGTTTTCTACAGTTAACCTGGGATAAAAAAATAGGTCGAAATGATTTACTAGCCGGAATTGCAAATCGTTATTCGTATTATGACGATAATACAACGGCAACAAAGGAGGCAGAAAGTACGTGGTTACCGGGAATTTTTGTTCAGGATGAAATTACGCTTTCGGCTAAAAGTCAGATTTTGCTGGGAGCACGATACGATTACAACTCCATTCATGGTTCGATTTTTACACCCAGATTTGCTTATCGCTACAAAGCAAGTGAAAATAGCATTTTTAGATTCAATGCCGGAACCGGATTTCGGGTTGTAAATTTATTTACAGAAGATCACGCAGCTTTAACGGGTTCAAGAGATGTTGTGATTGCAAATGATTTAAAACCGGAACAATCCATAAATGCAAATCTTAATTATATTCAAAAGATAAACTTTACGAACGGCACTTTTATCGGAATTGAAACAACTGCTTTTTATACAAGGTTCAGCAATAAAATCATCTCCGACTATATCACGGATCCTAACAAAATCATCTATGACAATATAAACGGATACGCCATAAGCCAGGGAATCAGTACAAATGTTGATGTTAATTTTCCAACAGGATTAAAATTGATTTTAGGTGCCACTGTTCTGGATAATAAAAATGTTGAAAACGGGATTTCTGAAAGGCCCTATTTAACAGAGAATTTTACAGGAACATGGAGCATTTCATATAAAATAGAATCCTTAAATTTATTACTGGATTACACAGGAAATGTATACAGTCCGATGAATTTACCTTTGTTAAGCGAATTTGATCCAAGAAGTTCAAACTCGCCTTGGTATAGTATTCAGAATATTCAATTTACATATTCAGGATGGAAGAATTTTGAGTTTTACGGTGGAATTAAGAATTTGTTGAACTTTACACCAAAGCAAAATAATCCGTTTTTAATTTCAAGAACCACTGATCCTTTTGATAAAAATGTGCAATATGATGATGCAGGAAAAGTTATGGTCACAGCAGATAATCCATACGGTTTGACTTTTGATACGACTTATGTTTATGGACAGAACCAGACGATTCGTGGGTTTTTTGGATTGAGATATACTTTGAGATAAAATGTTTTATGCCACAGATTTAAAGGATTATGCTTTAAAAAAGGTTGCCACGAATTACGCAAATTTCCTCGAATTTAATTTGTGTAATTCTTGGCAAAAAATCCTTTAAATCCTTTAAATCTGTGCAAAAAAATAACCATATGAAAAAGCTAGCGATACTTATCTTCTTTTTTGGAATTACTTCAAATGGATTCTGCCAACTTCAGAGCAGATATTTTGAGGCAGTCGATAGTTTGCAGCACATTCACAAGCGAAAAACAATCGTTTTTATTCATACCGATTGGTGTCAGTATTGCCAAAAAATGAAAGCAACGACTTTTAAAAATCAGGAAATTACTCAAAGTTTAAATTCAGATTTTTACTTTGTTGATTTTAATGCAGAAGACAAACGGGATATAAAGTTCAATAATCAAACATTTAAATATCAGCCATCTGGCAATAATGTTGGGGTTCATGAACTGGCTTTGCAATTGGGAACAATGAACGGTCAAATGGTGTATCCGGTTTTATGTGTGCTGAACGAAAGTTACGAAATTGTTCTGCAATACAACAATTACCTCAATCCAAAGGATTTTAAACTGCTTTTAGAAAAATTGAAAGAATAAAATTCCTTATTTTTGAGGATGGATTCTTCGCAAATCAAACATTTCGATTACATTTTTAGCGGAACAGGCTTAGCTGCTTTAATGACTGTTTATAAAATGGTTTTATCTGGAAGTTTTACAGAAAAGTCGATTTTGCTTTTAGATGAAAATCAAAAAAAAACCAACGACCGAACCTGGTGTTTTTGGGCAAAGGAAGAAACAATATGGGAGTCTATTATCTTTAAAAAATGGGATTCTGCTTTATTTGCAAATGAAAAATTTCATCGTGATTTAGCGTTAAATCCCTACCAATACAGTCAAATTCGTGGACTAGATTTCTATAATTTTATTTTTGACGAACTTTCAAAACATTCCAATGTTAGCTTTTTAAATGAAAAAGTAACAGATATAAATGAACTCGAAACGCACGTTTTTATCGGCACTGAAGAAAACAGATATACATGCAATTATTTATTTAATAGTATTTACACCAAAGCTTTTGCATTAAGTCAAACCAAATATCCGGTTTTGCAGCAGCATTTTATAGGCTGGTTTGTAAAATCAGAAAAAGAAATCTTCAATCCTGAACAGGCAACTTTTATGGATTTTTCAGTGGAGCAAAAAGGCAATACGCGTTTTATCTATGTTTTGCCTGATTCTAAAACCGAAGCTTTAGTTGAATATACATTGTTTTCAGAGTATTTGCTTTCAAAAGAAGAATATGAAAATGAAATTCAGATTTATCTGGAAAAACTTGGTGTTCAACAATATGAAATTATAGAAAAAGAGCAGGGAAGCATTCCAATGACCTGTTATCCTTTCTGGAAAAAAAATACAAATCATGTTTTGAATATTGGAACTGCGGGCGGATGGACAAAAGCAAGCACAGGTTATACTTTTAGAAATTCGGATAAAAAATCATCTGAATTAGTTCAGTTTCTTCAAAATAAAAAACATTCGGAAAACCTCAAAATGTCTTCATTTCATAAAAAAAATCGATTTTGGTTTTATGATTTATTGCTTTTAGATATTTTATATAGAAATAACAAATTAGGAAGTTCTATTTTTTCTTCAATGTTTAAAAGAGGAAATCCAGATTTAATTTTTAAGTTTCTGGATGAAGAAACCAATTTGCTCGAGGATTTTAAAGTGATTTTAAAATGTCCCAAAATACCCTTTATAAATGCTTTATTTCGGATAATATTTAGCTGAAAATCTCCTTGGTAAATCGTCTGAATTTATATCACCAAACAAAAATGTCTTATTATTTTGCTTTAAGGGCTTTTGAAGGTGATTGTAAACTGCCTTAACATTTAATTTTGCTTATCGAAAAACAATGCAGATCTAATTTAATCGCTCATTTTCGATGAATAAATTGGTAAAATTATGGGAATCACAAAGCACATAAATTTTGATACGGAATCCAAAGCAATCGGAAAAATTTGCAAAGCATTGGGACACCCTACAAGAGTTGAAATTATGAACTTATTATGGAAAAGGAACAATAGAACTTGTGGTGAAATTGTTGAATTAATTCCATTAGCACAATCAACAATATCCAAACATTTACTGGAGCTAAAAAAAGCGAATCTGGTAAGTATAAAAAATGACGGAAAAAAGTCCATTTACTCAATTGACATTGGCAACATAGAAATACTTAAAAAATATTTGGCCAGTTATCTTTCCACTATTGAAATTTCAGAACAAAATAAGACTACCGTATTAACTACAAGACATAAGATAAGAAGCAGAAATAGTCATTTGAAGGAACATAATTATCAATTTCCGGATAAAAAATTAAAGCATGTAGTTTAGGTATTAATAATCAATGTTTTGAGCGGTTTTAAATGTACTATTCAACTATAACAAAACTTTATACTTCAAATTAACGAGTTGCGAGTAAACTTTGTAACTTTGCAGTTCAAAAAAGTACAATTTAAAAGATAAAAATATGTATCCAGAAGAAATGGTAAAACCGATGCAAGCTGAATTGACTGCTGCTGGTTTTCAAGATTTACATAGTGCTGACGCTGTAGATAATGCTATCAAAGCAGAAGGTACCACTTTAGTTGTTGTAAACTCTGTTTGTGGTTGTGCTGCAAGAAATGCACGTCCGGGAGCAAAAATGAGTTTAGAAGGTGCTAAAAAACCAGATCACTTAATTACAGTTTTCGCTGGTG
>Ga0247813_10001527_pt1 | contig 17434 bp, 17 predicted proteins | sample UWRJL169409C1_FD_180719 | JGI IMG/M metagenome (GOLD analysis project Ga0247813, IMG submission 180719) | Plant litter microbial communities from Arlington Agricultural Research Station in Wisconsin, United States - UWRJ-L169-409C-1 | ecosystem: Environmental > Terrestrial > Plant litter >... | reverse complement strand
TCCGGCAACCTTCGGCTACCAGATTCAATTCCACACCGATACGTTTGGAGGATCCAACGATGCTCACCTCAACCGCTTTCAGCTTCCGTGGCCTGGCCATGGCACTGGCTCTGACCGCTGGCGTCATCGCCGCAGGCGACGCCTCCGCGCTGTCGCGCAAGGACAAGAACACCTTGGTGGGTGCAGTGGTGGGTGGCGTGGCGGGGCACGTGCTGTCCAATGGCGACCCGATGATGACCGCAGGCGGCGCAGTGGCCGGCGGCGCGATCGGCAATGTGACCACCAAGGATCGCCGCGACAACCGCGACTATCGCTATGATCGTGATCGCCGCTATGACCGTGACCATCGTTACGAGCGGACCAGCCGCCACGACCGCCGCCATGACCAGCGACGCTGGGACCATGACCGCCGCAACCACAACCGTGGCTGGCGCTGATCGGGGTAGGCGGGGTCCCGCTTCGTTGTTCGCGTCAGGAGCGGATGTTCACGTCAGGCAAGTTGCTTCGGTATGAGTGCTACTCGCCCGCACGCGCTGACAAGCTGGCCCAGATGCGTCCTGCACGTTGCGCTTCCGTGGTGACGTTGACCACCGCCTGCTCGCCCAGGCGATCACGCAACTGCTGCAGATACAGGCTACGAGGCGTCACTATCTGGCCTATCGATTGCACGATCCCGCCTGGCTCCTCAGGCGGGAATTTTCCCGGACCAATAGTGCCAACCTGTCCCACACTCCAGTTCATCGCGAAGGGCGGTGCCTGGACGACGTAGATATCGTGCTCGGTGTTCCAGAACATCTGCTGCGCACCCGCCCATCCATGCCCAGTGCCGCTGTACCGGCGGTTCTGCGCCCGCAGCATGTAGCCCTTGGTGTTGTCGTACAGCGTGCCCGTGGACCAGCGATGATGTGGACCACTGTCATTGCTGTCGCCTACGGCGACGCAGTCCAGGAACACGTTGGGGCCGGGGACCCGCGCGCCGATCACGAAGGTATGCCTGCCGCCCTCGTTGTAGCAGCGCTGGATCAGATTGAACGCCGAGTTGCCCTCGTACAGGAACACATAGCGGCGGGCGCCTTGGGTTTGGCCATACCTCGGGTCGAGATAGGCAATATCCTGCAGGGTATTGAACTGCGCGCCGTTGCGCGTCACGAATCCATGCGACACATAGCGCACGGTGACATCGCGAACCCATGAATTCTGGATCGAACCCAGGCGGAGCGCGGTATAGGGGCCGGAATCGGCGGTGCCATTGACCGTGCCGGTCTCGGGGTTACCCTCGAGGCGGAGGTCCTCGACGCCGACCTGGGAAATACGGTCGGGATCCGTGCGATAGACGCTGCCGCCACCGAAGCGGGTCTCGATGGCATCCATGACCGGGGCATCGAGAGTGATCGTGTCACGATCTACGGCGGTGACGAGGCGCTCGCTGTACATGGCGTAGTCGCTGGGCGTCCACCGGTATCGCGCGGTATCGATGCCCTCGGGGCCGACCCAGCGTGCATTGGGCTCCCTCGCGATGGACACGGTATCGCCTGCGCGATAGCCAGCCGCGGATGTCAGCTTGATCCGCATCGCCCCCACCGGGACGTAGTCCATGTTGATGGCGGTCCGGCGCGCGTCCCGGGCTGGGCGCGGCGCCGCGGATTCGCTGCTTCCCACTTCAAGGATTTTGCCCTGCCGATCGCCGACCTCGGAACGGATCACCGTGCCGTCTGCACCTCGGCCTTCACCGCGCAGCACTACACCGCTGGCCTGGATGGTGAGCGTCCTGCTCAACGTATAGCGGCCGCGCCGCAGCAGGACTGCGCCGCGTAGCCCCCGGCTGTCCTGTGCACGGGCGGCGACCGTGTCGATGGCTGCCTGGATGCGCGGGTAGTCGTCATCCTCGGTGCCTGGCTCGAGTATCGCGATGACAGGGATGCTGGAGCGGGTGGGCAGACGGACGCCGCCGCCTTGGTAGCCGGCGCGGGAGAAGTCCGGGACGATGTTGCGCGCCTGATCGCTGCCGCGTTCGGAATACAAGGCATAGCGCAGCAAGCCATTGCTGCCCAGATCCACCAATGGGCCGCCTTCTGCAGTATTGATGGGGTGGGTGAAGGCGCTGGTATCAGAAGCGCGCTCTGCCGCTGATAGGGTGGACAACGGGCAGACTGGCAACGCCACTAGCGTCAGCGCTGCGATTCGGCGAAACGCCAGGAGCAAAGGCATGCGGGCGGCGACCTTCCAAGGCGACGTGTCTGGCAATGTTAGCAATTGGCTCCACCCCTGCGGACCGTGCGACGTGGGTGGGCCGGTCCGCTCTTGGCCCGAAGCGGACTCGATACGCATTTGTCGCGAGTTTGGATGAGGGGCCAGGAGGTGGCACTTCGTGCCGCCGCTGCCGCCTTGGTGGAGCAGATCAAGCGCGTACCGCCCTGAGCCATTGGAGCCAATTGCTGCTCAGTCAAGTCACGCCATCGGGTAGCGGGACTTTGCAGGGGGTGCGAGCTGAGGCGATCTCGTCAGCAGCAACCTCAATCAAGATATTCCTCTTGGAAGTGCGGAACCTTTGCGAGTTGAAGCAGAGGCCGCGACTCGGGATTGACGTTGGGACTGTCATCCAGCGGACACGTACCTGAGGCATAAAGCCTGGCTGAGCTCTTGTGCATGCAATGCACGACAGCTTCGACGCGCAGGGAAATCTCATGAGCACTGCAAGTGCTGTAAGCAAGGCTGGAAAAGTGGGCGTTGCAACCTCTTCGCGAGGTAGTGGTGCAAAGGAGCTGCTGAACGGTGATTCCACGGACGCAACCAAGATGGTTGCATCGGGAGCCGTAGGTGGCTTGTCGTCTTCCAGAGGGGCTCAGGCGTCCGATCAGCAGGGAGTAGACATCAGCGCTGGTTTGGTCGTCGAGCGGATAGAGCGCTGGCTCAACGAGAGGACGAAAGATGAGTAAGGGCGACATCATCAGGATCGAAATGCTATTGATGATCTGGCCTCTGTTTCCTGCCGTGATGTATTTGATCGCGGATGGGGCTGGAACCGCCTTCATCGTCTATATCTGTTCCGTTGCGGTGCCGCAGCCTTTCCTGCTCGTTCCCTACTTCATGGAAAAGCGGAGGCGGCGGCGCCGCTTCTGAACTCTCAGAGATTTTCACTCTGGATGATGCAAGAGCTGGCGAGACCCCAAGCGGCCCAGCTCGTGAGTTCAGACAGCCGCCAAGCTCTTCGAGCCTTGATGAAGAGTCCGCTGTTGGCCGAAAGTGGACGTTCGGGGGAGGAAGGAGGCGCCGACCGCTGGTAATGTCCGCTCCGCCACCCGTCTCGCCAGCGTGGATTGTCGACGGACCGCCGGGCGGATCCCACCAGTCTCGGCGAGAGCCCCTCGCATCGGCACTATTTCTTCGGCGATCCGGGTGATTTATCGGCGGCTTCTGTGGCTTGGTCGCAAACGGGTTGCCACTCCCCCGCGCGGATGACAACTTGCAGCGGCGATCACGTCGACCTGGAGCCCCGCATGACCCCCGTTGCCCTGTATTCGCCTGATCGGGCCCGCGGCTGGCTGCCCTGGGCTTGGCTGACGCCGATCCTGATGATCCTGTTCAACGCGGTACCGGTGATCGCGCTGGACGGGTGGATGCAGTCGCAGCACTGGTCGACACCGAGCGGCGATCCGATTGGCCTCGCTGGCTTGTATGCGCTGCTGTGGATCGGCTTTGCGCCGACGCTGGTGGCTGTGCTGGCCTGGGTACACTTCGTCGAAGGGCGCTCGCTGGCGAGTATCGGGCTGACCGGTCCGGCGCCGCTGAAAACCTTCCTGCGCGGACTGACCGTTGGATTCGGCACGATCGCGCTGGTCGTAGTCGCGATCTGGATGGCTGGCGGCATGCAGGCGGCGGGCTTGGGGCAGGCCTGGCGGTCGCCCGTCAGTCTGCTGCACATCGGTCTGCTGCTATTGAGTTTCATGTTCCAGGCGAGCGTGGAGGAAGTCATCTTCCGCGGCTGTATGCTGTCGGTGGTGGCGCGCAAGACCAATGTCGCGGTGGCAGTGCTGCTGGTGTCGCTCGTTTTCTGCTTCCTGCATTTCAGTCCGCACCAGCCACCCCGGGTCATGCTCGGCACGTTCCTGTTCTCGCTGTTCGCCTGCGCTTGGGCGCTGCGGACCGGCACTATCTGGGGCGTGATGGGCTGGCATGCGGGGTGGAACTGGTTGCTCGCAACCGGCTTCGAACTGCCCGTCACCGGCATGGATGCGCACTTGCCGGCGCTGCTGGTGGCGCTGCGCCCGCAAGGCCTCGACACCCTGACCGGTGGCGCGCAAGGGCCGGAAGGCAGTTACCTGTGCAGCGTCTTCTTCGTCGCCGCGATCGCGTGGATCCAGTGGCGAAAGACGCGCGGCGCTCAGAACGTCTCGCCGACCAGCAGGTAACGCCACTCCCCGGGCGGCATCGCCCCGTCCGGGCCCTTGCTGATCGAGAAGGCCCTGCGTCTGCGGCGGACGCGCCAGATCGCTCCAGTCATCGCGCGCGCCGGCCCCGAGTTTTCGGCGGCGCGCAGGGCGTACGTGCAAGCGCATCCGGAAGCAGCGGGTGCTCGCTTTGCAATTTGCTACTGGCGCGGATTCCGCTCCAGATATTCAGCGAACCAGAGGCAGTTTAGGTTCGGGATGCGAGTGCCACTATCAGCTGGAACCGAGACTGCTTTTGCTGAGGTGTCAACAAAGGGTGATCTGGCTTCCTCGATAAAGCTCGACCAGGCCCACTTTCGGCTTACGTTTCGCGACGACTGCTCCTGGCTGGAAGCGGACTGCAAGAATGCGCCGGACACCTGGCATGGTGATCGGGGGGATTGAATGGGGAGGCTGAACCCATACTCGAATGGTCACTGTTTGCCCGCATCGGCGCACGGCGCTACCCTTGCCCGATGTCTATTTCACCCTCCGCAGCATTGGACGCCGGCCGCGGCCCCGCTGAGCATGACGTGCGCACCCAGATCATCGAGGCTGCCACCGCGCATTTCAGCCATTACGGCTACGACAAGACCACGGTGTCCGACCTGGCCAAGGCCATTGGCTTCTCCAAGGCGTACATCTACAAGTTTTTCGCCTCGAAGCAGGCGATCGGGGAGGTCATCTGCGCCAATTGCCTCGCCCAGATCGAAAGCGATGTGCATACGGCCTTGCAGGGAGTAGACGCTGCGCCGGATCGGCTGCGGGTGCTGTTTACCGCCATCGTGGAGGCCAGCCTTCGCTTGTTTCTCCAGGATCGTCGCCTCTATGAAATCGCTGTGGCGGCCGCGACCGATCAATGGCCGTCGACGCAGGCGTACCAAGGCCGCATCAGGGATCTTGTCGACGTCATTTTAAAAGATGGCCGCGCCTCAGGGGCGTTTGAGAACCAGACACCGCTCGATCAGACCAGTCGCGCGGTGTACCAGGTCCTGGTCCCGTATCTGAATCCGGTGACGCTTCCACACCTGTCGGTCATGCACGAAGAGTCGCCCAAAGCCTTGCAGGAGCTGGTTCTCAGGAGCCTTTCACCCTAAAGAGTGTGACTATTGACGAAAACAGTCACTAGGAACAGAATGCGTCCGGATACCCCACTCCGGAAGAGCGCATGCGTCGCCGTTTTGTAGTCAAAGCCATCTCCTGTGTTGTTCCGTTGTTGCTTGTGGCGTGCGGAACGTCGGACAACATCGACCCTCGCACCTCGCCGCCCATCGTCCGGGTTGCCCAGGTCCAGGCAGGTGCGGGAAACGCACGCACGTTCACGGGCACCATCGCCGCGCGGGTGCAGAGCGATCTGGCGTTCCGAGTGGGAGGCAAGATCACCGAGCGCTTCGTCGAGACCGGGCAGACAGTCAAGCGTGGCGAGGCCCTTTTCCGGATTGATCCAAGTGACTTGAACCTGGCAGCGGCCTCTCAGCAGCAGGCGGTCATTGCGGCCCGTGCGCAGAGCGTTCAAGCCATTGCCGACGAAGTGCGGTATCGCGATCTGGCGGCAAAGGGCGTCGTGTCCCGATCGGCCTACGATCAGATCAAAGCAGGGGCAGACGCAGCAACGGCACAGCTCAAAGCGGCCGAAGCGCAAGCCCGCGTTGCGCGTAACGCCAGTCAATACACGGTGCTCGTCGCCGATGCCGATGGCGTGGTCATGACCATCTCCGCTGAGCCCGGTCAGGTAGTGGCGGCGGGGCAGATCGTGGCCCGGCTTGCCCGTGCAGGCAGCAGGGAGGCAGTGGTCCAATTGCCCGAGACGCTGCGCCCCCAGATCGGCTCTGCGGCGTCAGCCTCCTCGTTCGGGGGGAGCGGGACGATCCACGCACGGTTGCGCGTGCTCTCTGAATCGGCAGACCCTGCCACCCGAACCTTCGAAGCCCGTTACACGCTCGAAGAGGGCAGCTCCCCATTGCCGCTGGGTTCTACGGTGGCGATCGAGCTTGCAGGCGCAGCGCCTGCTGGCATCCTGGCTGGAGTTGAGGTTCCGCTGGGCGCGCTGTTCGATCCCGGCACCGGAACCGGCGTATGGGTGATCAGCGGTGAGCCGCTCAAAGCTCATTGGACGCCTGTTGCCGTCAAGCAGCTAGGCGATGACCACGCCTTGGTCGAAGGCGCATTGAAGGCCTCCGATCGCGTGGCGGCGCTTGGGGCACATATGCTCCGCGAAGGGCAGGTGGTTCGCCTGGCTGACAGCGCCACGAGCCCCGCTGCAGACGGAGCCCGTCAGTGAGTGGGTTCAATCTGTCGGCGCTTGCGGTGCGCGAGCGCGCCATCACGGTCTTTTTGATCTTCCTGATTTCCGTTGCCGGCATTGTTTCTTTCTTCCAGCTCGGCCGCGCAGAGGACCCCGCGTTTACCGTCAAGGTCATGACCATCGTGACCGCCTGGCCAGGTGCCACGCCCACGGAAATGCAGGACCAGGTCGCCGAGAAGCTGGAAAAACGCCTGCAGGAGCTGCGCTGGTATGACCGCAGCGAAACCTATACGCGGCCCGGGCTGTCCTTCACCACGCTGACATTGCAGGACGGCACGCCGCCTTCGGAGGTGCAGGAGGAGTTCTACCAGGCGCGCAAGAAGATGGACGACGAAGCGGCGAACCTGCCCGCAGGCGTGATCGGTCCGATGGTCAACGACGAATACGCGGATGTCACCTTCGCTCTATTCGCACTGAAAGCGAAGGGCGAACCGTTCCGCGTGTTGGCGCGCGACGCTGAAACCCTGCGTCAGCGTTTGCTGCACGTGCCCGGCGTAAAGAAGGTCAACATCATTGGTGAGCAGTCCGAGCGCATCTATGTTGAGCTGTCGCACGAACGCCTGTCGAACCTCGGTATCATGCCGCAGGACGTGTTCGGGGCACTGAACGGACAGAACGCGTTGACCCCTGCGGGCTCGGTCGAGGCCGAGGGCCCGCAGATATTCATTCGCCTCGATGGCGCACTGGATCAGCTGGACAAGATCCGCGATACGCCCGTCATTGCGCAGGGCAAGATGATGAAACTGCGGGACATTGCCACCGTCAAGCGGGGGTATGAAGATCCGTCGACCTTCATGATCCGCAACAATGGCGAGCCGGCCATGCTGCTTGGGATCGTCATGCGTGACGGCTGGAACGGCCTGGATCTCGGCGCCTCACTGGATGCGGAGGTGAAGAAGATCAATGACGGTCTTCCTGTCGGGATGGCGCTGGATAAGGTCACCGATCAGGCGGTGAACATCAGCGCGTCGGTTGACGAGTTCATGGTGAAGTTCTTCGCCGCGCTGCTGGTGGTGATGCTGGTGTGCTTTGTCAGCATGGGCTGGCGGGTGGGTATCGTGGTGGCGGCAGCCGTGCCGCTGACGCTGGCTGCGGTGTTCATGGTCATGGCAGCGACCGGAAAGAACTTCGACCGCATCACGCTCGGCTCGCTGATCCTGGCGCTGGGCCTGCTGGTGGACGACGCGATCATCGCCATCGAAATGATGGTAGTGAAGATGGAAGAGGGTTACAGCCGGGTCAAGGCATCGGCCTACGCGTGGAGCCATACGGCAGCGCCGATGCTGGCTGGCACCCTGGTGACTGCGGTGGGCTTCATGCCCAATGGCTTTGCACGGTCCACCGCGGGCGAATACACCAGCAACATGTTCTGGATCGTGGGTATTGCGCTGATCGTGTCGTGGGTAGTGGCGGTGTTCTTTACGCCGTACCTGGGGGTGAAGCTTCTGCCTGAACTCAAGACCGTGGAAGGGGGACACAGCAGTCTCTACGACACGCCGCGCTACAACCGTTTCCGTTCGATCCTGGCACGCGTGATCGCGCGCAAGTGGCTTGCCGCAGGCTCGGTGATTGCACTGTTCGTGCTCTCGGTAGTGGGTATGGGGCTGGTCAAAAAACAGTTCTTCCCCATCTCTGATCGCCCGGAGGTATTGGTCGAGGTGCAGATGCCCTACGGCACCGCCATCGAACAGACCAGCCTGGCAACCAAAAAGGTCGAGGACTGGCTGTCGAAGCAGGACGAATCGAAGATCGTCACGGCTTACATTGGTCAGGGCGCGCCCCGGTTCTATCTCGCCATCTCGCCGGAACTGCCGGACCCGGCGTTTGCCAAGATCGTGGTGCGCACCGACAGCCAGGAACAGCGCGATGCACTGAAAGCCAAGCTCCGTCAGGCCGTGGCCGAGGGCTTGGCGCCTGAGGCGCGGGTGCGCGTGACCCAGCTGGTGTTTGGGCCCTACTCGCCCTATCCAGTGGCTTACCGTGTCAGTGGTCCGGATCCGGACGTCATTCGGGGCATTGCGGCCAAGGTCGAGCAGACCCTGCACGCCAGCCCGATGATGCGCACTGTGAATACCGATTGGGGCGTACGCACGCCGACCCTGCACTTCACGCTGGATCAGGACCGTCTGCAAGCGATGGGGATGACGTCGGCATCCGTCTCACAGCAATTGCAGTTCTTCCTGAGCGGAGTGCCGGTCACTGCCGTGCGTGAGGACATCCGCACCGTCGAGGTTGTTGCTCGGTCAGGCGGGGACACGCGTCTGGATCCTGCGCGGATTGCGGACTTCACGTTGGTCGGTGCTGCTGGCCAGCGCGTGCCCCTGTCCCAGATCGGCACGGTAGAGGTTCGAATGGAAGAGCCGATGCTGCGCCGCCGTGATCGGGTGCCCACCATCACCGTGCGCGGTGACATTGACGATGCGTTGCAGCCACCGGATGTATCCGCCGCGATCAGCAAGCAGCTTGAGCCACTCATTGCCTCGCTGCCCGAGGGCTACGCCATTGCCCAGGCCGGGTCCATCGAGGAATCGGGCAAGGCAATGAGCGCCATGCTGCCGCTGTTCCCCATCATGCTGGCGGTGACCCTGCTGATCATCATTCTGCAGGTGCGCTCCATCTCCGCGATGATCATGGTCTTCATGACCAGTCCGTTGGGACTGATCGGCGTGGTCCCAACGCTGCTGCTGTTCCAGCAACCGTTCGGCATCAACGCGCTGGTGGGGTTGATTGCGTTGTCAGGCATCCTGATGCGCAACACGCTCATCCTCATCGGCCAGATCCACGAGAACGAATACGCCGGGATGGAGACCTTCCACGCCATCATCGAGGCGACGGTTCACCGAGCGCGCCCGGTGATCCTGACGTCCTTGGCAGCGGTGCTTGCGTTCATTCCGCTGACCCATTCGGTGTTCTGGGGAACGCTTGCCTACACGCTGATCGGCGGCACCATCGCCGGCACCGTGATGACGCTGGTCTTCCTGCCGGCGATGTATGCCATCTGGTTCAAGGTCCGAGCGGAAAAGACCCCCGTTGCCTGACATTGGCCCGGACCGCTTTTATATGGGAGTGATTCATGAGCATTGCTGACAAAGACCGCATCGTGGTGACCGGAATGGGCGTCGTCAGCCCACTCGGCTGCGGGGTCGAAACCGTCTGGTCGCGCCTCTTGGCCGGGCGCTCCGGCATCGGGTCACTCGGTGCTGATCTTGCGACGGGAACCGGCTGCGAGGTCGGCGGGCGCGTGCTTGATCGCATTCAAGATCCGGAGGCCGGTTTTGACTCGACCGGCATCATCGCGCCGAAAGATCTCAAGAAGATGGACCGGTTTGTCGAGTTCGCGTTGGTCGCGGCCCACGAAGCGCTTGCGCAGGCGGGTTGGCGTGATGCCGATGAGCAGGGATTACTGCGAACGGCGACCGTGATTGCCACGGGCATCGGTGGGTTTGGATCCATCGTCAATGCGGTCCACACCACCGACAGTCGTGGGCCTGGCAGGCTGTCGCCATTCACCGCGCCGACCTTCCTGGCCAACATGGCGGCGGGGCAGGCCTCGATCCGTTACGGCTTCAAGGGCCCACAGGGTGCGCCGGTCACGGCGTGCGCCGCGGGCGTCCAGGCGATCGGCGACGCAGCGCGCCTCATTCGGGCCGGTGAGGCGGACATCGCGCTGTGCGGCGGTGCGGAGGCCGCGATGCACCGGGTCAGCCTCGGCGGCTTCGCGGCTGCCAAGGCATTGAGCACGTCGTTCAACGACACGCCCCAAGCAGCGTCCCGCCCCTTTGATGAGCAGCGCGATGGGTTCGTCATGTCCGAAGGGGCAGGGCTGCTGGTTATCGAGCGCCTGGATCACGCCTTGGCGCGTGGCGCCAATCCGCTTGCCGAGCTGGTGGGCTATGGCACCACCTCTGATGCTTACCATCTGACAGCAGGGCCCGACGACGGCAGTGGCGCGCGGCGGGCGATGGAGATTGCGCTGGCGCAGGCGGGCATCACGCCGGCGCAGGTGGATCACATCAATGCGCATGCGACCTCTACGCAGGTAGGGGATCGGGCGGAGCTCGCGGCGATGCGGGCGCTGTTTGGTTCACGCCCCGATCTTCTGATCTCTGCCACCAAGTCGAGTACCGGTCACCTGCTCGGGGCGGCTGGCGGCATAGAAGCCATCTTCACCGTGCTCGCCCTGCGCGATCAGATCGCGCCCGCGACGCTCAACCTCGTTCATCCGGATCCGTTCGCCGAAGGACTTTCGATCGTCGCCGGACAACCTCGCAAGGCCACGATGAGGTTCGCGCTGACCAATGGCTTTGGCTTTGGTGGCGTGAATGCCAGCGCAGTATTCCGACGCCTATGAGATCGAGCAGTTCACTCCCCTCGGCGAGTAAGACTGCGATGCGCTGGGAGAAGGCGAGGTCGAGGAGCAGGCAGGGGATTCTGGAAGCGGCTGGCCACGTGTTCATCGACGATGGTTTTGAGAAGGCGACGATGAAGCGGATCGCGGAGGTTTGTGGGGTCACCAAGGCTACGGTGTATGCGCACTTTCGCGACAAGGTACGCCTCTACAACGCGGTCATGGACAGGTACTTGGCATCGATGCCGGAGGCCACGTTCGATCCGGGCGCGGAAGTGGAACTGGCCGGTGCATTGACTTGCATCGCTCAGGGCATCCGGACATTGGCGTCGCACCCTGCCTGCCAAGCGTTTTGCCGCACGTTGACGCGCTCTGAGCTGGACAAAGGCACCTACCTGGAGCGCTGGAACGCAATACTCCAGCCGTATGCACAGGCAGCAGTCTGTGCGCTCGCAAACGTGTCACGCAGTCAGATCAACAGCGAGGATGGAGAAAAGTTCCTGCGACTTATCCTCGCGGAAGAGGGCCTGCCACAAGGCACCGAGCCGGTTTCCAGCAGCGATGCAACGATTGCGCTTTTCTTGCGCTCGTATGGTTCGGAGTTCGCCAGATCATCCACCGCCAGTATCACAGCTCCAATTCTGCGTCAGCCAACGGAAACTCCTGCTGCCTGATGCTCCATGTGCGCGAAGGGCTTTGGCAGGCTTGCACCTGAGCCTCTCCTCGCTTTTCTTGCCTGGATTGACGGGGGCGCGCTCGCCCCCTCGGTATGGAAGCTCGTGAAGTCGCGTATCGCAATCACAATCGGCCCGTATGACCGCCGCCGCGCCTCCAGCGCTTCTGGTGGAAATCAAGCTTTTGGATGCGCACTTTCTGACTAGTGGCACTGTTCATGAGCCAGCGGAAGGCGAGAATGGGTGCACTCCCGCGCGGCATTACACGGCCGGCATCCGCCCACATCGAGGTCTTCCTGTGAACACGCTGCAGCAACTCATTTCGAACACCCCGCTGTGGGTCTGGGTGCTTCTGGTCTTCCTGATCACGCGCGGTATCGCTGCCATGAAACCGGCAGAAACGTCGCTTACGAAGCTGGCAACCGTGCCGGCCCTCTTCACCGTTTGGGGACTCTGGTCAATCAGTCACCGTTTTGGCAGCACCTGGGGAGCGTGGGGGGAGTGGCTGGTCGGTATCGGTGTCGGGATGGCGCTAGGCTGGTTGCTGCTGCGTCGTGCAACGCTCACCCTCAATGCGGCGACGGGGAAGCTGTGGCGCAGTGCTGACTATAGTCTGCTGCCGCTGCTGCTGGTTACGTTTGCGGTGAAGTACGGCTTTGAGGTCGCGCTGTCCGTGGCTCCGTCGCTTGCCGCCGATGGCGGTTTCCGCGCTGCCTACCTGCTGCTGTCGGGTGGATTCACCGGCATCTTCATTGGCAAGTACTGGCGGTACCTGCGCGCGTCCCGCGTTGCATCGGCGCGCAGGGAGGATCTGGGCGGGGTGCACTGATACTCCTCACAACAAGATCGTCGCGCTTGCATTTGATGTCACCCGACCGCAATTGCCTTGGCGAGGCTGAGGTGAACGCCCGAGGATGCTCTACTTCACCTGTTGGCACCATCCTCCCGCTATAAGATCCAGCCGTATCAACGGAGTGAGACACTTGGAAGGCCATGCCGTATTTCAAGTTCATGTTGTCTGGCAAGGGAATCGATCTACCATTTGACGGCGTGTAGGGTTCTTTTCCGGCAGTTTCGGACAGAAAGCCTCCGGCTACACCTTTTATCGACGCGAAGATTAGAATCAGTTTGGTAGATCCTGTACCGCCCGCACCGTCATGGAGGCGCGCCTGCGATGACATGGATATCCAGATACACCCTCTGTGGTGTTGCGATTGCGATCAGTTGGTTGATGCCGTTTGCGGCTGCGGCGCTGCCAAGCGGCGTTCAACAGGCGCTACATCGCGTGGCGACCGTCGCGCAGGTGCCTGCGTCAAAGGAGGCAGCAGAGGCACTCTGGGGAGTTCCGATGGATGCCCCTGTGGTGCTGCATGATCCCGCCACCGGAACGAGTTGGCGTTGGAATGTCGTTGATGAGGCGGTGGAACCCGTTGGCCTGCGGAAGGATCAGCCGCCTGCGAATACATGCATCGATATCGACGGCGACCCCAACGTCCTGTTGATGCTGCCGCTGCCCACGGACAACGACGGACTCGCGACGCTGTTCTGGCATGAACAATGGCATTGCGTGCAGGCCGTGCTTGGGCTCTCGGCTTCCGAAGGCGACACCGCGCATCTTGATGGTGAGCTTGGCCGCATGGCGTTGCGGTTGGAGATGCGTGCGTTGGCGCAGGCGCTGCCCGCACACGATGATCGTGACGCCCGGCCACATGTCGCCGCAGCGCTGCGATTCCGGGCACTTCGCTCGGCGGGCTCGACATCGGGCACCCGCGTGCTGACCGAGGAGGCGAGGGTTGAGCGCAATGAGGGCCTTGCCGAATACACGGGCCGCCGGGTCGCGGCGGCTGCCAACAGGGCTGGCATGGTGCCGGCGTTGGTGCAGTCTCTGGCTGCAGCAGATGCCTCGCCGAGCTTTGTCCGATCGGCGGCGTACGTGACCGGGCCGGCGTACGGGATGTTGCTGGATCGGTGGTCGCCGCAATGGCGCAGCGGGCTGTCGCCCACATCCGACCTGTCTGCACTGCTGGCCGAACAGCTAGGTATGCCGCTCAGCGCAACCGGGGCGGAACGTGTCGGTCGCCGTTATGGGATGGACGAGGTGCGTGCCCAGGAACATGAGCGCGCCAGGATCCGTGCGCATCGCAGTGCCGAGTATCGCAGGCGGTACCTCGGTGGGGACGCGGTACGGCTTCCACTGAGCAGACCGTCCGCGTCGTTCGATCCGCGCGCGCTCTTTCCGCTGGACGAGGTGGGCACGGTGTATACGCCCCTCACGGTGCGTGACGAGTGGGGTGAACTCACGGCGGAATCGGGTGCGCTGATGTCAAAAGACTGGACACTTGTCACGCTGAGTGGCGGTGAAGTTACCGGTAGTGCCTCCAACTGGACAGGGCCGGGCTGGACACTCGTTCTCAACGCGGGCTGGCGCCTCGAGAAGGACTCAGATGGCTGGCGTTTGACGAATGCACGGGGAGGCGATGACCACAGCTAACGAGGTTTGGGTCGGCACTTGAACACGGCTCAATGCAGTGCCAAGTGCCCATCCGCACCTGGCACCGTCACCCGCCAGGTCCTCGGCGGCATGCGACGTGTCACCAGGCAAACGAAGACGGTGCCAGCGTCAAGCCGGAGCGACACGCTTGAGTCGCCGTGTGTGAGCGCGTCGGAGACCGCACGCTTGATGTCCTGATCAATGAACACCAGCCCCAGTGCGAACACCGTGATCCTTCGCGAAATTTCCTCCGCATATCCAGATGGCCTGACGGCTGCTGCCGATACCCGGCGCACGTGTTGTCCGTTCACTTGATCCATAACGAAGGCAAACAGCGTAGCGGTCTGCGCGTCATCGGCCAGCACGCTCGCAAGGCGGATCAGCGTATCCCCCTCGGATACGCCGATGCTGGTACGCACGCTGGCACGCGTGCCCTGGATGTCGACGTGACATTTATCTGCCTCCAGCGTTGAAGCGGGGCGGGAAAGGGAAGCGCCGATAGTACGCATCAGTTGTTCGCGTACGCAGCTGGTGCATAGGGCGAGGGCATTTCACGCGCCACGTTCTGCGTTGCGAAAGAAGCCGCCAGCAGCGCCAGACCCATGAAGGCCGGGATAGCGCCTTTTGGCTTTCCAACGCCCAGGTGTGCCAAGCCGGACAGGACCAGGTGATACAGGGTTCCGGCATAGGCGAGATCGCTCAGCGCGACGTTGAAGCGTGACAGAATCACCACCGGTGCCAGTAGCTTGATGAGCATCATGAACGGCACCAGAAAACCGGCGGAGAAGCCGAGCTCTGCCTGCGCGTTACGGACGAACGACGCTTTACTCAGATACAGAAATGCTGAAGAAACATAGAGCAATGACAGCAGTGCTGTGCTGATCCAGTAGATATAGGTTGTGATCATGAAACTCTCCCGTGCGTTGGGGTGATTTCGTTGCCAGGGAGAGAATGTCGACTAAGATGAAACACCACAAGCAGGATGAAATACTCGGGCTTAGTATGGAAAACAATACCAATGAGAGCGGCGGGATGAATATGCACGAGGAGATGCGTCGCGCATTTTCCCTGCTCTCGGGAAAGTGGAAGCTGGAAATCATGTGGCTGCTGAACCAGCGCATCTACCGATTCGGCGAGTTGCGCAAGGCGATTCCAGGCATCACCCAGCACATGTTGACCGCTCAGCTTCGTGAGCTCGAGGACGATGGACTGGTCTCACGCACCGTCTTTGCCGAAGTGCCGCCTCGCGTGGAGTACGAGATGACGGCCAAGGCGCGGGCACTCGGGCCGACCATGGAGGCCCTCATGGCGTGGTGGCAGGAGCACGGAAGTGGACTTCCCAAGCGGCCCACAACGCGCGGTCGTACCGCAAAGCAGAGGTGAAGGAAGTGGTCGCGTCCTACCGCATCTCCACCACCACCTTGCCTTTGGCCCTGCCGCTCTCGACGTAGGCCAAGGCGCTCTCGGTCTCCTGGAACGGGAAGACCCTGTCGATGACCGGGCGCATGGCACCGGACTCGACCAGCGAGGTGACCTCGCCCAGTTGCTGCCCACTGGCCCGCATGAACACGAACGTGTAGGTCACGCCCTTCTGCTTGGCCTTGCTGCGGATGCCATGGCTGAGCAGGCGCATGACCTGCTTGAGTGGCCACGCCAAGCCGCGCGCGGTGGCAAATGCGGGCGTGGGCGGCCCGGAGATGGAGATGAGGTGTCCGCCTGGCTTGAGAATCTGCAGCGAACGGGTCAGTTCATCCTTGCCGAGGCTGTTGAGCACCACATCGTAGTCACGCAGTTCCGTCGCGAAATCCTGCTGTTTGTAATCGATGACGACGTCTACGCCGAGATCCTTCACCCAAGCGACGTTGGCGGTACTGGTGGTAGTGGCCACGAAGGCGCCCAGATGTTTGGCCAGCTGGATCGCCACCGTCCCGACGCCACCGGAACCCGCCTGGATGAAGACCTTTTGGCCCGGTTTCAGCTGGGCGGTTTCGACCAGCGCTTGCCACGCGGTCAGTGCGACCAGCGGCAGCGAAGCGGCCTCCACCATGTTGAGGTTGCGGGGTTTGAGCGCCACCGAGGCAGCATTGACCGCAATGAACTCGGCGAACGTGCCGATGCGATCATCGTCGGGACGGGCATACACCTCATCACCGGTTTTGAACTGGTGCACCCCGGCGCCGACACTTACCACCGTGCCGGCCATATCGTTGCCAAGAATCAGCGGCAGGCGATAAGGCAGGATCAGCTTGAACTCCCCGGTGCGGATCTTGGTGTCCAGCGCATTGACGCTGGCCGCGTGCACGCGGATGAGAACATCGTCATCGCGCAGCGGCGGCTGCGGGGCGTCGCCGATGCGGCCGGTCTCCTTTTTGCCATAACGGTCGATGAGGAAGGCTTTCATGGGCGGGTGTCTCTGGTTGAGGGATGCCGTCGGGCTGCGGGGCAGGGAACGTGGTGGGCGCATCAGTTATCGAGGAACGCCAGCGCGTCCCGAACGAACTCGGTGTGATACTGGAAAATCCCACCGTGACCGGCGTCGTCGTAGATGACCAGCGTCGCATTGGGAAGGCGGTGGGCGAGGTCACCACTGTTGGGTGTCGGGACCATGATGTCGCTGTCGCCATTGGCAACCAGTACCGGGATCGGGATCTGGCCAAGGTCCTGGGGCGGTTGCCTTCCCCAAGCAGTGATGGCCTTCAGTTGACGCAGGAAGGCGGTGGGTGAGGCAGGCCTGTCGCGATCGTTTCTGCGCTCCTGCAGTCGCTGCAGGAAGTCATTCGCCGCCTGTCGGCTGCGGGCGCTGGCGGTGAAAAACAGGTAGTACTTGGGATCGCGCCGCGTCAGCAGACCCTTGAGGATCAATGGCCAGGACACGCGGCCCACCCGGTCGATACCGCGGCCACCCGCTGGCCCGGTACCGGTGAGGATGAGCCGACGCACCAGGTCAGGCGCGTCCAGCGCCACCTGCTGCGCAACGAAGCCGCCGAGCGAGAAGCCGAGCAGATCGATGCGGCCCAAGCCCATCGCGCGAATCAGCGCGATCGTGTCCTGCGCCATTTCCGCGACGCTTACCGGTGCTTTGCCACCTGATCCTCCAATGCCACGGTAGTCGATGGCGATGACGCGATGACTGCTGGCCAGACCATCCACGATGCGCGGGTCGAAGTTGTCGAGCACCGCACCCCAGGG
>Ga0247813_10001525_pt1 | contig 17459 bp, 21 predicted proteins | sample UWRJL169409C1_FD_180719 | JGI IMG/M metagenome (GOLD analysis project Ga0247813, IMG submission 180719) | Plant litter microbial communities from Arlington Agricultural Research Station in Wisconsin, United States - UWRJ-L169-409C-1 | ecosystem: Environmental > Terrestrial > Plant litter >... | reverse complement strand
GTCATAAAGCTGCAGAAATGCTTTGGATTCAGGCGTTAGCTTGCCGGAGCCAACTCACATCCTCGTGAGCCTCTATAGCCTCGAGAAAAAGGATTCAATTTTTTGAAATTGGCCAAATCCAGCCAATTTCGAAGCTAGAGAATCTCTGATTCCCGTCATAGGTGTGCAATTTTGGCAGTACCACGAAGATATTCTTGCCATTGCCATAGACCAAATGGCCATCACCATGACGATATTCGGCCACAATTAACCCGGTTCTATCAGAAACAAAACATAGACTATCCCGACAGCCTTTTACTTGAAAGATCATCCGCGCCAGTGGCCGTTACTCCATAATTCCGCTAGCGAAATCCGATAATCTGGGAACCGGAAGACGAAGCCGAGATCACGCAGCCGTGTATTGGAAACGCGCTTGTTCTCTCCATAGAAGGACCGCGCCATCTGCGAAAGTTCGGCTGTTTCGAAGGGCATTTCGGGAGGCGGCGCGACGCCCATCAGGCGGGCTGCCTCGGCCACGATATCCTGCGGCGGTGCCGGTTCGTGATCGGTGACATTATAGATGCCACCGATCGATCGCCCGGAGAGAAAGACGGTAGCACCGGCAATATCCTCGACCCGGATACGGTTGAAGACCTGATTGGGCTTTATCAGGCGGCGTGCCGTTCCGGCGGCGAGATTGCAGAATGCGTTGCGGCCGGGGCCATAGATACCGGAGAGCCGCAGCACCGCGACGGGGATGTTGCTGGCCTGGCCGCAAGCCAGCCATGCCTGTTCGGCGGCGACACGTTCGACGGAACGAGCGGAGACCGGCTCCAGAGACGCATCCTCCGCCACCCAGGCGCCGCCATGGTCGCCGTAGACACCAACGGTTGAAAGATAGCCGGCCCATTCCAGATTGGGCATCAACTCGGCAACAGACGGCGCTCCGGGACGCATCATCGGATCGCCGTCGCGGCCCGGCGCAATCGACTGGATGAGATGCGTCGTGCGCTTCATGACGGCAGCAAGTTCCGCAGATATCACCGCGCCATCATAGACAAGCGCATCGATGCCCAAAGCGCGTAAGCCGTCCAGTTTGTCCTCAGAGCGCGTCGTTCCGGTCACCGATTGCGCCAGGGGTAAAAAAGCCTTGGCGATCGCCGAGCCGGAGAAACCGGCGCCCAGAACCAGAACATGCATCAGACAACTCCTGCCAGTTTCCATTCGGCGAGAACCTCGGGATCGGTCTCGCCTTGCCGTCTTGCCGCAAAATCAGAGAAATCGCCAGCCGTCATCAACCGTGACAACGCCCAGACTGCCATGCCTCGCACCGTCGCCGACGGATCGCCGGACAAGGTGAGACAGAGACCTGTCAGTCCCACCTCGCCGGAATTGCCTGCGGCGATCAGGCAATTCCGAACGAACCGGTCGCGGCCGATGCGCTTGACCGGAGAGCCGGAAAAGAACGTGCGAAACGTTGGATCATCGAGCGTCAGCAGAAACGATAGCGGTGGCTCTTTCAGATCCTCGCGTGCCTTCAACTTCATCTCAGAGGCTACAGCTGCAAACTTGTTCCACGGACAGGCGGCCAGACAGTCGTCGCAGCCATAGATGCGGTTGCCGATCTGTGGGCGAATAGCGGGATCGATCGGGCCTTTATGTTCGATCGTCAGATAGGAAATACAGCGGCGCGCATCGATCCGGTAGGGTGCCGGAAAAGCATCGGTCGGACAGGCGTCGAGACAGGCGCGGCATGAGCCGCAATGATCCCGCTCCGGCGCGTCGATCGAAAGGTCGGCCGTGGTGAACAGGCTGCCGAGAAACAGCCAGGATCCGAATTCGCGGCTGACGAGATTGGTATGCTTGCCCTGCCAGCCAAGCCCCGCCTGCTCGGCCAGCGGCTTTTCCATCACCGGCGCGGTATCGACGAAGACCTTGACGTCTTCGCCTGCCCTCGCGGCAAAACGTGTCGCCACCTCTTTCAGCTTGCCCTTGATCACATCGTGATAATCGCGATTGCGGGCATAGACCGAGATGGCACCAAGTTCGGGATTGTCGAGGATAGAGCGCGGATCTTCGTCCGGCCCGTAGTTCATGCCGAACAGCACGACGGAGCGGACGTCGCTCCAGAGCACACGTGGATCAGCGCGGCGGCCGGCCGTTTCGGCCATCCAGTCCATCGTGCCGTGATGGCCTTCGGCGAGGAAATCGGCGAGCCGCTCCGGTGCCTGCGGGATGGAATCGGGAAGTGTCACCCGGCAGACATCGAAACCCTTGTCGCGGGCCTCGTCCTTCAGGAAGCTGGTGAGCGTCCGGCGCCTCTTCTCATGCTTCTCCTCAAGGAGCGCATTGCCGGGCACGGGACCGCTCCTTAAAAATCGAGGTCGGCGTAATGGGAAACGGGCGTGACGCCACGCACACGCTCGGCCAGCAATGGGCGGAAAGACGGCCGTGACTTCAGCCGCTGGTACCAGTCCTTGACGGCCGGTGCTTCCGACCAGTCGATTTCACCGAGATAATCCAGCACCGAGATGGCGGCCGCTGCGGCAAGATCGGCATAGGATAGCCGGTCGCCGGCGAGATAAGTACGCGAGCCCGCAAGCCAGCCTAGATATTTCAGGTGCTGGCGGATATTGGAGCGCGATGTGCGCAGCATTTTCGAGTCCGGGGCGCCGCCACCCTGATCCGGCGTCATCTGCAGCTTGAAGATACGCTCGCGCACCAAGGGCCGCGTCACGTCGGCTTCCATCTTTTGCAGGAACCACTCGACCAGCCGGCGGATTTCGGCGCGCTGGAAGGGGTCTTCCGCCAGAAGGCGGCGATCGCGTTTCAGCACGCCATGGGTTTCATCGACATATTCGGAAATCACCATCGCGCCACAAAGCGCACGCATGCTGTCATCGACATAAACCGGCAATGTGCCGGCCGGATTGAGCGTCAGGAAATCCCGCCGCTTCTCCCAGGGCTGCTCTTCCGCCAATTCCGTCTGATAGCCGTATTCCGACAGGATCAGGCGGACGAACCGGGAGGATGTGGACATCGGGTGGTGATAAAGTGTCGGCATAAGCTATCGGATTTCGTCAGTTCGATGGGAGGGGATGGGTGTCGTGGCGGTTTCGTCTGGCCACCGTGCGTTAGAAAAAGCTATAGGAACTTGCTGCCGCAAACACAAGCGAATCAGCCAATGCCCTTCGTTGGCCCCACAGCCTAACCTCCAATGCTTCAGGGAAGCTTAATTCATGGCCGATCAATCGATCATCAGTGCGCTTATCCTTGGCCTTATCGAAGGCCTGACCGAATTCATTCCGGTATCGTCCACCGCCCATGTCCTGCTCGCCGGACATTTCCTTGGCTTCAAGTCCCCCGGCAATACCTTTGCCGTCCTCATCCAGCTTGGCGCGATCCTCGCCATCCTGCTGGTCTATTTCCAGCGGCTGCTGTCCATCGCCCTTGCTCTGCCCTCCAGCGCCAAGGCCCGGCGGTTCGTCCTGTCGGTCCTGCTCGCCTTCCTGCCGGCTGCCGTGATCGGCGCCATTGCGCATGACTTCATCAAGGCCGTTCTGTTCGAAACACCGGTGCTGATCTGCATCGTCCTGATCATCGGCGGTGTCATTCTCTACGCGATCGACCGCATGCCTCTAAAGCCGATATATAGCGACATCATGGATTATCCACCCTCGCTGGCCTTCAAAATCGGCCTGTTCCAGTGCCTGGCGATGATCCCCGGCACCTCGCGCTCCGGCGCGACGATTGCTGGCGCGCTGCTGATGGGAACCGACAAGCGTTCCGCCGCCGAATTCTCGTTCTTCCTGGCGATGCCGACGATGCTCGGCGCGTTCACCCTCGACCTCTACAAGAATCGGGATGCGCTCAACTTCGACGACGTGACGCTCATTGCCGTCGGCTTCATCGCCGCCTTTGTCTCGGCGCTGCTGGTGGTGCGTTCGCTTCTGAACTTCGTCTCGAACCGTGGCTTCGCACCGTTCGCCATCTGGCGCATCATCGTCGGCACTGCAGGCCTTATCGGCCTATGGCTGCTGGGTTAAACCCAATAAAAAACCGCATGCACCCCAGTAAAGAGGATGCATGCGGTCCCTGGCCCCCGCCATAGTCCGTGCCGCCCTGTTTAAAGGCGGAAATTCTTATTCTGCGGCGAGCGTGCCGATCGACGCCGTCGTGCAGGGATCGACGCCATAGGCCGGCGCGCAACCGCTGTGATTGCTGGCGACCGTCTTCGGCGCAGCGAAGGATCCAGCCAGGATAATAAGTGCCGCGCACGCAAAGAAAATCGCGATCGACTTGCCCATAAAAAATGTGCCTCTCAAGGTGATGTGACTGCTCCGGTCATTCCTTGGGTGAACGATGCGGCGCGGCTGCTGTGTATGTGCTGGAACTGTCGTTATCAATATCGATACATGTTGAATCGACGGTAAAGACCAATCGCTTTTTTAGGTGAGGCAGAACTGCAACGTTTTCTTCTGCGACGGTCAAAAAGAAACCGCCGGTGGGTACCGGCGGCTTATCGAACAATACATTTCCAGGCTGCGTGCAGGGTGATCAGGCAGTGCTGCCGGACCGGGTATACTGTCCCTGCGGGCGATAGCGCACCACGTAGGACGGCAGCACAGCCTCGACGGAGGTCGGCTCGATACCGAACGCCTGCAACGTGCGTCCTTCGGTCTGCGCCTTTTCAGACACGATATTGTCGCTCTTCAGCAGCGTGACCTGATCGACGGTCAGCGGCGGCGCGATAAACGGCACCATCGACGCGACGGAACCGATCAGCGACGCGACACCGAAGGGGATCGGCAGCAAGGCGCATTTGCGATCGATGGTCTTCAGGAGAATTTCGAGACAGTTCTTGAAGGTCAGAACATCCGGTCCGCCGATCTCGTAAATCCGGCCGCGTGGAACCTTGCCTTCGACGGATTTGGCAACAGCTTCGGCAACGTCGGTCACATAGATCGGCTGGAACGCCGTGTTGCCACCACCCACCAGTGGCAGCACCGGCGAAAAGCGCGACATTTCGGCAAACTTGTTGAAGAAGCCGTCCTCTGGACCAAAGACAATCGACGGCCGCAGGATGACGGCTTCCGGGACGGTTTCCAGGATCGCCTTTTCAGCGCGGCCCTTGCTGCGGGCATAGAGCGATTCAGCATTGGCATCTGCACCGATGGCGGACACATGCGTCAATGTCGCGCCAGCACCGCGCGCGGCCTCGGCCACCGCACGGGCGCCAAAATCCTGGACCGAATCGAACGTGTTGCGCCCGGCCTCGAACAGGATGCCGACGCAGTTGACGACGTGATCGGAACCCTGCACGGCCGCATCGACCGATTTGCGGTAGCGCAGGTTGGCCTGGACGAAGGAAATCTGGCCGACATTGCCCAGAGGCTGCAGGAAACCAGCCAGATCCGGACGGCGAACAGCGACGCGAATGCGAAAGCCGCGTTTGGCCAGGGCCCGCACGACATGCCGGCCGACAAATCCGGACCCGCCGAAAACAGTGACGAGCGGCGGGAGATTGGACAAAGTCATGGCACAGGCACTCCTGATCTGCAGTATGGCGTATATGAGCTACATAGCCCAATCATCGGGCAACGGGAAGGCTTATCGCCAAGGCTTTTCTGCCGCTTTACGCCGCAGTTGCGGCCGCGCGTCAGACGCCCTCGACAACGACCATTTCAGCATCGGCAACTTCCTGGCGAATAGCGGCGGCAATCTGATATTCCGGGGAATTGTAACAATCGACGGCGGCCTGCAGCGACGGGAACTCGATCACCACGTTGCGGGCGCGAACATCGCCCTCCAGTCGCTGGAAAGCGCCACCACGCGCCAGGAAATTCGCGCCATATTTCTCAAACGCCGGCTTGGCGGCAGCAACGTAATCCTTATAACGCTCGGTATCGCGGACATCGACCCGCGCAATCCAGTAGCCCTTGGCCATGGTAATCTCCTCAATCTCTCGGCAGCCTGCGAATTCTCGACGCGATTTCTTCCGTCAATTCCGTTGACCGGTCAAGACAAAGGAAAGCCCCGCGCGATATCTCCGAACGGGAAGCAAATATCAGATCAGAGTGCGCCGGTCATTTCATCAAGGATAGCCCGTGCCGCCGCCTTCGGATCGGCAGCCTTGACGATCGGGCGGGCGACGACGAGATGGCTCGAGCCGGCGCGCAAGGCATCGGCTGGTGTCATGACGCGCTTCTGGTCGCCCTTGTCGCTGCCGGCCGGGCGGATGCCGGGGGTGACGATGGCCATGTCCGGCCCAGCGATCTTGCGGACGGCGGAGGATTCTTCGGCCGAGCAGACGATGCCGCCCATGCCGGCGGCGCGGGCCTGTTCGGCGCGCCGCAGCACCAGCGTGCGCGGATCGTATTGATAACCGGCGTCGACGACGTCCTGCTCGTCCATGGAGGTGAGCACGGTGACGCCGAGCAGGCAAAGATCGGAACCTTTTGCCGCCTCAACGGCCGCACGCATCGCCTTCGGATAGGCATGCAGCGTCAGCATCGACATGCCCATCTTGGCGATGTTCTCGACACCCTTGGCGACCGTATTGTCGATGTCGAGCAGCTTCATGTCGAGGAAGATCTTCTTGCCGTCTGCGGCGAGGTCGCGGGCAAATTCCAGACCGCCGGCAAAGACCAGCTGGTAGCCGATCTTATAGAACAGCACGTCGTCGCCCAGCGTTTTGACGAGAGCCTCGGCCTCGCCGACGGTTGGGATATCGAGCCCGACAATCAGCCGGTCACGCGCGGTTACAGTCATTTTTGCCATCCTTGCCAGAGCTCCATGGCGGTCCAGTCGCATGCAAGGGAACGGTCTGCAAGAGAAAATGCGTAGAGGCAGCCACCGCCGGCCAGCTGGTCGTGGCTGCGTGAAATAGGCAGGCCACCCAGGTGACATTTCAGCAGCGTTCCGACGCCGCCATGTCCGACAAAGGCGATCGGCTTTGCCGGATCATGCCGGTCCAGGATGGACGTGACTGCAGTCACAATCCGCGTCTGAGCATCGATTGCCCGCTCCCAGCCATGAAAACTCTGTTCGGGATTGGCAAAGAACCAGTTGGCAGCCTTTTCAAATTCTTCGGGTACGAGAAAGCCGGTGGCCGAGCGGTCGTTTTCGCCGGAATGTTCAAGGACCTCGACTTCGGCGCCGCTTGCCCGTGCCATGATAGCTGCCGTTTCCAGGGCCTTGGTCTCATCGCTGGAAAGAAAACGGGAAAGCTGCTGCGCCCAACTGCATTGGGCCGCCTTTTCCGCCCGCGCGATGCCGATCTCGGACAGTCCCCAGCGGGGAACCGGCACATCCGGTTCAAGGCGGATTTGCGGATGCGTAATATAAACTGCGAACATCGACAGGCCTCAATGCGTCTTGCGGTAAACCCACAGCTGCGCGGGCGGGATGTTGCGGACGACAAAATCATAATGGGAGATCTGGTAGCGATCCGGCATGGCGACAACAGGCGAGAGCGGGCCGTAGGAAATCTGGATCACCGGGCGGCCAACCGGGATGCGCGACAGCAGGTCATCGATGAGCGAGACACGCATATGCATCGGGAAATTCAAGAGCGGCACGGCGGAAACGACACTGTCGAACTGCTGGTCGCGGCGTGTGCCGAGCGTTTTGTCGAGATCGAAGGCGTCGCCATTGATGAAATCGACAGCCGGATAGGTCTTGACCAGGTGCTGGAAGAAATCGGTGGAAAATTCGATCGACACCAGGTTTTCCGGCTGAACGCCCTTCTGCAGGATCGCCTTGGTGATGACGCCGGTGCCGGGGCCGAGCTCGAGAACGGGAAGACCGGAGTGCGGATTGACGACGCTGGCCATCCGCCGGGCGGTTATTCCGGATGTCGGCACGATCGAGCCGACAGCCTTCATATTGCTTCGCCAGCCCTTGAAGAAACGGATTTCCTCATCGAATTTCTTGCCAAAGCGCTCTTTCAGACGAAAATTCATGCGTATCTCCAGCAAAACCTCGTCTGCGTCTCGAACAGGCTTCATGCCTGCCGGTGCAAACGTTGCGTCTCCAACTCCGAAATGATTATGTGTTGCCCTCAGCGACAAAAACAAGTCATTTCGCGTCATTATATTAGACTACCAACACCGGGAAATACCACCTCGCTGTTGATAAGCGCATACGAAAACGGCCGGATCAGGTCCGGCCGTTTTCCATCTGAAAATTCCTGCCGGGCCTAAACCCGCATCGGCATCAGAACATAGAGAGCATCATCGCCCGCCATGTCGCGCACCAGCGTCGGCGAGCCGGCATCGGCCAGCATGAAGACGGCATCGGTGCCGGAAAGCTGTGCAGTGATATCAAGCAGGTACTTGGCGTTGAAGCCGATCTCCAGCGGATCGCTGTCGTAACCGACGGCGAGTTCTTCCGTCGCACTGCCCGAATCCGGATTGTTGACGGTGAGCGTCAGCTGTCCGTCCGACAGCGCCAGCTTGACGGCACGGCCACGCTCCGAGGAAATCGTCGAAACACGGTCGACGGCCTGCGCAAAGGACTGGCAGTCGATCTTCAGTTCCTTGTCGTTGTTGGCCGGAATGACGCGCTGGTAGTCCGGGAACGTACCGTCGATCAGCTTCGAGGTCATGATGATCGAACCGATCGTCAGGCGGATCTTGGCGTCCGACACTTCAACGGTGACGACGACATCCGGGTTATCGACCAGCTTCTGCAATTCGCTGACGGTCTTGCGCGGGATGATGATGCCCGGCATGCCTTCCGAGCCCGACGGGGCTTCAAGGTCGGCGCGGGCAAGACGGTGGCCATCGGTGGCAACGGCGCGCAACTTCAGCTGGCCCTTGCTTTCGATCGTGTGGATATAGATGCCATTCAGATAATAACGGGTCTCTTCCGTCGAGATCGCAAACTGGGTGCGATCGATCAGCATCTTTAGGTCCGTCGCCTTCATGCGGAAGGTGTGGCTGAAGGCACCGGCGGTCAGATCCGGAAAATCGGACTCCGGCAGGCATTGCAGCGAAAACTTCGAGCGGCCGGACTGGACGGTCATGGCCGTGCCTTCGGCATTGGTGGCGAGCGCCACTTCGGATCCATCGGGCAGCTTGCGAACGATATCGTAGAGCAGATGTGCCGGCACCGTCGTTGCACCGGGCGTTTCCACCTGTGCCGGGGTCGCCTCGGTGATTTCGAGGTCGAGGTCGGTCGCCTTCATTTCAAGGCTGGCACCGTCGGAGCGCAAAAGCACGTTCGAGAGGATCGGAATGGTATTGCGACGCTCGACCACGCGGTGAACGTGGTTCAGCGACTTCAGGAGATTGGACCGCTCGAGAGTAATGCGCATGAGATGCTACCGCTTTCAACCATCGCCGGGCGGGCCGCGCCTCCCGGCTTGAACTTTTGAAGTGCCCGCTTTCAGACGGGGAAGATGTGGACGGGCAAAATGGCAGAAACAAGCCGTGAAAAGCAAGGGGTAACGGTGGTTGAGCCCCAGTAATGTTTGCGCTGCCGCAAATCCGCTGCTCTTGCCGAAGTGCCGCCGCTCACCCATAAAGACCGGACGCCGGCTGAACGGCTGGCAAAGGCACAAAGGCAGACAGTTTTGGAAAAGCAGGCATCGGGCGAAACGCAGACGAACGAGCGGCAGAAGAGCTACCGCCTGCACAATGTCGCGGTGCCCGCACGGCCGCTGGAACCGGCGCTCTATCTGGTCGCCACCCCGATCGGCAATCTCTCCGATATTACCCTGCGCGCCCTGGAAACACTGGCCGGCGCCGATGTGCTCGCCTGCGAGGATACCCGCGTCACCCGCGTGCTGCTGGATCGCTACGGCATCGTCAACCGGCCCTATGCCTATCACGAATACAATGCCAATGAGGTCGGCCCGAAGCTTCTGGCAGCGCTCGACCAAGGCAAATCCGTCGCCCTTGTCTCCGACGCCGGCACGCCGCTGGTCTCCGATCCCGGTTACCGGCTCGGCCAGATCGCCATCGAGGCCGGGCATCGGGTGGTGCCCATTCCCGGAGCGTCCGCACCTCTGGCAGCCCTCGTCGGATCAGGTCTTCCGAACGACGCCTTCCTCTTCGCAGGCTTCCTGCCCTCTAAGGACAAGGCGCGGCGCGACCGGTTTGCCGAACTCGCCAATATTCCAGCGACACTGATGTTCTTTGAGTCCCCACACCGGATCGCCGCCGCCATCGTTGCCGCCCATGATGTGCTCGGCGGCGAGCGGCGGGCATCTGTCTGCCGCGAACTGACCAAGACCTTCGAGGAATTCCGCCGCGGTACGCTGGCCGATCTCAAGGCATTCTATGACGAGGGCGCCACCGTCAAGGGCGAGATCGTGCTGGTCATCGGCCCGCCCGATGCACCGGCGGCACCAGAGGCCGACGATGTCGATGCCATCCTTATGAAACTCGTCAAGGATATGTCGACCGGCAAGGCAGCGACCGAGGCGGCGAAACAGACCGGCCTCAACCGCAAGGAACTCTACGACCGGCTGCTGGAGCTCAAAGACCGGGATGAAACCTGAGCCTCCGAGCAAAAAGAGACTGAAGGCGCTCCGGCGCGGCGCGCTCGCGGAATATCGCGCCGCCCTTTGCCTCCTCCTCAAAGGCTACCGCATTGTCGCATTCCGCTACCGGACGAAGCTGGGCGAAATCGACATCATTGCACGCAAGGGCAATCTGATCGCCTGCGTTGAGGTGAAGGCCCGCCGGTCGCTGTAAGATTCTGTGTTTGCCGTTTCCGATTTTGCACAGCGCCGCATCCGTGCTGCAAGCGACCTCTGGCTTGCCAGACAGCGCGATTCAGCGGAACTTTCAATTCGCTACGACATAATCTCGGTCACGCCCTGGCGCTGGCCGGTTCATCTTCCCGGCGCTTTTTGAACAGCTGTGCACAGTTGTAATCGTTCCGACACAAAAGCGTTATGCGGACGTCATGAAATGGCTTTAGCCGGTTCCTCACCCTAAACCTGGTGAAAGGAACGACAATGATCAGGAAATTCACGATGACCGGCCTCGCGCTGGTTTTCTCCGCCACCTCCTCGTTTGCCGCGACCAATATCAGCTGGTGGCACGGCATGGCCGGCCGCAACGGCGAAGTCATCAACGAGATCGCCACCAAGTTCAACGCGTCGCAGACGGCTTGCGCGCTGACCCCGGTTTCCAAGGGCACCTATGAGGAAGCGCTGGCTTCCGGCATCGCCGCTTTCCGTTCTGGCGAACAGCCCAACATCCTGCAGGTTTTCGACGCTGGTGCAGCAACGATCATCAACGCCAAGGGCGCCGTCATCCCGGCTGAAGACCTGATCAACAACGCCGGCTACAAATTTGACCGCGATGCCTTCATCGATGGCGTTCGCTACTTCTACGCCGATAGCGACGGCAAGTTCATCGGCATGCCGTTCAACTCGTCGGCTCCGATCATGTACATCAACGACGAAGCTCTGAAGAAGGCCGGCGTCGAAGCCCCGAAGACCTGGGAAGAATTCGAAGCTGCCGCCCCGAAGCTGAAGGCTGCCGGTTTCATTCCGCTCGTCCAGTCGCAGCTGACCTGGCAGTTCACCGAGAACTTCTTCTCGCGCAACAACATCCAGTTCGCCACCAACAACAACGGTTACGACAGCGTCACCGACACCCAGCTGAAGGTCACCGACCCGAACCTCATCATGATGTTCGACAAGCTGAAGGCCTGGGCTGACGAAGGCTACTTCGCCTTTTACGGTGCCGGCTGGAACGATAACCAGAAGATGTTCGAAGAAAACAAGGCTGCTCTCTGGATCGGTTCGTCCGGCTCGTTCGGCGGCCTGACCAAGACGGCCCAGATGCCCTTCTCGGCAACCTTCCTGCCTTACTGGGGTTCGATCAAGGGCGCCGGCACCTCGTCCTTCATCGGTGGTGCTGCACTCTTTGCAATGGCCGGCAAGCCTGAAGCAGAAAACAAGTGCGTCGCCGACTTCTTCCAGTTCCTGACCTCGCCTGAAATCCAGGTTTTCTACCACAAGGCCACCGGCTACGTCGCCATCACTAAGGCAGCTTACGAGCTTGCCAAGAAGGAAGGCTACTACGCCGAGAAGCCGGCAGCCGAAGTCGGCATCAAGCAGCTGATGCTGCCTGCCGGTGAATGGTCGAAGGGCTACCGCCTCGGCTTCTACCCGCAGATCCGCGAAATCATGGAACGCGAATACGGCCGCATCTTTGCGGGCGAAGTCTCCGTCAAGGACGCCTTCGACACGATCGAGAAGGAAGGCAACGAACTTCTCGCCCGTTTTGCAAAGACGGCTGGTTGATCTCTGATCTCCCTCCCCCTTGTGGGGAGGGTGGCCCAAACGGCTGGGAGGGGCTCTTTCCTTTAAAAGATCCCCTCCCCAACCCTCCCCACAAGGGGGAGGGAGCCCCTCATCCGGCCTGCCGGCCACATTCTCCCCGTGAAACGGGGAGAAGGGACAAGCGGCAAACTCTGTCATCCCCTCTCCCCGCAAGCGGGGAGAGGGCTAGGGTGAGGGGCAGCCTCGTCACCCAGCGCGTCCAATTTATCGAAAGCCCGTTCATGACGAACACGCCCACATCCCAGGCAATGTCCGGAACAGTCGCCTCCCCCGCCCCCGGTGGGTTTTGGCGCATGTTCGGCCTGAACAAATCGGCCAGCAAGCCGCCGGAAGAAACGGACGCCAAGCGCGTGCAGTTCAACTCGCGGCTCCTGCCCTATCTCTTCCTTGCGCCGCAGATGGCGATCATCTTCGTGTTCTTCTACTGGCCCTCGGTTCAGGCGATCCATTCGTCCTTCTACCTTGAGGACCCCTTCGGCTTCGGCTCCACCTTCGTCGGCCTGGCCAACTATACCGATGTGCTGAAATCCGGCGAATATCTGGGCATTGCCCGCTTCACAGCCGTGTTCACGGCGCTCGTCACTTTCTTTTCACTGGCGATCGGCCTTTTGCTCGCCGTCAAGGCTGACGGCGTCATCCGCGGCAATGCCACCTACAAGACGCTGCTCATCTGGGTCTATGCCATTGCCCCGCCGGTTGCCGGGCTGATGGGCATGATGATGTTCGACCAGCACATCGGTCCGCTGGTGAAGTTTGCCGCCTTCTTTGGATGGGATATCAAGGTCGGGCTGAACTACAACGACACGGCTTTTGCGATGATCGTCGTCTCGGTGTGGAAGCAGATTCCCTATAATTTCATCTTCTTTCTGTCCGGCCTTCAGGGCATTCCGGTCTCGGTGCGCGAGGCAGCGCTGATGGATTGCCGCTCCGGCTTCCGCCGCTTCTGGACCGTCATCCTGCCGCTCCTGGCTCCGACCGCCTTCTTCCTTCTGATCATCAACACGACCTACGCCCTGTTCGACACGTTCGGCGTTATCGACGTGATGGTGAAAGACAAGGCCGCCAACAACCCGATCACGCTGGTCTACAAGGTCTACATGGACGGCTTCCGCGGCAACGACCTCGGCGGCTCCTCGGCCCAGTCGGTCATCCTGATGATCATCGTCTTCGTGCTCACCATCTTCCAGTTCCGCTTCATCGAGCGGCGCGTCCACTATAATTGAGCGGGGGCGAGATCATGCATCGCACGAAACTTTTCGACCATGTCATCCTGATGATGGGCGTCTTCTTCATGGTCGGGCCATTGCTCGTCGCCCTGATGACCTCCAGCCACGAGGCTGCCGATATCCATCGCAACGGGTTGCAGATCCTGCCCGGCGGCCATTTCATCGATACTTACACCACCGTGCTCACCAAGCAGGGCGGCTTTACCGGCAAGATCACCGGTCTCAGGATGATGATGAACTCGCTCATCCTCGGCATCGGCTTTGCCGCCGGCAAGATCATTCTCTCCATGCTGGCGGCCTATGCGCTGGTCTATTTCCGCTTCCGCTTTGCCACCATCACCTTCTGGATGATCTTCACGACGCTGCTTCTGCCGCTCGAAGTGCGCATCCTGCCGTCCTACGAGGTGATGAACACGCTGAAGCTGACCAATACCTATACCGGCCTGATCGTGCCGCTCCTGGCATCCGCCACCGGCACCTTCTATTTCCGCCAGTTCTTCAAATCGATCCCCGACGAACTCTTGGAAGCCGCCCGCATCGACGGCGCCGGACCGTTCAAGTTCTTCATCGACGTGATCGTGCCTTTGTCGAAGACGATGATCGCCGCGATCTTCATCATCATGTTTGTCTATGGCTGGAACCAGTATCTCTGGCCGACGCTGATGACCACCGATGAGAGCTTCTTCACGCTGGTGCGCGGCATCAAGCAGATCCTGCTGGTCTGGGTCGGCTCCAACATTCCCGACTATAACGAGGCCTTTGCCCTGGCGATCCTTGCCATGGTGCCGCCTGTGATGATCGTCATGATCTTCCAGCGCTGGTTCATCAAAGGCCTCACCGAAAGCGACAAGTAGAGGAACGCCACCATGGCAGCGATCAACATCACCAATGTTTCGAAGATCTACGCAGGCGGCGTCGAGGCTGTCAAATCCGTGTCCATCGACATCGCCGACGGCGAATTCATCGTGCTGGTCGGCCCGTCCGGCTGCGGCAAGTCCACGCTTCTCCGCATGGTGGCGGGCCTTGAGGCTATCTCGAAGGGCACCGTCGAAATCGGCGACCGCGTCATCAATGACGTGGAACCAGCCGAGCGCGATATCGCCATGGTGTTCCAGAACTATGCGCTCTATCCGCATATGACCGTCTACAACAACCTTGCCTATGGCCTGAAAAACCGCGGCACGCCGAAGGCCGAGATCGATGCGCGCGTGGCCGAAGCCGCCCGCATGCTGGAAATCGAGCAATATTTGACCCGCAAGCCCCGCGCGCTTTCCGGCGGCCAGCGCCAGCGCGTCGCCATGGGCCGCGCCATCGTCCGCAAGCCCGCCGCCTTCCTGTTCGACGAGCCGCTGTCCAACCTCGACGCCAAGCTGCGCGTTTCGATGCGCGGCGAGATCAAGCAACTGCAAAAACGTCTCGGCACCACCTCGCTCTACGTCACCCACGACCAGCTGGAAGCCATGACACTGGCCGACCGCCTCGTCGTCCTCAACGGTGGCCAGATCGAACAGATCGGCCGGCCGCTCGATGTCTACCACACGCCCGCCTCCACCTTTGTTGCCAGCTTCATCGGCTCTCCGGCGATGAACCTTTTGCGCGGTACGCGTGACGGCGCACAGCTGCATTTCGGCAGCCAGGTGCTCGATCTTGGCCGCGCTCCCGCCTTTCCCGGCCCGATCACCGTCGGTATCCGCGCCGAAGACCTGCGGATCGCGACCGGCGGCGAGCAGGCATTGACGCTGAAGATCGAATATATCGAAGAACTCGGCGCCCAGCGCCTGGTCCACGGCACCGTCGATGGCAAGAAGCTCACCGCATCGCTGTCACCCGAAATCGAGATCGCCGAAACCATCGCCCTGACAATCGCACCGGAGCGCCTGCATTTCTTCGACGCCGACACCGGCAAGCGCCTGGCGCAACCGTTCGACGTTTCCGCCAGCAAGCGCGACACGGCGCAGACGCTGGAGATGGCTGCCGGTTAAACGCCAGCCACCTTATCTCCCCTTCAAAAAAACACTTGACGAACCCATAACTCTTTGGCTATTGATCCGTACAAATAGCCAAAGAGTTATGGATTGTCATGCCAGATCAAGCCACGGTTTTCAAAGCGCTTGCCGACCCGACGCGGCGCGCCATCTTCGAAGGGCTGTGCCGTGACGGTGATCAGACCGTCGCAACACTGACCGCCCGGGCTGGCATTTCGCAGCCAGGCGTGTCGAAGCATCTGGCCATCCTCAAGGGGGCCGGACTGGTCAGCGACCGCCACGAAGGCCGCCAAACCCAATACAGCGCGCAACTCGAAGCCCTTGCTCCCTTGACCGAGTGGACAGACCAGATGACGGGCTTCTGGCAGGGGCGATTCAACAAGCTCGAAGATTTGCTGAACAGGATGGATCAATGAGCGCGGCATCGGCTCCAACACGCACCGTCATTGTCGAGCGCGCGATCGCGCATCCGCCGGAAAAGCTTTGGCGCGCCCTCACTCAACCGCATCTGATTTCGGAGTGGCTGATGAACAATGACTTCAATCCTTCAGTCGGTCACCGCTTTAATCTTCGCGGCGAATGGGGTGGCGTCCTCGACTGCGAGGTGCTCGTGGTCGAGCCGCAAAAAACGCTGTCTTATAGCTGGATTTTCAAGCACGACGATCCGGCCTTCGATCTGAACAGCGTCGTCACGTTTACGCTCACGCCCATCGCAACAGGCACCCACCTGCGCATGGAGCAGTCCGGATTCCGGCCGGATCAGAAGCAGGCCTATGGCGGCGCCAAGGCAGGCTGGCGCACGTTTCTTACAAAGCTGGAACAGGTCGTCGCAGAGACGGATTGAAGATTTCCAACGATTCTCATCCCGAATAACGGCAGGAGGTTTCAATGAATACGAACATGTGGATTCGCCAGACTCACCGATGGCTATCGATCCTGTTCACCCTTGCCGTCATTGCCAATTTTGCGGCGATGGCGATGGGAGAACCTCCGCCGTGGGTGGTTTACGCGCCGCTGCCACCGCTCTTCCTGCTGCTGTTCACGGGTCTTTACATGTTCGCCTTGCCCTATGCGGCCCGGTGGCGTCGATCAAAAGCGTAGCTGGGCGCACCGCTACTTGTCCTTCCCCTGATGCAATCAATCGAGAGACTTCATGCCCCCTATGATGATCACGGACATTGAAGATTACTTCACAAAGGGATGCGAGCGTTTTGCAGGACCAGACTGTTCCACCCGGCAATGGTCGCAGGGCCTGGATGGACTTCGCCGTATTTGCACCGAAGCGGGGCTGGTCGAAATGGTAAAATGGGGCCACCCCTGTTACATGCACCAGGGACGCAACATCGTCATCTTCGGCGCCTTTCGCGGCGATTTCCGCCTGACTTTTTTCAACGCCGCACTGCTGAAAGACCCCGAAAGCGTCCTCGAAAAGCAAGGCCCGAACACACAACATGCCGACATGATCCGCTTCATTGATAATGCGGACGTCGCAAGGATGAAGGACGTTATCCTGTCTTACCTGACGGAGGCGATGGACTATGCAGAGGCCGGCATCAAGCCACCAAGGGACACGAGCGAATTGGAGCTGCAGGATGAGCTGGTTGATGCACTGGACTCCGATCCCGAACTTGCAGAAGCCTTTTGGGGCCTGACGCCGGGGCGTTAGAAAAGCTATGTCATCCATCTCGGCTCCACCAGAAATCCCGAAACACGAATGGCACGCATTGAAAAATTGCGGCCAAAGATAATCGCCGGAAAAGGCGCTCTCGATCGGTAGGCACCGCGGCGGGCTTTCCCAGGCCTGATTACCGCCGGCGTTTGAGCAAAGGCCAGACGCAGCGACAGGTCTTGTCCCATCAAGGCCTCGCCACAGATGCCCGCCGCCGAGAGGTCCTCATTTTCGGTGTCGTACCCGCAGCTGCAAGGCTTGGATCGAGCGTGAACAATTCCTTGGCTTTTCCA
>Ga0247813_10001524_pt1 | contig 17471 bp, 19 predicted proteins | sample UWRJL169409C1_FD_180719 | JGI IMG/M metagenome (GOLD analysis project Ga0247813, IMG submission 180719) | Plant litter microbial communities from Arlington Agricultural Research Station in Wisconsin, United States - UWRJ-L169-409C-1 | ecosystem: Environmental > Terrestrial > Plant litter >... | reverse complement strand
TTTTCTAACTTCTTCTGAATCTGCAGAATATCAACTTTAATTTCAGTTGTATCCAAAAGCATTTGTCTCACTTTCATGAAAATTCGCATGATTTGAATATTGGTTTGAATTGCTTTGTCACTTTTTAAAACACTTGATAGCATAAGTACACCATGTTCAGTGAATGCTGTTGGAATTTTACGTAAACCCATTTTTTCAGAATTGGAAATCACAATTTGTGATTTCCAATTTTCAAATTCTGATCTATTGAGTTCAAACATAAAATCTTCTGGAAATCTAGATATGTTCCTTTTAACTGCTTGGTTTAAAATTCGTGTCTCAACTCCATAAAGTAAGGCCAGATCACGATCAAGCATCACCTTTTGGCCACGTATAAAATATATTTTGTCTGAAATAGTTTCTTCAGAAAGTAAAGATTGATCGTCCATAAGTTTTTAATTAAAAAAAACAAATGTAAGATTTTATTTATATTATAAATAAGACTTGAATTGTTTTAGCTTTCCACTTTTACTTCTTTCCAAAACTGTTTTTTGTGAAAAAGTAAAGTTTAAATTAGATTCTAAATATAAAGAAATAGCCTTTTCTATTTTTTGAATTTGATCTTTATCTAATGCTTTATCAGAAACATATTCAATTTCAAAGCGATCTAATTGCGTTTGTTTGATGATAAATTCCTTTACATTTCCGTCATCTTCAACGATGCTTTTGGTCACGTAATAAAAGGTTAATCCAGGTGATTTTTTTCCGCTTGGGAGAATTGCAATATCGTTGGTTCTGCCAATTAGTTTTTTTAGAATAGGTTTTTGAGGTGTACTTTTCTCATCCAGAATTCCGATATCGCCAATTTCATATCTGATAAAAGGATGCGCTTTATTAAAAAGAGAAGTAATCACAATCCGGCCTTCTTCCCCGTAAGGGAGAACATTATTATTCTCATCTAATATTTCGACGAATAACGTTTCAGCATTGACTTGCCATTCTCCGTTTGGATTTTCAAAAGCTATCAAATCTAGTTCCGAAGCGCCGTATTCATTGATAACCGGAACTCCGAATTGCTTTTCCAACAGTTTTTTATCCGATTCAAAAAGCATTTCAGATGTCACAAAACAAGCTTTTAAAGTCGGACAAATTTCATTTAAAACAATGTTTTTCTGTTCTAAATATTTAGCAAATAAAACAATAGAACTCGTATAACCATTAATATAATCGAATTTTTTAGTTTTAAATTTTCGAAGGAATTGCTCCAGAATTTCATCAGATAAATCGAAAACCGGAAAACGAAAACGATGCGTCAAAAAATCCTTAAATCGTTCTTTTTTGTATCCAATAAAATCCATCGGAATGCCATAAAAACGAGCCTGATGCGAACGATTAAAATCGATTTTGTACCAGCCAAAACGCATAAATATAGAAGTCCAGGTTAAAGCATGACAATACTTATCTTTGGCAAAAACAAACGGAGTTCCGCTGGATCCGGATGTTTTGTTGAGGTAAATATTTTTTCGCGAGTAGCCTTTTGACAGTCTTTCGTCAAGAGGTTTTTGTAGATTTTGTTTGTTCAGAATAGGTAAGTCTTCCCATTTCAAATCCGTTTTATTCCCTACTAATTGTTGATAAAATGAATTGTTTTGAAGATGAAAATTGACAATTTCTTCTTTTTTATTTTGAAGAAAAACAGCATATTCCTCTGGAGATAAATTCACGATTTTATACATTTCAGCTTTGGCTTTCTTTATAGGAAAACCATTTAGTTGAAGCGAAATATCAAAAATAGAAATCATTAAACGGCTTCTTTTAAATCGTAACGTTTAATCAATTTTAGTTCGTCGCTTTTATTTGATTCCTCTTCTTCAATATCAAAATCGTCCTGAAGTCCCAACCAAAATTTAGCCGAATTTCCAAAATAATGACTTAGTCGCAAAGCGGTATCAGCAGTAATTCTGCGGTTTCCCTTAATGATTTCAGAAATTCTGGTTTGCGGAATTTTTAAATCTTTAGATAAACGATAAGGTGTAATATTTAGCGGAATTAAAAATTCTTCCGATAAAATTTCTCCTGGATGTATGTTTTTTAATTTTTCCATTTTAATTTTTTTAATGATAATCAACAATTTCTACATTTAATGCATTTCCATTTTCCCAAACAAAAATTATTCGCCATTGATTGTTAATTCGAATGCTATAAAAATCTTTTAAGTTACCTGCTAATTTTTCTAAACGATTAGAAGGCGGAATTCTCAAATCGGTTAAATTTTGAGAGTTATGCAGCATTCTGAGTTTTCTTCTGCCAATTTGCTGTATCTCAATCGAAGGTTTTTTGATCACAATACCATTCCAAATTTTTTCAGTTTCTTTAGATCCAAATGAGATTATCATACCTTTCGCATTACTAACGTCAAAAGTAAGTAAAAAAAATTATTATTTAAGGTTAAAACCCACTATTTTTGCACCACAACTAAATACAACTACACATGACAATTTTACTATTGGGATCAGGCGGAAGAGAACATGCTTTTGCGTGGAAAATGATTCAGAGTCCGCTTTGCGAAAAACTTTTTGTTGCACCGGGAAATGCGGGAACGGCTGCAATTGCTACAAACGTGGCAATGTCTCCAACAGATTTTGATGCCATAAAAGCATTCGTAATTCAGGAAAATGTAAAAATGGTGGTCGTAGGGCCAGAAGATCCTTTGGTAAAAGGGATTTACGATTATTTTAAAAACGACGAAAGTTTACAGCATATTCCGGTTATCGGACCATCAAAATTAGGAGCTCAACTTGAAGGAAGCAAGGAATTTGCTAAAGAATTCCTGATGAAACACAACATTCCAACCGCAGCTTATGATAGTTTTACTGCCGAAACTGTTGAAAATGGATGTGCATTCTTAGAAACATTACAACCTCCGTACGTTTTAAAAGCAGACGGTTTAGCTGCAGGAAAAGGAGTTTTGATTATTCAGGATCTTGAAGAAGCTAAAACCGAATTAAGAAACATGTTGGTTCACGAAAAATTTGGAGCAGCAAGTTCAAAAGTAGTTATCGAAGAATTCCTGGACGGAATCGAATTAAGCTGTTTTGTTTTGACTGACGGAAAAAGTTATAAAATCCTTCCAACAGCAAAAGATTACAAGAGAATTGGTGAAGGCGATACAGGATTAAATACAGGCGGAATGGGAGCAGTTTCTCCAGTTCCTTACGTTGATGCTGTTTTGATGGAAAAAATCGAAACTCGTATTGTAAAACCAACAATCGAAGGTTTCCAAAAAGATGGAATCGAATATAAAGGTTTTGTATTTATTGGTTTAATCAATGTAAAAAACGAGCCAATAGTTATCGAATACAACGTGCGAATGGGTGATCCTGAAACTGAAGTTGTGGTTCCAAGATTAAAATCTGATTTGGTTGCTTTGTTTCAGTCTGTGGCAGATCAAAAGTTAGATACTTTCGAATTAGAAGTTGATCCAAGAAGTGCGACTACAATTATGGTAGTTTCCGGTGGATATCCTGAAGATTTTGAAAAAGGTAAAGTAATTACTGGATTAGAAAATATTACAGATTCTATAGTTTTTCACGCAGGTACAAAATTAGATGGCGAAAATGTCGTTAGTAATGGAGGACGTGTATTGACTGTAACATCTTACGGAGACGATTTTCAACAGGCCATAAAAAAATCTTACCAAAATATAGATAAACTAAATTTTGATAAGATGTATTTTAGAAAAGATATTGGCTTCGACTTACTTTAAAAAAGAGTGAGCTGTAGTATCTTGATTTTCTGTTCCGGCGTCATCAAAAATGCGTAATTGTTTAATCCAGTAAACGATTGCGCATGCGCAGATGATCATAAAAATCCAGTTAATAGTATTAGCACCAAACCAAGTAACAAGTTCTAGGTGACGTAAAAAGTCAAGTGGAGCAAATAAAATGTTAACGAATAAGTATTGTATTCCTTCGAAAAAAGCTGTCATAATTTATAAAATTATATGTTATTTATTGTTGTGTAACGCATTGAAGTTAAAATTCAGATAATAGAATCTTTTTTCAACTTGTTGGGTTTTCCTTTTTAAACAAGTATTATATTTACAATCACAAAAGTATAAAATATCCTTATGATAACAAGTGTTTTTAAAAAATCTACGCCATTAAATTATTCATTGGTCGTAATTTTAATACTGGTTTTCTTTTTTATTTTTCAAATTAAAGATCCATCATGGGTGAGTTCTTATTTTTTGGCGTTTCAAAAAGTAAGTTTACTACTCTTTATTTTAGCCTCTTTTTTTCTGGTTAATTTTATCGTAAAAAAGAACGGACTCAGTAAAGACAATGGTTACGCGATACTTTTCTATTTATTGTTTATATTATTCTTTCCTACGATTTTTAATAATGCCAATGTCATATATGCTAACTTTTTTATTCTCTTAGCGCTTCGAAGATTAATTTCGTTACAGTCATTAAAAGCTTCAAAAGAAAAAATATTCGATGCTTCTTTTTGGATTTTAATAGCTGCTTTATTTCAATTTTGGTGTGTTCTTTTCCTAATTTTGGTATTTATATCGATTGTTTTTCATGCCTCGAGAGATTATCGAAACTGGATTTTACCTTTTATTGCACTTTTGGCAGTATCAATAATTTTTTTATTGATCTCCTTAATCTTCCATATTAACATAATAGAGTTTTTTCAGAAACGTGCTGTAATCGATTTTAATATTACTTATTTCAAGAGTAATTACGAGAATGGAGCACTTTCAATATATGTTGCAGTTGCCTTATTTTTTGTCACATCAATGTTGATGACTTTGTCAAACAGACCACAAATTGTACATTCATCTTACAAAAAAATAGTAGCCTGTTTTTTTATTGCAGCCCTTGTTTATATTATTTCACCGGATAAAAGTAATGATTTACTGTTATTAAGTATTGCTCCATTGACCATTATGGCGGCAAGTCACGTAGAATATATGCAGCAAAAACTCAACAACGAAATTGTTTTTTATGTGCTTATTGCGTGTAGTTTATTTACGTATTTCTCTCAACTATAATTTACTTCCGTAAGCAAGATCACCCGCGTCTCCAAGGCCCGGAATAATATAATTTTTATCGTTCAATTTCTCGTCGAGAGCAGCCACCCATAAATGGCAGTTTTCAGGAAGACTTTTTTCAAGAAAAGCAATTCCTTCCGGTGCAGCGATAACCACCACAATATGAATTTCTTTTGGAGTTGCATTCTGAATTAGTTTTTCATGCACCGCCACAATAGACTGACCGGTTGCCAACATTGGGTCAAGCAATAAAACCGTTTTATCATTAATGTTAGAAACAGCCTGATATTCAACCCTAATTTCGAATTCATGATCATTATTAGGATGGTACCTGCAAGCCGAAACAAAGCTGTTTTCAGCATGGTCAAAATAGTTTAAAAAACCATTATGAAGTGGTAAACCGGCTCTAAGAATAGAACATAAAACTAAATCACTTTCTATTTCGGTTGTTTTTTTAATGCCAAGCGGAGTCTCAATTTCAACCTCTTTATACGATAAATCTTTGCTCAGTTCATAAGCCATAATTTCGCCAATTCGCTCAATATTTCTTCTAAAACGCATACTGTCGTTCTGAACGTTTATGTTTCTGATTTGACCTAAAAAATGATTTAATACGCTATTATTTTCAGAAATATAATGGATTTTCATAATAAAAATTTAGAATTATCAATGGTTTACAGTACGATAACGAAAAATTCATCGTTTTATTCGCACGATAAAAGTATAAAAAGTATCTTTGTAACTCTAACAAATAAACACATGTTTTCAAAATTAGCCTATTCAGTTTTCGAACAAAGCATCAAAGATTATCACCAGTTTGATAATGTAGATCAACCTATAAATAATCCTTATCCGAAGGATAAATTCGAACATTTATTATATCTAAAAAACTGGATTGACACTGTTCAATGGCATTTTGAAGATATTATTCGTGATCCGCAAATTGATCCGGTAGCAGCGCTTACTTTAAAAAGAAGAATCGATGCCTCTAATCAGGAGCGTACTGATATGGTAGAGTATATCGATAGCTACTTTTTGCAAAAATACAGCGATGTAAAAGCAAAAGACGGAGCAAAAATCAATTCTGAAAGTCCTGCATGGGCTTTTGACAGATTGTCTATCCTGGCCTTAAAAATTTATCACATGCAGGAAGAAGCGAATCGTGCAGAGGCTTCGCAAGAGCACAGAGATAAATGTCAGGAAAAATTAAACATCCTTTTAGAACAAAGAAGCGACTTATCAACAGCAATTGATGATTTGCTTGCTGATATCGAAAATGGAGATAAATTCATGAAAGTGTACAAACAAATGAAAATGTACAATGACGATGAATTGAATCCTGTTTTATACCAAAATAAGAAATAATTGGCACAATTGTCCAATAAAATTAAGCATATAGCCGTCATGAGACTTTCCGCAATGGGAGATGTCGCCATGACGGTTCCTGTTTTACGCGCTTTTGTAAAACAATATCCAGAGGTAAAAGTCACCGTAATTTCACGTCCGTTTTTTAAGCCATTTTTTGACGGAATTCCAAATCTTGACTTTTTTGCTTTTGATGAAAAAGAACGTCATAAAGGTTTTTCAGGACTCTTGAGATTATATCGCGATGTCAAAAAACTCAAAATTGACGCTTTTGCAGATCTTCATAATGTTTTAAGATCTAAAATCGTGAGTTTACTTTTCGCTTTAAGCGGAAAAAAAAGAGCAACCGTTGATAAAGGCAGAGAAGGCAAAAAGGAATTAACCCGAGCCGAAAACAAGATTTTTAAACAATTGCCAACAATGTTCGAAAGACACGCAAAAGTGTTCGAAGAACTTGGTTTTCCTTTAGATTTATCAAATCCAACCTTCCTTGAAAAGGCAAAATTAAGTTCAGAAATCCTCGAAATTATTGGCAATCAAAACCAAAAATTAATTGGAATTGCACCTTTTGCCCAATACGATTCTAAGATTTATCCGCAGGATTTAATGCAGGAAGTAATTACAAAATTAGCTGAGAATAAGTCTTATAAAATATTACTTTTTGGAGGAGGAAAGAAAGAAATCGAAATTTTGGATTCGCTTTCTCAACCATTTGAAAATGTAATCAATATGGCCGGGAAAATAAAGTTTCAGCAGGAATTACAACTAATTAGTAATCTCGATGTAATGCTTTCTATGGATTCCGGAAATGCGCATATCGCAGCAATGTTGAGCATAAAAGTGGTTACGCTTTGGGGCGCCACACATCCTTACGCAGGATTTTTGCCATTCAATCAAACGTTAGAAAACTCCTTAACATCTGATAGAAATCAATATCCAAAATTACCAACTTCTGTCTACGGAAATAAAATAGTTGAAGGTTACGAAGATGCGATGAGAAGTATTTCTCCAGAGAAAGTAGTTTTCAGTATTCAGTCACAGTTGTAGTAGAAAATTCCATAAAAAAAATTCCAAATTCCAACTTTTACAATTGGGATTTGGAATTTTTTTTATGGAATTTAATTTCTCATAAATCAAGAAAAAGATAGCCCATTGCTTTCTTTTTGTTTCTATCAACTACCACTTTTACAAAATGATTTTCTTTTTCAGTAGCGAGTAAAATGTGTTCAAAATCTTGGGTTGAATTTCTGTAAACTTTATGAATCAAATCAGATTCCTTAATTTTTTTCGATAAAATTTTAGCTGCTTTCAATTCACTCACGTAAGGCCAAATATTAAAAAAATGATCATTAGAGATTGATATTTCGGTCATTCCATCAGTCATTGATGAACGATATTTTTCTTCTGAAAGTAGTTTAGGCGCTTTTCTGTTTCTTCTTTTTTTAATTATGAAGTAGATGCAAAAGCAGGATGTTATTACAAAAAGTAGAATAAAAGAGAGGCGGAGATAATGATGCATTGCCATAATATTTAAATTTTAGGTTGACAATCAGATATAGCTTTACAAATCTATCTTAGATAAAGAAGAATGATCAGCTTTAGCAAAGTACTAATATACTAAATTTTAAGCGCTTTTTTTGAAAAATCGACAAAAACTTACGGGTTTATTTATGCATCTTAGCGGTATTTTTTAAGTTGAAAACTAAAAAATTCTAATAAAAAAATCCAAATTCCAATTTTAGTTGGAATTTGGATTTTAATTTTATTGGAATTTATCAAAGCCATATCTTCTCATCACGACATCTGCTATAAATATAATTTTTAAGATTCGAAATCGTAGCTTCATAATTAGGTGCGTCAAAACCAAATCTTTCGTGCTCCATTTGTTCTTTTTCGATGGCATTGCAGCCTTTTATAACTTCTTTTAGCATGTCCAGCATCGCGAGTTCTTTATTGTTCGTTTTCTGATATTTAAACTCGACAATTTCATCTTGAAGTTCTTCGCAATATTCTACAAGTTTCTCAACTTCAGGTTCATCTAAAAGATATTCCTTGCTTTTAAAAATTTCTCGTACTGATCTCATATTTAAATAAATTTCAAATTTTAAATGCCAAATTCCAAATTCCAATTTTGGAAGGTGTAAATTTGGGTTTCGTCTTTGTTAAAGCTAGCTGCACATTTTTTGTCATCCCGAGGAACGAGGGATCCCCACAAGAAACTTCGCAATCAAAATCGCCAATCTTTGTAGAGCTATTTACGGAGATCCCTCGTTCCTCGGGATGACAATAATTGAGGGTTATTTTGTGTGAAATATTTTAAACTTTGACAAAGATTAAAAAAAGTAATAATCAAACAAAAAAAATTCCAAATCCCAATTGTAAGTTTGGAATTTGGAATTTGAATATTTTGGAATTTTAACTATCTAGACATCATCATAATCTACATAAATAGACTCAGATGTTGGGTGTGCCTGACACGTTAAAATTAATCCTGAAGCAATTTCTTTATCGGTCAAGATTGAATTTTTAGTCATTTCGGCACTTCCGGAAGTTACACGAGCAAGACAGCTGCTGCAAATTCCGCCCTGACAAGAATATGGAGCATCGATTCCTTGTTTTAGCGCAGCGTCTAATATGGTTTGTTTTTGAGACATTTCGAACGAAACTTCGTCATCATCTACTAAAACAGTAATTTTTGTATGTCCTTCTAATGAAGCTTTTATTTCGTTTTCCTGAGATGAAGAAGTAAAAAGTTCGAACTTAATCGCTGATTCTTTTACGTTTTTCTCTTTCAAAATGGCAGAAACCGTATTGATCATTTCTTCTGGTCCGCACAAGAAAAATTTATCAAATTGTAATTCTTTGTGTTTGTTATTCAAAACAAAATTCACTGAAGATTTCTCGATTCTTCCAAACAAAGCGTTTTCGGCTTTAGCCTGACTAAAAACATAATGCACGAAAAAACGACCTACATATTGCAATTGCAAATCATGTAATTCCTGGTAAAAAATAGTTTCGTCAGGAGTTTTATTTCCGTAAACTAATACAAATGAGCTTTTTGGCTCACTTTTCAATACTGATTTTATGATCGAAAGAACAGGAGTTATTCCGCTTCCGGCTACAAAAGCTGCGTAGTTTTTTTGTCTTTCAGCATCTGGTTCAAAGGTAAAAACCCCTTCCGGATGACCAACTTCAAGAACATCGCCTGCTTTAAGTCTGGTATTTGCAAACTGAGAAAACAAACCGTTTTTTACAGCTTTTACAGCAATTCGCAATTCGCCGCTTTCTGGTGCAGAGCAAATAGAATATGCACGACGAATTTCTTGATTATCAAGAGTTAATTTTAAATTTATGTATTGCCCGGCTATAAATTTATAGTCTGGTTTTAGTTCTTCGGGAACATTAAAAAGTACAGAAACCGCGTCGTTTGTTTCGCGTTTTACCTCTTTAATTATAAGTTTTAAGAATGAAGGCATGATGGTATATTTTATGCAAAAGTAGCAAACGGAGATTAAATGTCAGGCACGAAATAATTATTTTTAACTTTTTTTGTAACGTTTACTTACATTTGATCTCTTACTACAAAACTGAAAACCAAATAACCATGATTAAAAAATTTATTTATCTCGAATGTAAAGCCTTTACAAGATCTGCTTCATTAGGTCTAAATGTGGCAATGAAAATTTTAATTGGTTTCTTGATGGTCTATTTCTCGGTACTTTTTATCGGAATGGGCGTTGGAGCATTTTATATATTACGAAAAATGAATCTCGAACCCTTATCGACTATCAATCAATTTCTAATTTATTATTTTCTGTTTGATCTTGTAGTTCGTTTGTTAATGCAGGCAATTCCGGTATTGAATATCAAACCATTATTAGTTTTACCTTTCAAAAAACCAACCATTGTTCATTTCTCACTAGGCAAAACAGCTTTGTCTTTTTTTAATTGGGTTCATGCCCTTTTCTTTGTTCCTTTTTCGATTGTGTTAGCCATGGAAGGTTATGATATTACAGGAATTGTTTTTTGGCTTTTAGCGGTATTTTCTTTAATATATATCAATAATTTCCTGAATATTATTTTAAGCAATATCGATAAATTATTTGTTGTTTTTATCGGAATAATTTTGGCTTTGGCAGCGGCGCAATATTACAAAGTATTTGATATTACAGCCTTTACAACGCCTGTTTTTCAGGGGTTTTATGCCACAAAGGGATTGTTTATAATTCCAGTTTTGGTGTTAACCGGATTGTATTTATTTACCTTTAAGTATTTCAAAAACAATCTGTTTTTAGATGCCGGACTTTCTAAGAAAGAAGATATTGCTACAACCGAAAATCTTTCCTGGCTCAATCAGTTTGGAACTTTAGGAACGTTTCTAAAAAATGATATTAAATTGATTAAAAGAAACAAAAGGTCAAAAACGACCATATTTATGAGTGTTTTCTTTTTGTTCTACGGATTCATCTTTTTCGGAAACACACATCAGCCTGAGGTCATGCATATTTTTGCAGGAATATTTGTTTCGGGGGGATTTTTATTTGTCTTTGGTCAGTTTGTACCAAGTTGGGACAGCTCATATTACCAATTAATGATGACACAAAATATCCCGTATCGAGGTTATATTACTTCAAAATGGTGGCTTATTGTTATTGGTACTATTATTTCAACCATTATTGCTTCTTTTTATCTTTTCTTCGGATGGGAAATTTATTTAACTATTGTTATTGGAGCCATTTATAATATTGGCGTAAACTCGCACTTAGTACTTTTAGGCGGAGCATTTACAAAAACGCCTATTGATTTAAGTTCGGCCGGAGGCGCTTTTGGAGATAAAAAAGCCTTTAATGTTAGTGCTATGTTATTGACTTTACCAAAACTATTATTGCCTCTGGGACTTTATGGCATTGGTCTTTATTTAGGAAATAAAACCATCGGTTTAGCATTAGTTGCAGGAGCCGGAGTTTTAGGTTTTATCTTAAAAGACAAAGTTTTTTCTTTGATCGAAAAAAGATATAAAATAGAGAAATACAGTACGATTAGTGCTTATAAACAAAAGAATTAAATTAGAAAATAATTCAATTTGATAATGAGATAATTATCAAAATAGAATCGAAATATTAAAAAAACATGCTGAAGATTTTTAAATCTAAAATCAGCAATCTAAAATCTAAAATCATCATGATACAAGTAAATCAACTTTCAAAACAATATAACGGAACAACAGTTTTAAATATTAATAATCTTGAAATTCCAAAAGGACAAAGCTTTGGCTTAGTGGGCAATAACGGTGCAGGAAAAACGACTTTCTTTAGTTTGTTATTAGATCTTATTCAGCCTTCGACAGGAAATATCACAAGCAATTCTATTCAGGTAAATACTAGTGAAAACTGGAAAACTTTTACAGGATCTTTTCTTGATGAAAGTTTTTTGATAGGTTATTTAACACCAGAAGAATATTTTTATTTTATTGGAGATTTACGCCATCAAAATAAAGCCGATATCGATGCTTTATTGAAGCAGCATGAAGAATTTTTTAATGGAGAGATCCTGAATAATAAAAAATATTTAAGAGATTTATCAAAAGGGAATCAGAAAAAAGTGGGGATAATTGCCACACTTATAGGTAATCCTGAAGTGGTAATCTTAGACGAACCTTTTGCGAATTTAGATCCAACAACGGTAAGCCGACTTAAAAAAATAATAAAAGATTTAGCCGATAATCCAAATGTTACTGTATTGGTTTCCAGTCATGATTTGCAGCATACAGTAGAGGTTTGCGATAGAATTGTGGCTCTTAATAAAGGCGAAGTAGTAAAAGATATTCAAACTTCAAAAGAAACCTTACAAGAACTGGAATCGTTTTTTGCGGTTTAAATTTCTATATTTCAAAAAGAAGCGTATTTTTACAAGTCAATATACTAAAAAACCTTTTTAGAAGTTAATTGATTTAAACTCTTTTCTATTGAAAAAGAATACTCTTAAATATAGTTTTTTTCTGGTCTTTTTGTTTCTTTTGATAGCCTGTTCTACCAAGAAAAATACTTTTTTATCCAGAAACTCACATGCCTTAAGTACAAAATACAACATTTTGTATAACGGTGGCATTGGCCTTGACAAAGGGTTAAAGTCCATACAGGCCAATGATCAGGATAATTTCTGGAAGACTTTGCCTATAGAAAAAATGCAAGTCGATGAAAATTTTTCTGAAGAAGAAAAAGCTAAAAATCCAGACTTTGAAAAGGCAGAAACCAAGGCAACAAAAGCCATCCAGAAACACTCCATGAATATTGGAGGAAGAGAACGAAATTCACAAATTGATGAAGCTTATTTGATGCTGGGAAAAGCGCGATATTATGATCAGCGCTTTATTCCGGCTCTTGAAGCATTCAATTATATTTTGTATAAATATCCTAACAGCAGTAATATTTATACGGCAAAAATTTGGCGCGAAAAAACAAATATGCGTTTAGGGAATGAAGCTATTGTTTTAAAGAATATTAAGCTTTTATTAAAAAATATAGATTTAGACAAACAAACTTTTTCGGATGCAAATGCTTTATTAGCAGAAGCTTTTTTAAATTTAGAACAAAAGGACAGTGCGGTTGCCAAACTTAGAATTGCCGAAGAATTTACAAAAGTAAATGAAGACCGGGCGCGTTATCGTTTTATTTTAGGCCAAATGTATCAGGAAGCCGGTAAAAAAGACAGTGCAAATTATTTTTATAACGGCGTAATCGACATGAATAGAAAAGCCGATCGTAAATATATGATGCACGCTTATGCCAAAAAAGCCGAAATGTTTGATTATAAAAATGATAATAAGCAAATGTTTCTTAAGGCTTATAATAATCTAGTTACAGATCGTGAAAACCGACCTTATTATGATATTTTGTTTTATCAAATGGGTGTTTTTTATGATAACTATAAAATACAGGATAGTGCGCTGATATTTTATAATAAATCATTGTTCAGGAAATCTAAAGATCCGTATTTAGTAGCTTCGACTTATCGGAATATTGGGAACATGTATTTTAAAAATACAGATTATACAATGGCTGCCAAATATTATGACAGTACATTGGTAAAACTGGATCCTAAAACCAGGGAGTATGCGTTCATCCAAAAAAACAGAAAAAATTTAGATAACGTAATTAAGTACGAAGGAATTGCAAAACGTAATGACAGTATAATTAAGGTATACGGTTTACCTGCACCCGACAGAAAATTATATTTTGAAAATTACATTACCGAGCTTAAAAAGAAAGATGAAGCAAAACGTATTCTCGAAGAAAAAGAGAAGGAGAGATTAGCCAACATAGATCGTAATACAAATTCCGGTAATGAGCCAACGGCTATAAATCCTAATTCTATAGGTAAACCACCTTCAGATCCTGAAGGTATTTTGCCGCCATCAGGAAATAATACTACAAGTACATTTTATTTTTATAATCCAACAACAGTTGCCTACGGAAAATTACAATTCAAGAAATTGTGGGGAAACAGGACTTTGGGCGGAAATTGGAGATTGGCTGCAGTAAAATCTGCCAATAATGCCGCAATGAATGATTCTATAAATAATGATCTGGATGCGGCGAATAAACTAAAAGATTCTATTGTTATTGAAAAATATACAACCGAATTTTACGAAAAGCAACTTCCAAAAACGCAAGCTGCGATGGATAGTATTGGTATAGAACGTAATTTTGCCTACTACCAATTAGGACTTATTTATAAAGAGAAATTTAAGGAATATAATTTGGCTAGTGCTAAACTAGAACAGTTATTACAAAATAATCCGGAGGAGAAATTGATTTTGCCATCGATGTATAATTTGTATAAAATATACGAGATTACAAATCCGGCAAAAGCCGAAGCTATAAAAATGAATATTAGTTCTAAATATCCAAATTCGAGGTATGCACAACTTTTAAACAATACCAACTCCGAAGATTTGGCATCTGCAGATAAAGAGTATAAAAAATGGTATAAACTATTTCAGGAAGAACAGTTTGATACCGTTTTGGATAATATTGATAATCTGATCAATCAGTATTCTGGTGACGAAATTGTTTCTAAATATGAATTACTAAAAGCAAACACTTTAGGAAAGGTAAATGGTCTTGCCGCATATAAAAATGGTTTAGAGACAGTTGCTGATAATTATCCAAATAGTGATGAAGGTAAAAACGCAAGAGAAATTTTAGAAAAGCAAATTCCTGGTTTAGAAAAACTGGATTTTACTTCAGTTGATAATAAAAACTGGAAAATTTTATATTTAGTTCCTAATAACGATTCTAAAACCCGTAAAAAAATCGAAGAGGCAATTAAAGTATTTTTGTTAGTTGAAAATTATGAGAGATTAACAACTTCTTTTGACAGATACAACAAAACAGAAAGTTTTATAGTGGTTCATGGTTTAAAATCAGAGGCTTATGCCAAAGATGTTTCAGGAGTTTTTAAGGATGATAAAAAGTATCTAATATCAAATCAGCCAATTATCATTTCGAGTGATAATTATAAGCTGATTCAAATTAAAAAGAATCTCGACGCCTACTTAGCCCCCAAAACCCCATAATCCCCATAATCATGTTTGATAAAGTTAAAAAAAACGGAACAGAACTCTTAGGTAAAACAAATAGAATTGTAGAAGGCACCTCTATAATAGGTGATATCGTTTCTAAAGCCGATTTTAGATTAGACGGTGAATTGATAGGAAATTTTACTTCGCAAGGAAAATTAGTTATAGGCGCCTCGGGCGTTGTAAGAGGAGAAATTGTTTGTAATAATGCTGATATCGAAGGAGAATTTCAGGGAAAAATTAAAGTTTTAGAAGTCCTTAATATAAAGGCATCTGCACAAATTCATGGTGAAGTTGCCGTTGGTAAACTTTCTATTGAACCCGGGGCTGATTTTACAGCTACCTGTACCATGTTAACAAATAATCCAAAAGAAGTAACGCTAAAAGATGGAAAAGGAACCGAACAAAAATAGAAGGAATAAATGGATGCCTCTTATTAATATTCCCGTTCAAATGGGAATCATTATTTTCTTGTTCTCATACTTCGGAACATGGTTAGATGAAAAGCATCCTAGTCCAAAAGTATATTACAATACAATTTTTGTAATGCTTGGTGTTGGACTTGCCTTATATAATGTAATTCGTCAGGTTAATGATATAAATAAAACAAAGTGATTTTTGTCATTAAAAACACTTGATAAAAATTGCATCTTTGCGTAAAATTATTTTCTGAATGCTTTTAAAAAATTACAAACCCATTTTATATTTATTCTTTTTTGCTTTAGCAGCTTATGTGTTGCATAAAGCAGCTTTTTTAATTTTGGATTTAAATACCAAAACCTTTTATTATGGTATTGAATTTTTGTATTTGATTTTTTTCGGATTATCAGCATTATTATACCTTATATTATTAATAGTAAAAAAGAAGAATTTTGAGATTGTGGGGATGGCATTTTTATTCGGAACTTTTACTCAAATGTTAATAGGATACTTAATTTTAAGACCGATTTTGGAAAACCATAGTGCAGAGGTCATGGTTGAAAAAATCAGTTTTTTTATAACATTTATTTTGTTTTTGTTATTTGAGACGCTTTTAACTGCCCGATTATTAAATGAAAAGCGTTAAAATAGCGATTCTGTAAAAGAAGGTTCAAAAATAATTTTTCATATCCTTTTGAATATTAATAAAAAATGTACCTTTGCACCAAATTTTAGAAACGTAAAAAATAAGATTTTTAACAGATATGGTGATTTCAAACAAACCGCTCAAATTTATTCTTGCAGCTTTAGTAGCTTGTTCTCCAGTAATGAGTTTTGCAAATTCAGAGAATGACTCAACGCATGTACAGACTGAAACTGCTCATGAAGAGAAAGTAATTTCACATAACGCTCCTGTAGAAGGTGAGCATGAAGCTCTGGATCCAAAAGCTAAAGTAGACGCTTTTATTGGTCATCACTTACAAGATTCTCATGATTTTGTTTTCTTTTCAGATGAAAAAGAAAATAAACATTATGGTTTCCCATTACCAGTTATTCTTATTGACGGAGGATTGAAAATTTTCTCTTCTTCAAAATTACACCACGGTGAAGAAGTTGCAGAAGTTGATGGAAACTTCTATAAACTAGTTCACGGTAAAATCTACAAAACAGATGCTGCCGGTACCATTACTTTTAATGAGCACGGACATCCTGAAAACGAAAAGCCATTAGATTTTTCTATTACAAAAAATGTAGTGTCAATGCTTTTTGTTGCAGTACTATTATTTATAATGTTTACTGGTTTAGCAAAATCATATAAAAAAGGACCAATCCCAACTGGATTTGGAAGAGTGTTAGAACCTCTTATTATTTTCATTAGAGACGAAATTGCTATTCCTAATATTGGAGAGAAAAAATACAGAAAATATATGGGTTACCTTTTAACCGTATTTTTCTTTGTTTGGGTGTTGAACTTATTAGGTATGACTCCACTAGGAATTAACGTTACAGGAAATATTGCTATCACAGTTTGTTTGGCAATGTTTACTTTTATTATTACTCAGTTTAGTGCAAACAAAGATTATTGGGGACACATTTTCTGGATGCCGGGCGTTCCTGTACCAATGAAAATTATTCTTGCGCCAATCGAGGTGTTAGGAACATTAACAAAACCATTTGCATTATTAATTCGTTTGTACGCAAATATTACTGCAGGTCACGTAGTAATTATGAGTTTGATCGCAATGATCTTTGTAGGTAAAAATTTAGCTGCAGATTTACCAATCTCTATGGGATTAACATTATTTATTTCTGTTATCGAAATTTTAGTTGCATTTTTACAGGCATTCATTTTCACAATGTTATCTTCATTGTTTATTGGTATGGCTGTTCAGGATCATGATCACGCACATCATCACGAAGATGAAACTGCAATCATTTAATTAGAAGTTTAATTTTATATATATAAATAGTTATGGGAACAATTCCAACTTTAGTAGGTGCTGGATTAGTAGTAATCGGAGCAGGTTTAGGTTTAGGTAAAATCGGTGGATCTGCTATGGACGCTAT
>Ga0247813_10001523_pt1 | contig 17472 bp, 16 predicted proteins | sample UWRJL169409C1_FD_180719 | JGI IMG/M metagenome (GOLD analysis project Ga0247813, IMG submission 180719) | Plant litter microbial communities from Arlington Agricultural Research Station in Wisconsin, United States - UWRJ-L169-409C-1 | ecosystem: Environmental > Terrestrial > Plant litter >... | reverse complement strand
TCATTTGATTTGCAAGCTTTTACGTAGTTTTGATACTATTCTCTGTGATCCCGCTGGGATTCGAACCCAGGACCACTACATTAAAAGTGTAATGCTCTACCAGCTGAGCTACGGAATCAAAAGTTCTGATGAACTTTTACTCTAAGCGTTTCCGTTTAAAGTGATGCAAATGTAAGATTAGGATTAATATACTGCAACTAAATATTGGTTAAAACAGGTACTAGGCTGATTTTAAGCCGGATTAATTTTACCCAAGATGAATTAGATGTTAATTTTGCAACAATTCAGGGCTTTTTACGTTGAAAAAGCCCTGAATAATTCCTTATTTCAGGATGTTTTCTGCTTCAGATTTCTTTCTGCCGATGTTAAATAACACAAATCCCATAAAGAGGAAGATCAAAACACCGAGAATCTGATAGCTTCCGGAACCAAACCAAGTAGTAAAGATCGGCTCAACGCTTACTTTTTCCAGGTTGTTCTTCACGGAAGGAATTACCATCAGGATAGCGACAACCACTCCGGCCAATGCTCCACCAGCGACTAAACCTGTGGCAAAAAGATTACCGGGACCTAATTCTTCTTCTTCGGCTGTTTTAGCTTTCTTTTTCTCTCTCCATTCCACGATACCTTTAATAGCGCCTCCTGCGAAAATAGGCAGGGTAGTAGAAAGTGGCAAATAAGCACCTACAGCGAATGATAATGAATTGATGCCACATAGCTCTATGGTGATAGCGATGAATACACCTACGAGCACATATTGCCAGTCCAGGTTAAAAGAAAGCATTCCTTTAATAAGGGTAGCCATCAATGTAGCTTGAGGTGCAGAATATTCTGCGGTACCGATAGCGTGTTTAATGCCCTGGGCTAACATTTCAGGAGTAGGGGTATCAAGAATGCGAACAGTTAATCCGATCACAATAGAAGAAACGATTACGCCAATAAATAAAGCGAGTTGCTGATATCTTGGGGTTGCACCGATAATGTAACCGGTTTTTAAATCTTGTGAAGTTGCACCTGCGTTTGCTGCTGCGATACAGATCATCCCACCCACGACTAAGGCCATAGGTTCGTAGACTTTTCCTGTCCATCCAACGGCAATAAAGATCAAACAGGTGCCCATAATGGTAGCGATAGTCATCCCCGATATCGGGTTATTACTGGAACCGATCAATCCGACAATCCTGCTGGAAACGGTGACGAAGAAAGCGCCGAATACGACTACGAGAATCCCGATCAGCAGGTTACTCATAATACCTGTACTTGGAATCTGTGGTAAAACTGCCACAAGAATAATCAGGGCTAAACTACCAAGGCCGACTACCTTGAGGGATAGATCGCGGTCTGTTCTTTTAGTTTCTGAAACGGTTTTTCCTTCTTTAATGGAGCCCATACTTTCTTTGAAGGAAGAAACAATAGTAGGGATAGTTTTTAAAAGGGTAATGAATCCACCGGCAGCTACCGCACCTGCACCAATTTGTTTAACAAAGGCCTGGTAAATGGCTAATGGATAGTTAGAAAAGGTTTGTGTTAAAGGATCCCATCCAACGCCGGGAGCAGCTTTGGTGATATCGGCCATCAGACCTAGTTTCACTAATTGATGTGCAGCAATGGCCGGATCAATTAAGGTAGCCAATAATGGGATCAGCCCTAACCAGGCCAGCACACCACCGGCAACGAGTACACCGGCAATTTTTGGTCCGATGATATAGCCCACACCTAAATATTCTGGCGTAATCTCTCCGCTTACTTCTGCGGAAGGGAGGAACTTGTTGGCTTGGGTAGTGACAAATGCAGGGGCTTCGGCAATCACGTGGAAGACTTTCTGCATGATGGCATAGACCATGGCAAATCCTAATCCCCAGAAAGCAGTTTTAGCGAAATCGCCGCCTCTTTCTCCGGCTTTTAATACGGAGGCACAAGCAGTACCTTCGGGATAAGGAAGGGTTTCATGTTCTTTCACAATGAGTGAACGACGTAAAGGGATCATCATCATGGTTCCAAGCACACCACCGAGGATGGCAAGGATGAGGATGGTCATATAGTTGAAAAAGGCTTCGCCGGAACTCTGGCCGCCGATATCTGTGCTGAGGAATAAAAATCCGGGAAGGGTAAATACCACACCTGCAGCAATGGATTCGCTGGCAGAACCGGTAGTCTGGATAATGTTGTTTTCGAGTATAGTGGTTTTGAAGAATTTCTTACCAAGGGTGATGGCAAGGACAGCGATAGGGATAGAGGCGGAAACGGTTAAACCAGCTTTGAGGGCGAGGTAGACGGTTGCTGCGCCGAAGATAATCCCTGCAATACAGCCGAGCAGGATGGATTTGAGGGTAAACTCTGCGATATTACTTTCTGCAGGAACAAATGGTTTGAATTCTTCTTTGATCATGTGTTATAAAAAAATATGATTTAAAGGTATCTATTTTTGACGAGCATGCAAGATTAGCGGGCTAAAAGACCACACAAGGCTGTGATAATTGAATTATATTTTGATCTTTGGCGACAAATACGAAATAATGAACAAAGCTATATTTTTAGACCGTGATGGGGTGCTTAACCATGAAAGATTTGATTACATCTGCAAAGTAGAAGATTTTGAAGTGCTGGAATACCAGATTCCACCGTTAAAACGCCTGTTTGATGAAGGCTATTTATTGGTAGTGATCACCAACCAGGGTGGGATTGCTTTGAACAGGTATACGGAAGATACACTGGCAGAAATGCATGAGATCTTGTTTAATAAGTTTGAAGAGCATGGCGCAGAGATTATTCATGCGTATTATTGCCCGCATCATCCGACTGTAGGGGGAGATTGTTTATGTCGCAAGCCAAAGTCGGGCATGTTGCTGGATGCGATTGCGGATTATAATATTGATCCTGCTTTATCTGTGATGATTGGTGATAAACCAAGGGATGTAGAAGCTGCAAATGGCGCAGGAGTGAAGGGTATTCTGATTGCACCTGATGAGCAGATTGTGTATGAAAACGTAAAGGCTGTATTGGCTGGCGAATAACGAATAAGCTGCTGATGTTAAATTAAGATTAGCGGTATATATTTTTAAGATGAGGAAGAGCATTAAATCTGTTTTAAAAGCAGGGCTAATGCTCTTTTTCTATGTTTTAGAAAGATAAATTACTATATTTCTTGCAGTTATCCTCTTAAAGCCACTGAAATATGATGATAAAGCCGACTCCCGAAACTTTGAAACGTACATTGAAGCCACTCCATCTTTGGGCAATAGCGGTAGGACTAGTGATCTCGGGTGAATATTTTGGCTGGAACTACGGCTGGGGAGTAGCGGGGACGGTCGGTTTTTTGATCGCCACGCTGATCATTACGGTGATGTATGTGACTTTCATTTTCAGTTATACGGAACTGACTACGTCGATACCGCATGCAGGAGGGGCTTTTGCTTACAGTTACCGGGCAATGGGACCTTTTGGGGGATTGGTTGCGGGTTATGCTACTTTGGTAGATTTTTTATTGGCGACACCTGCGATTGCGCTGGCACTGGGGAGTTACCTCCATTTTTTGTATCCTTCGATCCCGGCTTTACAGTCGGCCCTGTTTTTTAACGTGGTGTTTATCCTGCTGAATATTTCCGGCGTAAAGGAGTCGGCCACTTTCTCTGTTTTCATCACGATACTGGCGGTGGGAGAACTGCTGCTGTTTATGGGAATTATCGGTCCGCATTTTCAAATAACTAACTTTATGCATGATCCGATGCCTTTTGGCTGGACGGGCGTATTTGCGGCTTTGCCTTTCGCGGTTTGGTTTTACCTGGCGATAGAGGGCGTGGCGATGGTAGCGGAAGAAGTGAAGGATCCAGAGAAGAACATTCCGAAGGGATATATTTCTGGCCTGGCAACGCTGACTTTTCTGGCGTTGGGGGTGATGATCCTGACGGGTGGGATTACGGATTGGCATAAGCTGAGCAATATAGATTATCCTTTGCCAGAAGCAATTGCGGTGGTACTGGGCAAGGGCAGCAGTTTAACGAAGTTGTTTGCGAGTATAGGTTTATTCGGACTGATTGCTTCTTTCCATGGAACAATACTGGCGGGATCACGACAGCTGTTTGCGATGGCAAGGAGTGGTTATCTGCCGAGAGGTTTGGCAAAGGTGAACCATCGGTTCAAGACACCGCATTGGTCGGTCGTAGCGGGCGGACTAGTCAGTTTCATCGCTTTATTAACGGGCACTACGAGTCAGGTGATCATCCTTTCTGTGCTGGGCGCTGTGGTGATGTACCTGATGAGCATGGTCAGTTTATTTCTGTTGCGGCGACAGGAGCCTGCGCTGAAACGACCATTTATTGCGCCATTTTACCCGGTCTTTCCGGCAATAGCCCTGTTTTTATCGGCCTTATGCCTCATAGCGATTGTATATTATAACATGATGCTGAGTGGCGTGTTCTTCGCTGGACTGTTACTGGCGGTACTGGTTTTTATGCTGAAGGGCAAACACAAAGAGAAAATTATAAATGATGTTCTACTGGAGCAATCTGTTTTGATTAAAGGAGGAGAATAAGATGGGATATCAGCATACGATTCGTCACCAGGTATATCGCTTTCAGGATCTGAAAGAACTGCTGGCGAAAGCTTCGCCTTTTAGGACAGGTGATGCCTTAGCAGGCATTTCGGCGGTAAATTATGAGGAGCGGGTGGCGGCACAGCTCACACTGGCGGATGTGCCTTTGAAGGATTTTCTGCAGGAGGCGCTGATTGCTTATGAAAAGGATGAAGTGACGCGGCTGATTCTGGATAGTCACGATCTGGTAGCTTTTGAACCTGTAGCGCATTTAACAGTGGGGCAACTGAGGGACTGGCTGCTGAGTGAGCTGGCAGATCTGGAAACGATTAAAGGAATGAAATGGGGATTGACGCCGGAAATGGTAGCCGCAGTATCCAAACTGATGCGGAACCAGGATCTGATTGCGGTGGCGAGGAAATGCACTGTAGTGACACGTTTCAGAAATACGATAGGTTTGAAAGGGAGGTTCTCGACACGCTTGCAGCCTAACCATCCTACGGATGATCCGAAAGGTGTAGCAGCAAGTATGATTGATGGTTTGTTATATGGCAGTGGCGATGCAGTGATCGGGATTAACCCGGCTATGGATAGTGCGGCTGCAGTGTTGAAATTGTTGCAGCTGATAGATAATGTGCGACAACAGTTTGAGATCCCTACGCAGTCTTGTGTATTGAGTCATATCACGACGACAATTGAACTGATCAATGGCGGGGCACCGGTGGATCTCTGTTTTCAGTCGATCGCCGGAACGGAGCTCACGAATACGAGCTTTGGTGTGAGCCTTTCTATGTTGGATGAAGCTTACGACGCGACCCTGTCTTTGAAGCGCGGAACGGTGGGTCAGAATGTGATGTATTTCGAAACCGGACAGGGGAGTTCTTTGTCGGCCAATGCACATCACGGAGTAGACCAGCAGACTTGTGAAGCGCGAGCTTATGCGGTTGCGCGAAAATATAACCCTTTGCTGGTGAATACGGTAGTCGGCTTTATCGGACCTGAATATTTATATGATGGCAAGCAGATTATCCGCGCAGCACTGGAAGATCATTTCTGTGGAAAATTGCTCGGTTTGCCGATGGGCGTAGATGTATGTTATACAAATCATGCGGAAGCAGATCAGGATGATATGGATAATTTGCTGACCCTACTAGGCGTAGCGGGCTGTAATTTCATTATGGGGATTCCAGGTTCTGACGATATTATGCTCAATTATCAGTCGACCTCTTTCCACGACGCCTTATATGTGAGAGAAGTGCTGGGTTTAAGGCCCGCTCCGGAGTTCGAAGCCTGGCTGATTAAACAGGGGATTACGAACGAAAATGGGAAGATTGCTCATAACCAAATGACGAAACAACTGATTGCCCACTTGTTTTAAGAACTGGACAAGTGAGATGGTTATGATCAATTAGTGATTGATTTAATAACATATAAACCACTGAAAAATAATTAGAAATGGAATTGATACCTGCCAAAATGTCTGACTCCTGGGAGTCGCTCAAAGCCTTTACCGCGGCGAGAATTGCCTTAGGCAGAGTAGGCAACAGTATTCCCACTGCGGAGTCGCTGGAGTTCAAACTTGCCCACGCCCATGCAAGAGATGCAGTGTATTCGGTGCTGGATGTAGATGGTCTGGCGATCCAACTGAAAGCACTCGACTTGTCGGTACTGAATCTACAGAGCAAAGCGGAAAACAGGCAGGTCTATTTACAGCGACCGGATTTGGGAAGATTACCGGATGAAACTTCGCTGGCTGTGGTTCAGGAGAACCTCCTGACCTACGATATCTGCATTTTGCTCGCCGATGGTTTATCCGCCACGGCCATCAATAACAATGCTGTTCCTTTGCTCAATGCCTTAATTCCGCTGTTTAAAGGGATGAAATACAGATTGTCGCCACTTTGCCTCGTTCAACAAGCCCGGGTGGCTATAGCGGATCCTATCGCCCATGGCTTAAAAGCTCAACTCTCTTTGATCCTGATTGGGGAGAGACCCGGTTTAAGTGCAGCGGACAGTATTGGGGCATACCTCACTTATCATCCTGAACCCGGACTAACCGATGAATCGCGCAATTGCGTATCAAATATCAGGGAAGGTGGATTGTCCTTCGCCCTTGCGGCAGAAAAGATCTTTTACCTGGTACAGGAAGCTTTCAGAAGGGAGTTATCCGGCGTAGCCTTAAAAGACAATGCCGGTTTGATCGGGTAAAAGAAAAACAGCGCACATTTAGAAAGAGCTGGTGAATTGTGGGGGGATAGGATACACTTTGTCCTAAAACGTTACAGTTAAATCTGACTAATCATTCTCACGTGAAAAAAAATAACGTTATTTCTTAAAATATTTTCGGACGAATATTGCCTTTACGATTCTTAAACGCCACATTTTCACAATCATTAGTCTAGCTTACTGATAGTTGTGGGTGGACTGGTCTCATATTTGTTGCCATCAACCTGGTGTAAATCAATTTATATCGCTCACACAAAAATCTATAATTATGGCTTTCAAAGCACAATTAGGAATCAAGTGGTGTATACCTGTGCTATTTTTACTTCCAGTTACTGGATGTATGGAATCTCATACGCAGGGATTGTCGAAAGAAGCTGTGCCTTCGCCCGCAAAATCAACCGAAATTACTAAATCTGTTAACCAGCAGCTGCTTACCTATGTGGACAGCATCGCCTTTGGCCTGAACAGGTCGGGTTTTACCGAAGACAGATTCAAAAAATTAACAGATAGCTTTTCCAGGTTTTTTCCGCTCATTATCCCCAAATCAGAAAAGGATGCACCTGAAAATACGGTGTTTGCTTATTTTCAGTCATCCACCAATGTACACCAGGCCGATGTAGTCTCACTTTCCTTGCCCTATTCCATAGGCTTTAACTTGAGCTACAAAACTATTATCGCACATTTTGGTCCGCTGGAGCAGGAAGGGCCACTTTTCCGCGAACATAAAAGTCCACCGCCGATTAAAATCGATCTCAAATCCCATTTGGGCGGGAAGCAGAATATTGTTTCTCTTTTAGTCAGGAGTGTTTATTTCCCGGACGAAACAGAACAGAATCAGATCGTAGACATCAGCATCGTAAGAGATCAGACAGCGCTCTGATAAACATATAGCAATACATCCTACCATTTTGCCAAATCGAATACAATGGAAAACAAAGTAAAAGTAGAGATCAACATAGACGGAACAGTCATATCTACCTTCTCCAGGTTCAGTTTAAATCAGCGTTTTAACGAGCATCATAGTTTTGAACTGCGCTTTAATCAGGATCAGGTAGAGCTACCCGGCGCGTTATCTTTGAACAAGTCGAAAGATTTCATTGGTAAAAATATAGCCATAGAGTTTGGCAATGTGCCGGGTTCTGAAAACAGGTTTATGGGGATTATTACCAAGGTGGCCATTTCGCAGTCGCACGGATTGATGGGTGATATCATTTTGTCCGGTTTTAGTCCGACGATATTGATAGACCGTGGTCCGGATCTGGGTTCTTATCTCGCCAAAGGTCTGAAAGACATTATAGACCAGGCGACGAAGGAAGTTCCCGCCAATGATCTCTATCTGCAGGTGAACCCTGCCAGGAAAGCTCCGATCGACTATGTGATCCAGTACAGGGAAAGCGATTTCGATTTCATTAACCGTTTATCTGCCCAATACCATGAATGGTTTTACTACGACGGTACACAATTGGTGTTCGGTAAGCCAGACGAGATCAAAGAGATCAAGCTTACTTATGGTCGTGATCTCAGCAATATCCAGTACGGTATCCAGATAGCTCCTTTGAAGTACAAGAAGTTCTCCTATAACCCTAAAGACGATGAGCTGTTGTCTGCCAATGGCGAAGGAAAAGGTTCTGGTACACCCGATATGGCCCATGCCATTGAAGCTTCCAATTCTGTTTACAGCAAATCTTACAATCAGCCGCTGGTGACTCGTGCAGATAGCAGTTCGGATATCAATAGTTTTGTCGAAAACGAGCAGAAAGCCATTATGTCTGACCTCCTCCACATCAGCTGTACCGGCGATAATCCGCAGGTGGGCATTGGCAGGGTGGCCGATATCAGCATGAGCACCCGTAAACTAAATGATTTTATGATTGAGGATTTCGGGAAGTTCCTGATCACCTCCGTATACCACCATATTGACGGTGTAGGTCATTATCAAAATACCTTTGAAGCTATTGCTGCAGAGACTGAGCGCGTGCCCGTGATTGCTGTGCATGCTCCACAACCAGATATGCAGCTCGCCAATGTAGTCGACAACAACGATCCCAGCGGTCATGGTCGTATTAAAGTGAAATTCAAATGGGAATGCGGCTGTAACGATTATACTGAATGGCTCCGTGTGATTACTCCCGATGCCGGGAGTTCTGATAAAGTCAGCAAAAACCGTGGTTTTGTATTTATTCCGGAAGTCGGCGACCAGGTAATAATTGCTTTTGAAGAGGGGAATATTGCGCGACCAATTGTAATGGGCAGTGTGTTCCATGGGAAGAGCGGCAGCGGTGGCAGTAGTACCAATAAAACCAAAGCCATGACTACCCGGAGCGGGAATACGATTATCATGGATGACAGTAACGGCAGTATCAATGTGAAGGATCCGAGTGGTAATGTGATTACCATGCATGGTGATGGAACAGTTACGCTGACAGCCCCTAACTCATTTACCATCAATACCAAAGACTTTGTGGTAAATGCGAGCAATAGCATTGCCATCAACGCACAGCCTGGAGAACAAGGTGGTGGTGAAGGGACGATTGCGATCTCTGCCAAGAAAACAATTGCAGCGACGGCAGATACAGAAGGGATTACTCTGGACGCGACTACCTTGGGGGTTGCCATCACCGGTAAAACCGATGTGAGTCTCAACAGTACGACTGCATCGGCTGTAGTTGGCGGTAAAACAATGACCACCATTGACGGTGCCGATATAGTTGTAACCGGCGGCAGTACGATCAGGATCAATTCAAGCGACACCGATATCACTTAATCCATAGCTTATGCCACATGAATTAGAATATATCGTAGATCAGGCTGTCTGTCATTGTGATAAAGGTGCTGCACCCGCATTTTTTACCGGGACGGCGAACCAGAACGTGAAGATCAATGGCTGCATGGCCTGCACCAAAGCGGATAAAATTCCGATTACTAACATACCCACTTTCGGGCTTTGCGCGGTAAGCGGATCTGCCTGTGTGCCCGCGCCGGTGGAATGGACAGACACCTACAAAGTGAAGATCAAGGGCAAGGAAACATTGCTGTTTAAATCTACACTTCCCTGCAGCGTTGGCGGAAAAGTAGAATTCATGACCAGTGGTCAGGTGCCGGTGAGTCCGGAAGAACTGCAGGGCATGGTTGACGAGAACAGCGAGGAGGAAGAAGATGAAGGCTGGGGCTGGTGGGATACTGCCGAGCTGATTCCTGTAGTAGGAAGTATCATCGGGATTGTCCGTGAAACCGCGAAAGGGAATGGGTGGATGGCACTGGCGAATGTAGGGTTCCTGGCCATGGACATTGCTGGTTTAATCAGTTTTGGTGCAACAACAGCTGCTTCTACTGCATTGAAAACTGGTGCAAAGGTAGGAATTAAAGCTGCAGCTAAAGCCAGTTTAAAAGCTGCAGGTAAGGTGCTTACCAAACAGGGAGCTAAGGCTGTTGCCAAGGGTATAGCCAAACACGTAGACGATATTGCAAAGGCAACTATGAAAGTTTGCGTTTTTGCCTGTTTCCCGGCCGGGACAGTGATCCATACGGCGGGCGGTACGAAGTTTATAGAAGATATTGTTACCAGTGATGAGGTATGGTCTTATGATGAAGAGACCGGGACCATTGCATTGAAAGCAGTAACAGCCATTATGCAGCGGGAAGTAGATGCTACGATAGAGATCAGTCTGGAGGGAGAAACGATAGAAACGACCGCTGAACATCCGTTTTATACACCTGAAGGCTGGAAAGCCGCTGCAGATTTAGACAAAGGGGAACAGCTAAAGAATAAAGATGGAATATGGACCGTTATTAAAGATCATAAATTCTTATATGAAAAGCGTAAAGTTTTTAACTTTGAGGTAGAGGGTTGGCATACTTACTTTGTGGGGGCACTGGCCTGGCTGGTGCATAATGCACAGGTTTGTTTAACTGCTGCTGCTAAAGCTGGAGAGAAATGGGCGATTGACATATTGAGAGGAATTGCATTCAACAAGACAGCGAATAAGGAATTTTTGGAGCTAGCTGAAAAAAATGGATTGAAGTATTTTTCAGAGACTTGGTTGAAAAAAGGTGGAAAGCTGGTTTCGAGAGTTGATGGTTATATCCCAGATTATGCTATTATTGAAAGGAAAGCAACTGATCTTTCAAAAATCAGTGCCGAAACAGCCAAGAGTTATATTAATCAGCTTGCTACTAAATATAAAAAAGGCATGGAAATAGCTAATAAAACTAAAGGCGATTTACTTAGCGGTGATAAGTTTCTGCAGGTTGATAAAATTGGTGATGTTTCTAAAGATGTATTGGAATATGCCAATAAAAAAGGCGTGACAATTGTTGAAAATGTTGAAGATGTCTTTACTCATATAGGATTTTAATAAATATTAAAGGATGAATAATTTTAACCATCACATTTATAATTCATTGATGTTAACAATCATGGATGAAGAAAACAGTTTGGATAATATCAAAGATTTAGTTGCTGATGATATAAAAAAAGAAGTTTGGAAAAAACATGGTATAAGTACAACTGAATGGGCTAAATATGCTGCTGCTAATAATCTATGGTATCCTGTTACAGTCTATAAAGACAATAATCCACACTGCTACATAATTATCAGCGAGGACCTTGTAGAAGTTCGTTTTCTGGATGAAAGACTTTTTGAATACGTCTATATGGCTTACAAAAAAATGGATGCCGAAAAAATGTTTCTGGTCAAAGTTTATGTAAGAGAATATTATCATAAAAAGGATAAACCTTTACAAGATGTAAAAAAAGATATAAATATGATTTTCTCTGTGGAAGGTGGACTTAACGTTAGAACCAGAGATTTTATCAGGGAGGAATCTGTGAAAGTTATCGAGGATAATATGGAAGCAGCTCATCCGGTTAATGTTACTCAAAACTGGAAGTCTATTCCTAAATATGGTGAATATGATGATATAAGTAATTATGAAGATGTAATTAAACCGGGTGATCTTTTGCGCGATATTGATACTTCATTGAAAAGCCCTGTTGCGGAGGATGATGAAGTAAACCCGGATTCTACGAAAGAAAACAAATGGTTGCTGCCAGACTGGAACAAAAATTAAGTTCACTCATCATGTATGTAGATGCTATGGAAATTAAGTATCAAAACTTTTGGGCAGCTGTGAAAAAACTTCAAACAGAAGCTCAATTAATTGGAAGACTTGATACATCGAATAAAACAAAGTACAAGAAAAAATATGAAGCTGGGGAGGTTACTGCCAGAGAAATTGCTGGTGTAAACCATCAAAGGGGGTTGCATTATGAGCTAACAATTCTTAAAGAGGATGAACTGTTTTGTTATTTAATTATAAAAGGAGGGCATATAAAAGTCAATTTTTTAGATACTAATTTGAGAATCTACCTCGCTTATTATTTTTCTCCATCTAAAAAATATACCGATAAAGTATTTCTTGATGAGATTTGGTATAATAACTACACATCTGAATCAAGCGAAACGGAAAGTTACCGGATGCATTTCGTCTTTGATGAGGATGGTAACGTAAATTACCGAAAATATGATGAGGTGAATCACAAAACGCAAGATTTTGAGAGTAAGGAGCAATCTGATGTGACTGGGCTATATGAGTCGTATCCTGACTTTGAAAAATATGAAGATCTAATTAAGCTAGAGAGAAATTTCCCATTAGAAATTATGAAGATCTAAATAAACCAGGTGCTCTTTTGCGCGATATTGATATAAAAAGCCACTTTTCAATAAAAAATCCAGGTCATTAATAACAAAAGGCTATTTCATTTAAAACGAAGACATGCAACACATAGAAAAATATAAACAGTTACCAGACGATATCTACGATACTTTTGATGAATTGACCGATAAAGCCTATGAACTATTTGTAGCAAAAAAGTATGAGGAGTCTTTTAGGATATATGAGCAATGTTTACAGATCATACCAGAACCTAAAAGCGACTATGGGGAATCTTCGAATGTAATAGAATGGATGGTAGAAAACTACCTGCTGATTGGAAGACATGCTGAAGCTATCAAATGGGTTGAGCAGTTAAGTGACTACCTTAAGAATAAGCAGATTACTGCTGATGTCGAGTTTTTAAAGGCTAAGGTATATTTTGAAGTGAAAGACCTGGATAAATCTCTCGAATATTTCAGGATTGCAGATGAGAAAACTAAGGGGAGGTGTTTTGAAGATGAGGATAACAAGTACCTCTACTTTTATCAAAACCCCGGGCAATTTGCGGGTGAATTGATCCCTGCAACAGTAAATGCCGAACTTGATGATAAAGTTTATGATCAGATAGTTGTTCTGGCTGAGGCTGGAGATGAATATGCTGAAAAAGAAGAACATGAATTTGCTGTAAGTAAATATCAGGAAGCATTGAATCTGCTACCGGAACCTAAAACTGATTGGGAAGCAGCCACCTGGCTTTATGTAGCTTTGGGCGATGCATTGTTCAACCTCGAGAAATTTGATATAGCATTGGGTGCCTATGAACAGGCATTAATGTCGCCGGATGGTACCGCCAACCCCTACATTTGGTTTTCGTTAGGTAGCACATTTTATGAACTGAACAATATGGGAAAAGCAAAAACACATTTCATGAGCGCATACTTGCTTGATGGCGATGAGATTTTTAAAGATGCTGATCCAGCATATTTAGCTTTGATCAAAGTTGAAATAGCAAAGGGAAATCCTTAGGTGGCATGTCAATCTGCGATAAAAGGAGTGTGTTAATTTTAATAAACAATGGCATTACTGGATATAGAACTAAACGGCAAAATAGAATTACTGAAAATTCAGGCGACATCTGCCTGGAAGGAAAATAGTATAATTGGATTTCTTTCCCTGGGTGAATCTGCATGGGAGTTATTCCCTGATCCTAAAAGGAGCTGGAATGAAGGTTATAATTTCGCTAAATTCATGTTTAAAGGCTTGATGTTTAAGAATGAACTGACAGGAGCAGAGCTCTGGCTTTCCCGCATGGTGGAAAATAATGATACGCTGCATCATTTCGATGGTGATTGTGAATTTAATGAAGGTAAGTTCTTTTATGAGAAAGGGGAACCAGGTGCTGCTTTGGCGAAGTTCAGAGCAGTGGTAAAAGATGCGGGTTTCAGGTATTTTGAAAATGAAGACCCAAAGTATTTAGCTTTTTACCGCGATCCGGAGAGATTTATTACAAGTGCTGATCGCTGAGTTAAAAATGGAACATCATGATCTACAAAAAAATTATACCTGAAATTATGGTTGACCTTGGAGAGAAAACCGTTTTTGAGGATCCAACACACCCATATCAAATATTAAAATTGCATATTCACCTGGAATCTTGGGCAGGAGATGACCTCTTGGAAATTGCTCCGTGTATCGTCGTGACAGAGAGATTAAAATATAGTCTTTTGGAAAGTGAATTTACCGGCTTTCATTTTGACGACTTGGAGGTGACTACTGACCTATATTTTGAAGACAATTATCATTTAGTCAAGGATCTCCCGAACTTCTATTGGCTGAAAGTTAATGGGGTGGAAAACCGTGATGATGTATTTATCGATAGTGATCATCTTTATTTATCTGACAAACTACTAAACTATTTACAACTCCAATTCGACATTAAAAATGCCATTGTGGATCCTGAAAGAAATGAATTTGATAAGCTGCTTGATAACATGTTTGCTAAGAGAGATATAGATAAAAATGCAGACGAAAGAAGCTCAGACGAATAATACTTTTTGTATCTCTACATTCTGCTAATCGCTTTGCTGAGGTAAAATATCATGAATATCAACATTACATGCTCGAAATTATTCCTGAATATTTTTATCTTTATCATGATCTTGAAAAACACGAAAAAGAGTATTTATGGAATTGGATGACAATATTTACAATGCAATAGTGACGCTGGCGGAAGAAGGTGATAATTTCGCGGGAAAGGAAAATCTGTCAGCAGCAATCAGCAAATATGAGGAGGCACTGAATATGCTGTCTGAACCTAAAACTGATTGGGAAGCGGCAACTTGGTTATATGTAGCCCTGGGAGATGCACTCATGAGCCAGAAGAACTTCAACGCCGCATTGGATGCCTATGAAAACGCGTTGATGTCGCCCGAAGGTACAGATAACCCATACATCTGGTTCTGCCTTGGCGAAGTATTCTATGAACTGGACAATATCGGTAAAGCAAAAGAACATTTTCTTAGCGCTTATATGCTGGATGGAGAAGATGTATTTGAAGGTACGGATCCTGCTTACCTTGAATTGATTAGTGAGGAAATTGAAAAAGGACAGCCTTAATCAAAGCCTGAACGGCTAATCAACATAATTTCATATCAAAAGAGCGGCTGATTGTTTAAAAATGATCAGCCGCTCTTTTATTATCATGATGATTTATTAATTTATGTATATATATTTACTTTAGGTAAACAGACGTTATCTGTATAAACCATTTAAATTTAATCTATTAGAGCCCCTACAAGAACCATACATGAGAACTTACGTATTAACCTGTTTACTGACCGTTACAAGCTGCACACTATTCGCACAAAACAAAGACACCTGGATAGCAATAGAAAACAAAGAAAGAACACTGATTGGCTATAAAGATAAAAACGGCGTGGTAAAAATAAAGCCCAAATATATGGGGATGACCTACGCTAAGAAATTTGATGACATTATGGTGGTGACAGAGGAACAAGATGCAAAGTGGAAAAGTCATTATCTGACCAAAAGTGGAAGGGTAGTGGGGAGGGACAGTCTTTATATATTTGACAATACTCCTGATTGCGAAAGTGAGGGTTTCATCCGTTTTACGGATAAAAAGACGGACAAGACGGGTATGTTCAACAGCAAGGGAAATATCGTTATTCCGGCTGAATACAATGCCCTGAGCAAAGTAGACAATGGCCTGATCATGGCCTTGAAAGATGCAAAGAAAGAAGATTTAGGTGACGGACATTTCTCCTGGGCCGGCGGTTACCAGTCGCTGATTGACACCACCAACAAGGAAGTGATCGATAATTTCATGTACACCAGCAATCTGCATTTCCCATCGGTCATCATAGAAGATAAAGAAACCACGGATAGCAACCGGGTAAGTTTCAAAGGAGCCAATAATAAATATTACTCTTTCATTAACCTCGACCGGGAATTTGACAACTGGGTTAAGGGCGCACTGTTACCAAACCTAACTAAAGAAACCTTATTGAATGCCACTGCGAAGGACGTATATCTCTGGAAGGACAACGGTAAAAAAGAAGACGGCTGGGGAAGTGTTGCAAAAGCAAAATTTATTGAAGCTAACTTCGAACTGCTGAAAGCTAAACTATTACAGCTGACTAACCCGGAATTTGCGTATCAAACATTTGACAACGGACTGAATCCTTTAATTTATACATCGCCGGAATATCAAAAATATTTCAATAATTGCGGAGAAGCAAAAGAGCTAGACTACCCGGTAAAAACAATCGTAATCAATCTGCCGGATGAAAAGCAATCCCAGGATCATTTCGATTTCCTGAGAACAGAGAATGGATATCAGCTGGTAAGCGTAACACTGGGAACGGATAAACTGAAATAGTCCGGATGATTCATTCGTTTAAGCATTAAGAAGACATCAGGAGTTGGATTGGTCTGCTCATCAAAATAATCTGGTGTAAGTCTGAGCTCATTTTTTACACTGTAATAAAGCACCCAGTTAGATCCTCCAGTGTCAAGATCTTAAAATAAAAAGGAAAACCCCTGTTTCGACCTTCTCAATTTGCATCGCAAATTTAGGCAGTCGAAAACAGGGGTTTCATTTTTATCCAATAAATGATAAACTTCAGACAAAATCGAAGCCTTGTCTAATTATACTTTTGCTGATTCAGCAGCTTTTTTATGATCCGCAAGGAAAGTAGCTAAACCACTATCCGTTAACGGGTGTTTCAATAAACCTAAAATAGCTGATAAAGGACCAGTCATTACATCTGCACCTAATTTCGCACAACTGATAATATGCAATGGACCACGGATTGAAGCCGCAAGAATCTCAGTTGGGTAGCCATAGTTGTCAAAAATCAAACGGATATCTTCGATCAGTGTTAAACCTTCAGAACCTATATCATCTAAACGACCTAAGAAAGGAGATACATAAGTAGCACCTGCCTTAGCAGCTAACAAAGCTTGTCCTGCAGAGAAAATTAAAGTACAGTTTGTTCTGATACCTTTTGAAGAGAAATATTTGATCGCTTTAATACCATCTTTGATCATTGGAACTTTAACAACGATCTTAGCATCTAATGCTGCTAATGCTTCACCTTCTTTAATGATTTCGTCATAAGTAGTAGAGATCACTTCAGCGCTAACTTTATCATCAACAATTGCACAAATTGCTTTGTAGTGGTTGATTACGTTTTCTTCGCCGGTGATACCTTCTTTAGCCATTAAGCTAGGGTTAGTAGTTACACCATCTAAAATACCAAGGTCCTGAGCTTCTTTGATTTGCTCAAGATTAGCTGTGTCAATGAAAAATTTCATGATTATATAATTTAAGGAAAAATAGTTTGAGAGTACTTTCAGCGTATGCTTTAAACAGAAGATTGTGTAGCGTTGGAAGCATAGTCAATCTGAAAAATAAAAAAGTGGGCAAGCAACCTTTATCGCACCGCTACAACCTTCTACCCTTGCTTCGTTCCCGCCCTGGGGGAGTTCAAAGGGAGCTGATCGTAAAGGACTTGCCCACTGCAAATGTAGCAAAAGAG
>Ga0247813_10001522_pt1 | contig 17483 bp, 10 predicted proteins | sample UWRJL169409C1_FD_180719 | JGI IMG/M metagenome (GOLD analysis project Ga0247813, IMG submission 180719) | Plant litter microbial communities from Arlington Agricultural Research Station in Wisconsin, United States - UWRJ-L169-409C-1 | ecosystem: Environmental > Terrestrial > Plant litter >... | reverse complement strand
CGAGCTGGAAAAAGCCATCGAACGGCTGCGCTCCAATGCCGAGAGCTTTGACCTTGTCGTCGAAACCAGCCGGAGTGAAATCATCGAAGCCCAGGGCCGCGTTTCCGGCGGCCGCGCCTTCGTGCGTTTCGTGGCACTGAACAATCTGCGGGCCGAGCTTGCGGAAGTTAAAATGGAACGCGACCGCCTGCACGGCGCGCTGTCCAACCTGCATACGCTGCTCGACGCAATCGATCTTCCTGTCTGGCAGCGCGGGCCGGACGGCGCCATTCTGTGGGTAAACGAAGCTTATGCCGAAGCCGTCGAAGCTGCTGATCCCTCCGCAGCCGTCAAGGAGAGCCGCGAGCTTTTGGCAACCGTTGCACGCGAGAAGATCCGCGTCCTCAGCACTTATGATTCGCCCTATCGCGACAAGGTCTCCACCGTCGTGCGCGGCAACCGGACGTTCTACGACGTGGTGGACGCCAAGAGCACCAGCGGATCCGCAGGCATGGCGATCAATGTCTCCGACGTCGAGGCCGTCCGCGAGGAACTCAACCGCACCCTGAAGAGCCACGCCGAAACGCTCGACCATCTGGCAACGCCGGTGGCGATCTTCGACGGCAGCCAGCAACTGCAGTTCTACAACCAGGCTTTCCAGCGGCTTTGGGACCTCGACATGGGCTTCCTCGAGCGCAAGCCGGGCAATGGCGAGATCCTCGACCGGCTGCGCGCCGTCGGCAAGCTGCCGGAACAGCTGAACTGGAAGCAGTGGAAGGATTCAGCGCTCGCCGTCTATCAGGCGATCGAGACGCAATCCGACCTTTGGCACCTGCCCAACGGCCAGACCCTGCGCGTGTTCGCAACCGCCCGCCCGCAGGGGGGAGCCACCTGGGTGTTCGAGAACCTGACGGAAAAGGTCGATCTGGAAACCCGCTACAACACGCTGGTCCAGGTTCAGGGCGAAACGATCGATCACCTGTCGGAAGGCGTCGCCGTGTTCGGGCCGGACGGCCGCATCAAATTGTCCAACCCGGCGTTCCGCGCGCTGTGGGGCGTCAGCGAAATCGAAGCAAAGCCCGGAACGCATATCCGCGCCATCGAGCAGGCCTGTACGCCGTCCTACGACCAGCCGGACGGCTGGAAACGGTTTTCGCATCTCATCACCAGCTTTGACGACGAACGCCCGTCCTGCCAGGGCATTCTGGAGCTGCGGACCGGCTTGATCCTCGATTTCGCCGTCATTCCGCTGCCCAACGCCCAGACGATGCTGACCTTCGTCAACATCACCGACAGCGCCCGGGTCGAGCGCGCGCTCACCGAAAAGAACGATGCGTTGCGGATGGCGGACCATCTGAAGAACGATTTCGTCCAGCACGTGTCCTATGAGCTGCGTTCACCGCTGACCAATATTATCGGCTTTGCCGATCTGCTGAAAACGCCCGCTTTCGGATCGCTGACGGAACGGCAGGCGGAATATGTCGATCATATCTCCACATCCTCCTCGCTGCTTCTGACCATCGTCAACGACATCCTCGATCTGGCAACCGTCGATGCCGGTATCGTCGAGCTCGACCTGTCGGAAATCAACCTGACGGATTTCCTCGATGAAGTGTCGCTGCAGATGGCCGATAGGCTGCAGGAAAGCGCAGTCACCCTGCAGATCGATACACCGGATATGCTGGGCCTGTTCGTTGCCGATCACCAGCGGCTGAAACAGATCCTCATCAAGCTTTTGACCAATGCCGCCAACTTTGCGCCTGATGGCAGCACTGTCAGCCTGAAATGCCGCCGCGAAGGCAGCGACTTCGTCTTCAGCGTCGCCGACAATGGGGCCGGCATTCCGCAGGATGTGCTTGACGCCGTGTTCAAGCGTTTCGAAAGCCATGGCCAGCACGGTGGCGCAGGCCTTGGCCTGTCGATCGTCGAAAGCTTCGTCAGCCTGCATCACGGCACCGTATCGATCCGCAGCCACGAGGGAGAAGGCACGGAAGTGACCTGCCGCATCCCTTCGGGCGACCTGCCGCAGATCGCCGCAGCGGAATAATGCAGGTGATCGAGCTCACCCTCAAGGACGAGGCAGCCACGATCGAGCTTGGCGAGGATCTGGCGCTGGCCCTGAAAGCCGGCGATTGTCTGGCGCTATCGGGCGACCTCGGGGCCGGAAAATCGACATTGGCGCGTGCCTTCCTGCGTGCCATGGCCGACGACGAGACGCTGGAGGTTCCAAGCCCCACCTTCACGCTGGTGCAGAGCTATGAGCTGCGCATTGCCGTTTCGCATTTCGATCTCTACCGGCTCGCGGATGTATCGGAACTCGATGAGCTGGGGTTTGACGAGGCCCTATCCGAGGGCATCTGCCTGGTGGAGTGGCCAGAGAATGCGCTGTCGGCGCTGCCCAAGTCACGGTTGACCGCCATATTCTCCCATCTTGGCGACGGACGCCTGGTCAAAATCGCCGGCGAAGCCGCCACCCTTCTTCGGATCGAACGCAGCCTCGCCATCCGCACCTTCCTCAGGCAGCGTGGATATGGCCATGCCAAGCGACGCCATCTGAGCGGCGACGCCTCCGCACGCGCCTATGAACGTATTCTCGTGTCTGGAGAACCGACCCGCATTCTGATGGACTCGGCCCGTCACAAGCCCGGCCCTATCCTTCAGGACGGCAAGTATTACCAGCAGCTGGCGCATCTGGCCGAAGACGTCATCCCTTTCGTCGCAATCGACCGCGACATCAGGCAGAAGGGATTTAGCGCACCCGACATCTATGAGAGCGATCTTGATGCCGGCATCCTGTTGATCGAAGACCTCGGCAGTGACGGTATTCTCGACGCGGACGGACGGCCGATCGCCGAGCGTAACCTGGAAAGTGTGCGTGTCCTTGCCCATCTGCATGCGCAGCCAGTGACGCGGGACATATCGCTGGGCACGGTCAACCACCATATCCCGGATTTCGACCGCTCGGCGATGAAGATCGAGACCAGCCTGCTGCTCGACTGGTATCTGCCCTGGAAGCGTGGTGAAAAGGCGTCCGATGCAGAGCGCCATGGCTATTTTGCCGTCTGGGATCACCTGATCGATCTTATGGCTTCATCGGAAAAGAAGCTGCTGCTGCGGGATTTCCATTCACCGAACATCATCTGGCGCGGCGAGCGGTCCGGATTCGAGCGCATCGGCATCATCGATTTCCAGGATTCGATGATCGGCCCGACGGCCTATGACGTCGCCTCAATCACGCAGGATGCGCGCGTGACGATCGAACCGGAGCTGCGCGACGCGATGCTGTCGCTCTACTGCGCGGAACGCAACGCTCTCGGCACATTCGACGAGCCGACGTTCCGGCGCGACTGGCATCTGATGTCCGCCCAGCGCAATTGCAAGCTCGTTGGCATCTGGGTGCGGCTGATGCAGCGCGACGGCAAGCCCTTCTATATGAAGCATATGCCGCGCACATTTTCCTATCTCGAGGTGGCGCTTCAACACGAAGCACTCGCGCCCTTGCGCGATTGGTGCATAAAGGCTGGAATCCTCTAGACCGAATCAACGGTCAAAGGTTGACTGGATCACGTGCTGCCGATGCCCATCATCAAAAATGCCATGGTGCTTGCCGCGGGGCTCGGAACCCGTCTGCGCCCCATCACCGATACCATGCCGAAACCGCTGGTTGCGATCGCGGGAAAGCCGATGATCGACTATGTGCTCGATCTCCTGGAGGCCGCAGGCGTCGAGACGGCTGCGGTCAACGTTCATCATTTCGCCGACCGGATGGAAGCGCATCTGGCTGAGCGAAGCCGGCCAAGCATCGTGATCTCAGACGAGCGGGCAGCGCTGATGAATTCCGGTGGCGGCTTGGTTAAGGGATTGAAGCTGCTTCCCGACGGCCCGGTTCTGGTGATGAATGCCGACCTGTTCTGGGTCGGAGAAAAACCGGATTCTCCGTCCAATCTCGAAAGGCTCGCATCCTTCTTCGATCCGGAAACCATGGACATGGCGCTTCTCTGCGTGCGCAATGAAGACACGACCGGCCACAACGGCAAGCTGGATTTCTCCCTCGATCAGCAAGGACGTCTGTCGCGCTACAAGGACGGCATGGACAATCCTGTCGTTTATGCGGGCGCAATCGCCCTTCACAGCCGCCTTTTCGCCGCCGCACCGGATGATGCTTTCAACCTCAATATCTATTTCGACCGGGCGATCGCGCAAAACAGGCTTTTCGGTATCGTTCTCGACGGTCACTGGCTGACGGTCGGGACACCCGAAGCGATTGGGCAAGCCGAAGATGCCATCCAGCAGTTTGCAACAGGAGCAGGATGACGTGGCGGACACAGTCTCCAACGTCTACACCATTCCACCCGGCCTTCCCTTCCTGAAGACCCTGGTTGAAAAGCTGTGTTCTGGCGATCTGATCCCGGGTTTCCGCTACGACACGGCCGATCCCTTGTCGCTGGCCGGTGTGACCATTTTCGTGCCAACCCGGCGATCGGCCCGCGTGCTGCGCTCCGAACTGGTGGATTGCCTCGGCGGACGCTCGGCGATCCTGCCAATGATCCGGGCACTGGGCGAAACCGACGATGACAGCGGCTTTTTCGATGCCGAAATCCCGGCGATCCTCGATCTCGCACCGCCCTTGCCCAATATTGCCCGGCTGATCGAGCTCGGCTGCCTTATCCTTGCCTGGCGCAATCAGCTGCCGAAGGCTGTGCTCGACGTGCATGCGGAAAGCCCGCTGATCGCTCCGGCCAGCCCCGCCGATGCCATCTGGCTGGCGCGCAATCTCTCCGAGATCATCGACGCGATGGAAACGGAGGAACTGGACTGGGACGCGCTCGACAAGCTCGATGACGCCGACCATGCCCTCTGGTGGCAGCTGACGCTGGCCTTCCTGAAAATTGCCAGCACCTATTGGCCGGCCCGGCTGGAGGAGCTGAAGCAATCCTCTCCCGCCCGCCACCGCAACGCCATCCTTGAGGCCGAAGCCCAGCGCATTGCCAGTGGCAAGGTCATCGGCCCGATCATCATTGCCGGCTCCACCGGCTCGATCCCCGCAACGGCAAAGCTGATTGCTGCCGTGCAGAAGCTTCCAAACGGCACCATCGTCTTGCCCGGTCTCGACCAGACAATGAGTGACGCCGAGTGGATGATGATCGCGCCGGAAACCGCAAAGCTGACCGGCAGACCGGACCCGGCAAGCCGCAGCCATCCGCAATACGGATTCTTCCGCCTGCTGAAGCTTATGGAGGTTTCGCGTCAGGACGTCACCATTCTCGGTACTTCGGAGCCCGATCTCGATTACCGGGCAGAGCTGATCTCGCATGCCCTTCTGCCAGTCCAGGCGACCAGCAGCTGGACGGCACTGCGCGGCGATGTCGATCCTATCCGGCTGACCGCTGCGTTCTCCGATGCGGCGCTGATCGAAACGGCCAATGAGCGGGAGGAGGCAACCGCCATCGCCATTGCGCTGCGCCTCGCGTTGCACGGCAACGACGAAAGCCAGGCGGCCCTCATCACGCCCGACCGCGATCTTGCCCGCCGCGTGGCCACTGAGCTCATGCGCTTCGGCATTGAAGCTGACGATTCCGCCGGTACGCCGCTCTCCTCCACCGGACCCGGCAGCCTGGCGCGACTGCTGCTTGAAGCGGCATTGCGGCCGGGCGATCCCATATCCATCGTGGCGCTTCTCAAACATCCGCTTGCCCGTTTCGGCCTCTCCGCCGAGGCGATGAATGCTGCCGCCACCACGCTGGAGCTGATGGCTCTGCGCGGCGGCACCGGCAGCGCCGACATTTCGGAGCTTGAAACTCTTCTCGACCAGACGCTGCAGCAGGAAATCGGCAAGAAGCATCTGCCGGAATGGCGCGGCCAGATCGACGACGAGGCCATCGAGCAGGCCCGCGATCTTGCCCGGCGCATCGCCGCAGCAGCCGAGCCACTGGCCGGCACCTTGGTTCGCCATCACAGAAGCGGCCGTGGGCTGACGGCAGCCTTGCCGCTCTCGCAATGGGCGGAGAAAACCGGTTCGGGCCTGGAAGCCGTTGCCATCGATGAGCATGGCAGCCTTGCAGGGCTCTGGTCGGGTGAAGCCGGCGAAGCACTGGCCGCACAATTGCGTTCCGTCATCGATACTGAAGGCCAGCTGACGGCGGACGGGCCGCAATGGAGCGATATCGTCGAGGCGCTGTCTGCAAGCGAATCGATCAAGCCGCGCTCGATGCGCCATCCGCGCGTGTTCATCTTCGGTGCGCTCGAATCCCGTTTGCAAAGCGTCGATCTCGTGGTTCTCGGTGGCATGAACGAAGGCACCTGGCCCGGCCAGACGGCCAATGATCCCTTCCTGTCGCGAACGATGAAGACCACTATGGGGCTTGAGCCGCCGGAGCGGCGGATCGGCCAGCTGGCCCATGATTTCCAGATGGCCTGCGGCACGCGCAAACTCATTCTGACCCGCGCCATGCGCAAGGGCGCAACCCCGACCGTCGCTTCCCGCTGGCTGCAGCGGCTTCTGGCTGTCGGCGGCAAGGCATTTGCGGCGACACTGCGCGACAATGGACGCGATTATCAGCAATGGGCGGGTATGCTGGATCAGGGTGTCACCCAGCCGCTGGCCAAAAGGCCGGAGCCGAAACCATCGGCGGAGCACCAGCCGCGCAGCTATTCCTTCAGCGAAGTGAGCCGGCTGCGGCGCGACCCCTATGCCGTCTATGCGCGGCGAATCCTGCGCCTGCAGCCGATCGATCCTTTCAACCGCGATCCGGGCGCCGCCGAACGCGGCACGCTGTACCACAAGATCGTCGAACGCTTCGTGCGCGCCAAGCTGGATGCCGCATCGCCGCAAGCGCAGGTGGAGATGAGCCGGATTCTCAACGAGGCTTTCGATGAGCAGGCCCTGCCTGCCCATATCGATATCGTCTGGCGGCCGCGCTTTGCCGCCGTTGGCAAGGCCTTCATCGACTGGGAAATCAGCCGTCAGGGCGATATCCGCAACAGCTATACCGAACTGTACGCAACGATGGAGCTTGCTGTGTCCGGCATCAAGCTGACCGGCATTGCCGACCGGATCGATATTCTCGGCGAAGGCAGCGCCGTGATCGTCGATTACAAGACGGGATCAAACCCTTCTATCAATGAGGCCCGGGCCCTGCTTGACCCGCAGCTGGCACTGGAAGCCGCAGCGCTGAAGGCCGGGGCCTTCGAGAAGGCCGGGGCGAAACACCCGCAATCGCTGCTTTACGTTCGCCTCAAACCCGGCGAACGGTTTGCCGTTCAGGAGGTCAACAACGAGCATGCCAAGGCGCGCGCCAATGTTGAGACCAAGTCGGCCGAGCAATTGGCCGAGGATTCGCTGAAGGAGTTGACCGGGCTCCTCGCTGCCCTGATGAGCGGCAAGTATGGTTTCGCCTCGCGGTTGATCGTCCAGAAGGAGCGGGATTACGGCGGAGAATACGACCATCTGGCCCGCGTTTCCGAATGGGCCACGGCCGAAGGCGAGGATGACAGCAATGAAGGATGACGATTTCGGCCCGCTCGAGCCGACGCCGCAGGCCTGGCTGGACTGGACCTCGGCCAAGCAGGCGCTCGCCTCCGACCCCGCCCGCTCCGCCTGGGTTTCGGCCAATGCTGGCTCCGGCAAGACGCATGTGCTGACACAGCGCGTTATCCGGCTTCTATTATCCGGCTGCCGGCCCTCGGCGATCCTGTGCCTCACCTATACCAAGGCGGCGGCATCGGAAATGTCCAACCGCGTGTTCGAACGGCTGGCCGAATGGGTGACGCTGGACGATGATGCCCTGGATGACCGGATCGCGGCGATCGAGGGCGAGCGGCCGGATCTCTTGAAACGTCAGGAGGCCCGGCGCCTATTTGCGCGCGCACTGGAAACACCCGGCGGCCTGAAGATCCAGACAATCCATGCCTTCTGCGAGGCGCTGTTGCATCAGTTTCCGCTCGAGGCCAATGTTGCTGGACATTTCTCGGTTCTCGACGACCGTGCCTCCGCCACGCTTCTCGCCGATGCCCGGCGGGCGTTGCTGACGGCCACCGCAAGCGAGGATGACAGCGAGCTGACAGAGGCCTTTGCGACGGTTCTCGACCTTGCCGACGATACCGGCCTTGAGAAACTGCTCTCGGCGATCGTTGCGCAACGCACGCCAATCCAGCTTTTTCTCGATGAAGCCGCCACTAAAAGGGGCATAGATCCAGCGCTTCGCCTGGCCCTGGGGCTCGGCCCGGATGAAACCGCAGAAACGGCATTAGCCGGATTCTGGCCTTTGAACGGTTTGAACGGAGCGGCACTCGAACGCTATATCGGCATGGCGCTTTCGGTCGGGGGAGCCAAGGTTACGGAGTTTGCTGAAGGCTTGCGCGTCGTCGCCAAGCTCGCCGATCCGCTGCAGCGTTACACTGCACTGAACGGGCTGTTTTTCACCCAGGCGGGCAAGCCGAAAGCCGATTCGGCCTTCCTGTCCAAAGGGATGCGCGACAAGGCGCCTGATCTCGAAGACATGGTCAACGCGGCCCGCGACCACATCGCCGCCGCCGCCGATCGGCTCAACCTGATTTCGATGTTCGAGGCCACCAAGGCAGCCCTGGTGCTCGCCGACCGGCTGAACAACGACTATGAGGATATCAAGAAAAGCCGCAGCCAGCTGGATTTCGACGACCTGATCAACCGCACCGCGACGCTTTTGTCGCGGGGCGATGTCAGCCGCTGGGTTCACTACAAGCTCGACCAGGGTGTCGATCATATCCTCGTCGATGAGGCGCAGGATACCAGCCCAGTACAATGGACGATCATCCAGTCGCTGGCCGAGGATTTCTTTTCCGGCGAAACGGCGCGTGGCGGCAACCGGACGATGTTTGCCGTCGGCGACGAGAAGCAGTCGATCTATTCGTTTCAAGGCGCCCGGCCGGAGCGGTTTTCCAACGAGAGCATCGAGACAGAGCGGCGGGTCCGCGATGGCGGCAAGGCCTTCAGCCCGATCCGGCTGCAGCTGTCCTTCCGCTCTACCGAGGATGTGCTTTCGGCCGTCGATACCGTGTTTGAAAATCCGCTTCATGCCCGTGGCCTCAGCGCCCGCAATGATGCCGTCGTGCACGCGTCCAACCGCATTGGCCATCCCGGTGTGGTCGAGGTCTGGGACGCGATTGCGCCGGCCGACAGCATCCAGGAGGACGACTGGACGGCCGCCTTCGACGCGACGCCGGAGGATGCCCCCGCCAATATCCTGGCACAGCGCATTGCCGCCACTCTTGCCCATTGGATCGGCCGGGAAACGGTGATCGAGAAAGGCGTCAAGCGGCCGATGCAGCCGGGTGATATCATCGTTCTCGTGCGCAAACGCGACGCCTTCGTCAACGCGCTGACCCGGGCGCTCAAGACACGGCAGAATATTCCTGTGGCCGGTGCGGACCGGCTGGTGCTGACCAACCATATCGCCGTGCAGGACCTGATGGCGCTTGGCCGTTTCGTACTTTTGCCGCCGGACGACCTGTCGCTGGCTGCGGTTTTGAAAAGCCCGCTGTTCAACCTTGGCGAAGACGATATTGCAGCATTGGCCGTGGGCAGGCCTTCCTCCGTCAGCGTCTGGAAAAACCTTCTGGACTTCGGCGCAGACGAGACGAGCCATTATCACCCCGCCTTGCAAAAGCTGCAGCGCTATAGATCGCTATCGCGCACCCTGCCCGTGCATGATTTCTACGCGCAGATACTTGGTCAGGACTGTGGGCGCGCTGCCTATCTCGGACGGCTCGGCACCGAAGTCAGCGATATCCTCGACGAATTCCTGACCTTTGCGCTCGACCATGAAAAGAACGGCCTTCCCGGCCTGCAGGCCTTTATTTCCGGGCTGGAAATGGAAGCGCCGACGGTCAAGCGCGAACAGGACAAGGAGCGCAACGAAGTCCGGATCATGACGGTCCACGCCGCCAAGGGCCTGGAATCGCCGGTGGTGTTCCTGGTGGATGGCGGTGGCAAGGCGTTCAATTCCCAGCATGTGTCCGGCCTGCGCATGATCAAGCAGGACGATCACCCGGGCGCCATGCCATTGCCCGTCTGGCGTCCGCCGGGCGCGGCATCGAACGCGCTGGTGGATGCGGATACGGACCGGCTGAAAACGGCGGCCGAGGAAGAATACCGCCGGCTGCTCTATGTCGGCATGACACGCGCGGCCGACCGGCTGATCGTCTGCGGCTATCAGGGCAAGCGCGCCAATCCGGAAAGCTGGCATGCGATGGTCACTGCCAGCCTGTCTGCCGATGAGCGCGGCCGCAGTGCGCCGATGACGTTTTCAGCCGGCGACCAGGAATGGACCGGTTACCGCTGGCAGGTTTCCACCCTCGGCCGCGATCTGCAGACGCAGGAACAGGACCTGCAGTCGGTCGAGCCTCAACGGGGCGGCCTGCCGCCGGCGCTTCTTCAGCCCTTGCCGCCGCAAAAGCATCTGCCCCGGCCTCTCAGCCCTTCCGGTGCGGGTGCTGTTATCGACGAGGAAGAGAGCGGCGCCATCGCAGGCTCCGCCCTGTTCTCGCAAAAGCCTAGCGCCGACACGTCCCTGCTGCGCGGCGCGATCCTGCACCGGTTCCTGCAGGTTCTGCCATCTATCGCGCCGGAGGAACGCCGGGCTGCGGCCGAGCGTTATCTGCTTCGCTCCGTTCCGCGCTGGTCTGCAGCACAACGGCAGGCATTGACTGAATCGGTGCTGAAGGTAATCGGTTATCCGGAACTCGCCGCGTTGTTTTCCGAAGGCAGCCGGGCGGAAGTGTCGGTCATGGGCACCCTCAAGCTCGGTTCCAGGGATTTTGCGGTGTCCGGCCGGATCGACCGGCTGGCCGTATCGGGAAACACCGTCATCATTGCCGATTTCAAAACCAACCGTGAAATTCCTGTATCCGCCGAAGCAGTCCCCTTCGTTTACCGGGCGCAGCTGGCGATTTATCGCGCCTTGCTGCAACCGCTTTACCCGGATCACCTCATCCAGTGTGCTCTGATTTATACCGGGGGTCCTACTGTTCTCATCCTGCCGCAGGCGATGCTGGACGGAAGCCTTGTGGAGCTCGCGACAAAGTGAGACAGGGATGGGATTGAAAAGCTGACGCTCAACCATCACATGATGGATAACCGTTCGAAGAACGCCGATTTCGAAACCAAGGAGCAGCCTATGGCTACCGTAAAAGTCGATACTTCCAATTTTCAGGACGAAGTCCTGAACTCCGTCGAGCCTGTCATCGTGGACTTCTGGGCAGAATGGTGCGGCCCGTGCAAGATGATCGCTCCGAGCCTGGAAGAAATTTCCGTTGAAATGGCTGGTAAGGTCAAGGTTGCCAAGGTCAACATCGACGAGAACCCGGAAATCGCTGCCCAGTATGGCGTGCGCTCGATTCCGACTCTCGCCATGTTCAAGGCCGGCGAAGTTGCCGACATCAAGGTCGGTGCTGCGCCGAAGACAGCCCTGACCTCGTGGATTGCCAACGCTGCTGCGTAAGTGAAATTCCAAGTGGAATCAAAAAAGCCCGGGAAACCGGGCTTTTTTCGTTTCGAACACATCATTCCGCGCCGGTCGCAGGTTCCAGCAGCGGAATATGCGGAGCAGCGGTTTTCGGCAGCATGCCCGTCAGACGCGGATCGTCGTGGATCTCGACCATCAGCTTATAGGGCTTGAAGCCGGAGCGCTGGTAGAATCCAACGGCGGCCGGGTGATCGAATGTGCAGGTGTGCAGCCAGAACCGCTCGATCGGATGCGCCCAGGCCTTGGCGATCGCCAAGTTCATCAGGAAGCGCCCCGTGCCATTGCCGATCGCATCCTTGACGATGCCGAAATAGACAACTTCGCATTCGCCGGGCACGCGAAAATCGAGTTCGAGCAGGCCTATGTCGCGGTCACCGTCGCGCAGTGCATAGGTTTCCATCGATGGATTGGCGAGAATGTCGCGCACCTCGTCATCGCCGACGCCCAGCATCGACCCCCACAGCCAGTCCTCGCCGACATCGCGAAACAGACGCCGGTATATGTCGAGATTCTGCGGGCCGAGGCGGACCAAGGTGAGCGGCAGTTCCGGCAATCGGGCCATTTCCGCCGGGCGCTTTCGCATTTCCAGAAATGTCACTACATTGGCGACCTTGCCGGGCGGGATGGGCGAATAGCCCTCGGGCAGTTCAGGATTATTGTCGTACATTCGGTTTCTCTGCTCAGAATTCAGATGGGCAAACCGCAGCGTTTTATCGCGGCGGCGTGCCGTTGTCGGCCAGAACGTCGCCGACCAGATAGAGCGAGCCGCCGATCAGGATGCGGGGGCCGATAGGATCGTCGTTGAACATCGCCGTGATGGCGCCGAGTGCTTCGGCCACCGTGGACATTGCGCCTGCCTCGAACCCGGCCGAAGCTGCGTCGTCGGCGAGTGCGACCGCGTCGATTCCGGCATCGGAGCCGCGAATCGGTACGGTAAACACCTGTTCGGCAAGCCCCTTGAACGCCTGGAAATAGCCCACCGGGTCCTTGGTATTGATCATGCCGATGATCAGGAACAGCGGCCGCGGATCGCGTTCTTCCAGATTGGCCATGGTTTCGGCGATGACCTGGCCAGCGCCTGGATTATGGCCGCCATCCACCCAGATTTCCGATCCCTCCGGCGCTAAGCGCGCCAGATTGCCTTCAGTCAAACGCTGGAGGCGGCCCGGCCATTCGACGGTGGCCAGTCCCTTGTCGATGACGGCATCGGATATATCGAAACCGGCGGCCTTCACGGCGCGGATGGCGGCGGCGGCATTGGCGTATTGATGGCGGCCGGGCAGCCGCGGCAGCGGCAAATCGGCCAGACCGAAATCGTCCTGATAGACCAGGCGGCCGAATTCCTCATGCGCCATGAAGTCCTGCCCATAGACCGACAGCGGGCAATTCAGCCGTTCGGCGATGGAGACCAGTACGTCGCGAGCCGTATCTTCTTCCTGATGGCCGATGACCACCGGGCAGCCGCGCTTCATGATGCCCGCCTTTTCGGCAGCAATCAGTTCGACGCGATCGCCGAGATAGGCCTGATGATCGAGCGAGATCGGCATGATGACCGAAACGGCGGGCGTCTTGATGACATTTGTCGCATCGAAACGGCCACCGAGGCCGACTTCGATGATAACGACATCGGCCGGATGTTCGGCAAACAGCACGAAGGTGACGGCTGTCAGGATTTCGAAAACGGTGATCTTCTGGCCGGCATTGGCTTCGCCAACGCGGCGAACGGCATCGGCCAGAACGGCATCGCTGACCAGCGCGCCGCGTTCGCCTTTTTTGCCGATGCGATAACGCTCGTGCCAATTGACCAGATGCGGCGATGTATGGACATGGACGGTAAGTCCTGCAGCTTCCAGGATGGCGCGGGAAAAGGCCGTCACCGAACCCTTGCCGTTGGTGCCAGCCACATGAATGACGGGTGGCAGCCTGTCCTGCGGATTGCCGAGCACATCGAGAAGCCGTGTGATCCGGTCCAACGACAGATCGAAGCCCTTCGGGTGAAGCGCCAGCAGCTTGTCGATTTCCTGTCCGGCTTCGGACACCTGCACCGTCGTCATCACCGCTCCTCCAACTGCCGCTGGAGCGCCGGGCGCTCATTCAAGCGCGCTCAAGACGCGCCAATCGCAAATGACTAGTCGCTAACGGGCGGCCGGACAATCCCGGCCACCTTCCGTATTATTGAAAGCTCAGGCGCTGGCGGCCATCGGAACCGCTGCGAGCGCCGTCGAGCCATTCAGCTTGGCGGCGTCGACCGGCTTCTTCATCAGGATCTTCAGCACGCGAGCCAGGGTATCTGGAATATCGTGGCGCTTGATGACCATGTCGATCATGCCGTGCTCCATCAGGTATTCCGACGTCTGGAAACCTTCCGGGAGCTTTTCGCGGATGGTCTGCTCGATGACGCGCTTGCCGGCAAAGCAGATTTCGGCACCCGGCTCGGCCAGATGCAGGTCGCCCAGCATGGCATAGGACGCCGTCACACCACCCGTGGTCGGGTTTGTCAACACGACGATATAGGGAAGGCCTGCTTCCTTCAGCATCTGAACCGCAACCGTGGTGCGCGGCAGCTGCATCAGCGACAGAATGCCTTCCTGCATGCGGGCGCCGCCCGAAGCCGGGAAGATCACCAACGGGCATTTTTCAGCAATCGCCTTTTCGAACGCCTTGACGATCGCTTCGCCGGCAGCCATGCCGAGCGAACCGCCCATGAAGTTGAACTCATGCACGACGCCGACCAGCTTGACGCCCCGGCAACGGCCGACACCGGCAACGATCGTGTCTTCGAGATCGGTCTTGATGCGGCTGTCGCGCAGGCGATCGACGTATTTCTTCGAATCACGGAACTTCAGCGGGTCCTGCGCCACCTTCGGCTGCGGCAGGGCCTCGTAAACGCCGTCATCGAACAGATCCTTCAACCGCGCCTTGGCCGGCATCTTCATATGGAAGCCGGATGCGGGGATGACCCATTTGTTTTCTTCGAGATCGCGGTGAAACACCATCTCGCCGGTTTCCGGGCACTTGATCCAGAGATTTTCCGGAACTTCCCGGCGACCGAGCATCGAGTTGATCTTCGGTCGAACGTAATTCGTGATCCAGTTCAAATCCAAACTCCTGAATATTCAAAGCCGGTCCTGCCCCACAATGTGGGCATTTATTCGGCCGCGACAAGTTTCGCGGAACGAACGCCGGCTGCAAGGCCGCGAACCAGCGTTTCGACGCCCGGTACCGTTGCCCCTGTTGATTTTCCGTCCCCGGTCAGGCTGGACGCTATCTGGTTGACGATGGCGGTGCCAACAACAACGCCATCTGCCGACGCACCGATGGCGCGGGCATGATCAGCCGTCTTGACGCCGAAGCCGACGCAGACCGGAAGTTTCGTATGGCCCTTGATCCGCTGCACGGCACCGCCGACAACCGTGGGATCCGGCAGAGCCGAGCCGGTGATACCGTTCATCGAGACATAATAGACGAAACCAGAGGTATTTTCGAGGACCTTCGGCAACCGCTTGTCGTCCGTAGTCGGCGTCGCCAGGCGAATGAAGTTGATGTCTTTCTTCAACGCCGGGATGCACAGCTCGTCGTCCATTTCCGGCGGCAGATCGACGACGATCAGGCCGTCGATACCGCAAGCCAGCGCGTCATCGAGAAAGCGCTCAACGCCATAGATGTAGATCGGGTTGTAATAGCCCATCATGACGATCGGCGTATCCTGATCGCCTTCGCGGAAATGGCGGGCGATCTCCAGGGTCTTGGCCAGGGTCTGCCCGCCCTTCAGCGCGCGCTGTCCGGCCAGCTGGATCGCGGGGCCATCGGCCATCGGATCGGAAAAGGGCATGCCAAGCTCGATAATATCGGCACCGGCCGACGGCAGAGCCTTCATGATGGCCAGCGACGTCTCGAAATCCGGATCGCCACCCATGAAATAGGTGACCAGTGCCGGCCGGCCTTCGGCGGCCAGATCGGCAAATCGTTTGTCCATGCGTGCGGTCATGCGGTTACAGTCCCATTCCAAGCAATTTACCGACGGTGAAGATGTCCTTGTCGCCGCGGCCGGAGAGGTTCATCAGGATGATCTCGTCCTTACCCATCTTTGGCGCCCGCTTGATCACCTCGGCGATCGCGTGGCTCGGCTCCAGTGCCGGAATGATACCTTCAAGGCGCGTCAGCAGCTGGAAGGCTTCCAGCGCTTCATGGTCCATGATCGGCACATAGTCGACGCGGCCGATATCGGCGAGCCAGGAATGTTCAGGCCCAATGCCGGGGTAGTCAAGGCCGGCCGAGATCGAATGGCCTTCCTTGATCTGGCCGTCGCCATCCTGCAGCAGGTACGTGCGGTTTCCGTGCAGCACACCCGGCGAACCTGCGGTGATCGACGCGCAATGCTCGTCGCCTTCCAGCCCCTTGCCGCCGGCTTCGACGCCGACGATCTTGACGGATTCGTCGTCAAGGAAGGGATGAAAGATGCCGATCGCGTTCGAGCCGCCACCGACAGCAGCAATGACCAGATCCGGCAGGCGGCCTTCGGCTTCCAGCATCTGCTGCTTGGCTTCGATGCCGATCACCGACTGGAAGTCGCGGACCATTTCCGGATAGGGATGCGGACCGGCAGCCGTGCCGATCAGGTAATAGGTGTCGTCGACATTGGTGACCCAGTCGCGCAGGGCCTCGTTCATCGCATCCTTCAGCGTGCCGGACCCGGCCGTGACCGGCTTGACCTCGGCACCGAGCAGCTTCATGCGGAAGACGTTCGGCGCCTGACGCTCGACATCGGTTGCGCCCATATAGACGACGCAGGGAAGGCCGAAACGGGCGGCAACGGTAGCAGAGGCCACGCCGTGTTGTCCGGCACCGGTTTCAGCGATGATGCGGGTCTTGCCCATGCGCTTTGCCAGCAGGATCTGGCCGATGCAATTGTTGATCTTGTGCGAGCCGGTATGGTTCAGCTCTTCGCGCTTGAAATAGATCTTGGCGCCGCCAAGATGCTCCGTCAGGCGCTCGGCGAAGTAGAGCGGACTCGGGCGGCCGATATAATGGGCGCCGAGATATTTCAGCTCAGCCTGGAATTCCGGATCGGTCTTGGCCTTGTCCCACTCGGCCTGCAGGTCGAGGATCAACGGCATCAGGGTTTCGGCGACGAAACGGCCGCCGAAGATGCCGAAGCGGCCATCTTCATCGGGTCCGGTCTTGAACGAATTCAGGTTTGGCGTCTCGTTCACTTGCTTCTCCCTGCCAATTCTTTGGCTCCGGCGATATCCGCTTCTGCGCGGGAAACGGCCTCGAAAAACTCTTCCATGCGGCCCACATCCTTGACGCCCGGTGCGCTTTCCACACCGGAGGACGTATCGATGGCCTTGGCGCCCGTCAGAGCCAGGGCTTCACCGATATTCTGTGCATTCAAACCACCGGAAAGCATGTAATCGACGCTTTCGTCAAGCGTATGCAAGAGCTTCCAGTCGAAAGACACACCATTGCCACCCGGCAGGTCCGAGCCTTTTGGCGGCTTTGCATCGAACAGGAAACGGTCGGCAATACCTATATAGGGTTCGATCCGCCGGAGATCATCAGCCTCGCGAATGGATAGCGCCTTGATGACCGGTAATCCGTAGACGGCCTTGACGTTCAGAACACGCTCGGGGCTCTCATTGCCGTGGAGCTGCAATATGTCCGGCGACAGCGCCGAAACGATCTCGTCGAGATCATCATTGTCGGCATCGACAGTCACGGCAACGATCTTCGCCTTGCCGCGAATGCGCTCGGCCAGCCGGCCGGCATCATCGGGCTCGATATTGCGCGGGCTCTTCGGAAAGAAGATGAAACCCGTATAGCGCGCACCGAGCGCCACGGCCCGATCCACGGCCTCGGCAGTCTTCAGCCCGCAAATTTTGACTTCCGTTTTCATGCACAGCGAACTGACATGAAATGGGGCCTGAGTCGAGCTTAAAACCGACAATTGCGGGCTTTCGAAAGCACTCAGATGACAAGGTTCCGCTAAAGTGATAACGTATA
>Ga0247813_10001521_pt1 | contig 17486 bp, 14 predicted proteins | sample UWRJL169409C1_FD_180719 | JGI IMG/M metagenome (GOLD analysis project Ga0247813, IMG submission 180719) | Plant litter microbial communities from Arlington Agricultural Research Station in Wisconsin, United States - UWRJ-L169-409C-1 | ecosystem: Environmental > Terrestrial > Plant litter >... | reverse complement strand
CACTGTTGCCTTTTGGTGCCTCTGTAGTCGCTTTTTTCGCAGAACATGCGGCGAGGGCGACTGTAAATAGTATCAATATATACTTTTTCATTATTTGATATTTGGATTTCTATCCTGCTCTTGCTGAGGAATAGGGAAAAGTAGTTCAGGAGCGGTAACATTGTAATTCAAAGAATTTCCGCTGCCATCTTTCTGTGCGTTCATCACTGCAATAGCCCTGTCAGTTCTCAGCAGGTCAAACCAGCGGTGTCCTTCAAAAGCAAGTTCAAGTCTGCGCTCTTTTTCAATTGCAAGACGCATTGCCGCCTGGTCAGCTGCAGGTGTACCACCAAGGTTTACTCTTCTTCTGATCTGGTCTACCAATAATTTTGAGGCCGACCAGCCCGCGCTGCTCAGTTCGTTTACGGCTTCCGCTTTTAACAGAATGATATCAGCCAGACGGATCTTGTAATTATCACTTTTATCGTCTGCTCTGTATTTATTGATGAAAGGATAGTTTGATTTAGACCAGTAAGCATCAGACCATCCGTCTGAACTTACGTCTTTAAACAAGATACTCGCATTTTTCCGGACAAGGTCACCCTCATCATCGTATGCTTTTACCAGGTCATTGCTTGGGGTATTAAATCTTTTCCAGCCAGTTCCTGTAATGATCCCCGGCATCCAGTTACCATGTCTGCCGCCATTCCCGTCAAACTGCATTTCCCAGATCGCTTCAGAATTGTTTTTATTGGCCGGATCAAATAATCCGCTGAAATTTCCGAATAAAGAATATCCGCCTGCAATAGTTGCATCGCAATACTGGTTTACTTTTGTCCAGTCTTTAACGGGTTTAGTCGCATACACTTTAGCCAGTAATGCATTTGCCACACCTTTAGTAAATATTCCTTTATTCACCGCTGTTGTGTTCGCATTTGCCAAAGCAAATTCCAGATCTTTGATGATCTGGTCATAAATGGCATCAACAGTTGCTTTTGAGGGTTGTGTTTCTGCCAGGGTAGTTGCTGTTTTTAAGATCAGCGGTGCAGCACCATACAAACGTACAATGTTAAAGTATTGAGCAGCTCTGATACCACTTGCCTCGGCCAGCATTTGATTTCTTCTGTTACCTGCATCAAGAGTGGCATCTGCGATTGTTGGAATAATTTCCAAAACCTCATTTGCATTTTTGATATCAGTATACAATCCTTTCCAGTCCCTGGCAACATTACCGTTAGTGGAAGTTACCGTAAAAAGGTCTATCTGTATGTTTGCCGGATTGTCTCCACCTGCATAGGCATTGTCAGACATCACGTCGCCGTTAGTCATGAAATCCCAGATGTTATAATCGTTATACATCGCATCATACATCCCTGCAACTAATTTTTCTGCACCTGCAGCATCCGTAAGTTTATCGGCTGTTACCTGGTTAAAAGGAGTTTTGTCTAAAAAGTCTTTTTTACAGCCAGATTGAACTGAAAGGACTAAAGTCCCGGCTGCGATCAGTGCATATATTTTTGATCTCATTTCTCTAAAATTTAAAAGCCAACATTTACACCTAATAAGAAGCTTCTCGATTGTGGATAGGTTCCATAATCAACACCCATATCAGGGCCGTTAGCACCGTACTGATTCACTTCAGGATCCAATCCGCTGTATTTGGTGAAAGTAACCAGGTTATATCCTGATACAAATACAGTTAATTTATCCATTTTCAATCTGCCTAAAGCAGTTTTACCGAAGTTGTAAGAAAGCGTAGTAGTTTTCATACGCAGGTAAGAAGCATTTTCTACAAATCTGCTCGATGTAAGTGAATTGTCAGTTACTGCCTGTCCTGCTCTTGGGATATTGGTGATTTGTCCCGGAGTAGTCCATCTGTCAAGCACTGCGGTCGACTGATTTCTTGCGTCTATCATGCCTTCCAGTTCGATTCTTGAAGCGTTGAACAACTGACTGCCTTGTACACCCTGGAAAAATACAGTCAGACCAAGATTTCCATAGTTGAATGTATTGGTAATACCATAGTTGAACTTAGGCTGCGCAGAACCAATAAACGTACGGTCGCCGTCATCTCTTACATTGTTGTTATTTAAATCTGCATAGATAGCATTTCCGGTTTGCGGATCTACACCATTGTAGACATATCCGTAGAAACTGCCTAATGGTCTGCCTACTTCTACTCTTACTGCTGCATCCCGGTTAGATAAGCCTCCATAATCAAGTGATTTTTGTGTAGTACCTAAGCCGGTCACTTTGTTTCTGTTCAGGGAGAAATTAAGGTCTGTTGACCAGGTGAATTTTTTACCCTCAAAGTTCTTGGTAGATAAAGCGAATTCAAGACCTTTGTTTTCCATTGATCCAACGTTCTGTGCAGAATTATCAATTCCTACAGACAATGGTAACTGTACTTTAACTAACAGGTCGTTTGTCTTTTTCAGATAAGCATCTGCTGTAAAAGTTACCCTGCTGTTGAACATCGTCAGGTCTAAACCAATATTTGTCTGTGTCGTTTTTTCCCAGGAAAGGTTATCATTAGCAATTTGTGACAGGTCATATGCACCCTGTGCATTCACCTGGTAAAACTTTAGATAAGAATAGTCTCCAATTCCTTCATCGTTACCCACTTTACCCCAGCTACCACGAATTTTTAAATCGTTCACTGTTTTGCTGTCTTTCATAAAGTTTTCACCCGAGATTCTCCACCCTGCAGATACAGAGGGGAAGTAGCCATATTTGTTTCCAGATTTGAAACGTGATGAACCATCGGCTCTGAAATTAGAGCTCAACAGGTATTTTCCATCATATGCATAACTGATTCGGGCCAGGTATGATCTTTTTGACCATTGTGCACGCTGAGGTACTGTCGGTGCAACAGATGGTTCAATAGGTAATTGGGTAGTTTGGTCAATATAACGTGTTGCAGAATAATTGTTGTATTTATATTCTGATGCTTGTATGGTATAACCTGCAATGGCGCCGAAAACATTCTTTCCTGCTGTTTTATTATAGTTCAGGATATTCTCGTTCAACCATATATTATCATTTGTACGGTTATTGTTATAAATACCACGTTCAGTACGTCCGTATACGGTCTTGTACGGATCAAGGAAATAGTTGTAAAACTCTGTTCTTCTGTTTGCACTGATGCTGGATTTGAAAGTCAGGTCTTTACTGAACCTGATCTCCCCTGCAAAAGCACCTACAAAACGCAATGATCTTTTTCTGTTGATTGAACCAAATGCGTTACCAATGGGGTTTTCATATCCACCCGGTACAGGTGTGAAAGCACCGTTCGGGTCATAAATGGTCAGTGTAGGAGGAGTGGTTAGGGCAGATAAAATTACACCGCCTTTAGCCAGACCTGCATTATCAGATACATCGATACTTTTGTCATACGTTAATGAGGCATTAGCAGTAAGCTTTAACCAGCTGGTGATACTTTGTGAACCATTGAAGTTTGTCGTATACCTGTCCAGTTTAGCTGGTGCAACTACACCTTTGTCCTGCTGATAGCCCGAAGAGAAATAGTACTGACCACCTTTAACGCCACCCGATAGTGATAACTGGTAGTTATTCTGTGTACCAGTACCAAACGCTTCATCTTGCCAGTCGGTATTTTGCGTACCACCAAAGCTGGTATAGTTTAGGTCTTTCATCAAAGCAACATATTGGTCGCTGTTCAGTACATCCTGTTTCTTCCAGAAGTTTGAAATTCCTGTATAAGCGTTGAAACCTACTTTTAATTTCCCTGCCGTACCTTTTTTGGTGGTGATTAAGATCACTCCGTTTGCACCGCTGGACCCGTAGATCGCTGCGGAAGATGCATCTTTCAATATCGTCATGGATTCAATATCGTTCGGATTGATAAAACTTGCATCTCTGGAAGTCACCCCGTCAATTACATATAAAGGACTGTTAGATGCTGTTAAGGAAGTGTTACCACGAACACTAACTGTAATTCCTGCACCGGGCTTTCCAGATTGTGAAGTTACCTGAACTCCCGCAGCCTTACCTTGTATCGCTTGTAAAGGATTCGTAATTGGCTGGTTCTGGATATCTTTTGAGGAGATGGTCGTTACCGCTGTCGTCAGATCCTTTTTTGTCTGTGTACCATAACCCACAACGATCACCTCATTGAGCTGCTCATTGTTGTCTGAAAGGGTTGTTTTTACAGTTGTTCTGTTGTTTACTTGTTCTTCAATAGTTTTAAATCCTATATAAGAGAAAGTCAGTGTAGCATCTGATGGTGCAGATAAAGTATATACACCATTTTCATTGGTTACTGCACCCTGACTGGTGCCTTTAACTTTTACTGAAACTCCAGGCAAGGGGAGGCCCTGCTGATCTTTTACTTCTCCTTTAATGGTAACGTTCTGTGCCATGGCTACAGTAATTCCACATAATAGGCAAAGCATAAAAAGAGTAAATTTTTTCTTCATGATTGTGCTTTAGTTAATTTTTATTGGTGGGTAAAGTTAACGTGTATTTAGTGTTAAAAACAAGTTATTGATCAGATTTATTTTACTTAAGTGTCTGATAATTAGATTGTTGATTGTATTTTAATACGCTTCAATACCGCAGCTATTATTCCTATTTAGTGCTGATATACAGCAGTTAAGCTTAGGAGAAGAATCAGTCCGGCAGTATAAACGATACGCTCCGATACCTGAGGGATTTTTCCGAAATAAATTTTAAAATGAACCGCGAAATAGCGTGTTTTAGCTTTGATAAAGGAAAGATTAGTCTAATACAAGCTGACTCCAGCCATTTTTATTGGCTTTCTTAAGGATGGTTTTTCGTTCTTCCATGATCAGCTTGATCTTAGATCCATAGGTCCAGCATGTACTCTGACGGATATTCAGAATTTCTGCAAGTCGGTGAGACGAGATTTTTCCTTTGGTAGAGTAGATCAGGAAAATCATATAAAATGCCTTATTAATTGGGATGCGCGTATTCTGGAAGATCGTATAAGTAGTTACAGATTCTTCGTATCCGCATTTACTACATCTTCGGCTATAGGGAATATGGCCAATATAATAGTGGGTGTTCTTACATTTTCGGCAGGTATATCCATCTTTCCATTTCAGATCAGAAAGGAACAAGTTACAGCTTTCCTTGTCGGGATAGATCTTACTGAATTCCTCAAAGTCAAGGTCGGCCGACATCACCCTGTCCCTGGTTACTTTTTCTACATTGGTCTGCAGTTCCTGGTTATCCTGCTCTAGTAAAGTATTCATTCTGGAAATCTCTTCTGCCTGCTCTAACAGCCTGTCATTAACGGCTACCAGTTCCGCATTTTTTGCTTCAATAATCAGCGATTTGTGGAATACTTCTTTTGTTCTTTCTTCCACTTTCGTCTCCAGCTGGTGATTAAGATTATCTTTTAGCTTCACATTTTCCGCCATCTGCCGGATCATCTGACTTTGCACCTTTTCTTTGTTATGTTTCAGGATCCGTACTTTATCGCCAATAGCAAAAGAGAGGAATACCATTTCCAATACAAAACAGAAGCTAAGGCTGTAATAACCAATTACTCCTATGCTCAACCATGAAAAACCGATCATGATCAGCAGTTTTAATGTGAAGCCAATAAACAGGAAGCTATAGCCCAGCACGAAAAACCTCGCCGGTTGATATCCCTTTGCATACACGTAAATGCCCGCACCAAAAGCAACGGTAAGAGGGATAAACTCTAAGAATTTATAAGTAAACAGCGAGTGATCAAATAACAGGCTATAGATAAATAATGCTGTTCTGATTGCTATCACATATAAAATCAGTTGATTCAGTTTAGGGGCCCTTACTTTAATGTGCAATAGCTCCCTTGTAAATAGCAGGGCAAAAATACTGGTGGAATATAAAGCAAATGCATAGGCATGCTGATTCCATTCACTTGCGGAGGACCATAAATACTGGTAGGCAATGCCATCAGTACTCATTTCAAAAAATCCTACACTTAAATTGTACAGTACATAATACAAGTATTGCTTTTGCCTGATGGCAATGAACATAATGAGGTTATAAAAACTGAATACCAGGATCATCCCATAAAAAATGCCGAAGTAAAAATACTCGTCAAGCGCATAGGAAATAAACCAGTCTACACTTCTTAAAACAATGATGGCATCTGAAATCTGAGAAGATTTGAATCTGAAATAATATAACTGCGCTTCATCGTTGTCATTCTGCACATACAGCTCAAAATTCTTATGATGTACCTCACGGTGCGTAAAATCATAACTATCTCCAAAGTATTTTACTTTATAGGTGCCGTCTTTTTGTGGCAGATAGGCAGTTACATCATCTATTGTCTGGTCAAAAAATTCCAGCAAATATCTTTTTTCTGCCTTGCTATTATGCCTGATTTTTATTTTAAACCAGTAGGCCGCATTCAGGTCTTTTGTTTGAGGAGTGCTAACTATACTCGGACTGAACTGATCAGCAAAAGGCTGACTGGTGATTTGCTTGAAACTCAGTTTACTGGTGGTATCCCGTAGCACCTCAACTTCATCATAGATGAAAATATGCTGATCTACATTATCATTTACTGCTACAGCTTTTTGTGCAAAAGCCGGGAAGCTGAATGCACCTGTAATAATTACGCCAATGGCAGCTAAAAGTAGTGTGTAAAACCGGTTAAACATAAATGAATAGGAGGCCTGCGAATATTGATATCAATGCAAAGATAGGATTAATTTTAATCACGAACACCTTGCTGCAACGTCATTGCATATATCGTTATATGGTCTATATTTGCAAAGTTGAAATTAAACTACGGCAATTTGATATGATGATAGATACTATAATTTGGGATCCTAATGATGCATTGATTGATTTGGGATTTTTTGCACTCAGATATTACTCCCTGTTTTTCCTGCTGGCCTTTGTATTCAGTTATATCGTTGTCAAAAAGCAGTTTATTAAACATCAGATCAATGTAGAACTGATGGATTCCCTAACCGTATATGTAGTATTAGGTACCTTAATTGGTGCACGTCTGGGGCATTGTCTGTTCTACGATTTTGCTTATTATTCACAACATCCATTGGAGATTATCCTTCCTTTTACATTCATACCCGAATTTAAAATTACCGGTTTCCAGGGATTGGCAAGTCATGGTGGTGGTATTGGAATCATGGTCAGCCTTATTCTTTTTAGCAAAAAATTCAAAATCAAGCTCTGGTTTCTTTTGGACCAAATCGCGTTGGTTGTGCCCTTAGCTGGTGCCTGTATACGTATGGGAAACCTGATGAACTCAGAGATTATTGGAAAACCCACAGATGTGAGCTGGGCTTTTGTATTCCTGAAGGATGATAATATTCCCCGCCATCCTGCACAGCTATATGAGGCAATTGCTTACCTGCTGATCTTTACTTTTGTGTACCTGATGGTAAAAAAATATCCGAAACCTTCGGGCTTTTATTTCGGCCTGGTGATCTTCCTGATCTTTTGTTTCCGGATAGCGATAGAGTTTATCAAAGAAGATCAGTCTGCTTTTGAGGCAGGCATGTTATTGAATATGGGACAGATCTTAAGTATCCCTTTCATTTTAACAGGGTTGTTCATTATGTACATGAAAAATAACGAACAAACAATCGTTCTGAAAAATGACTAAGCTATAGCGGTTTTTGAGACCTGACTCCGGCTGTTAAATAACCAGGTCAGGAGCAGGCAGAGTAAGAATCCTGTTAGGGCCAATGCGGCACCTACATATTCAGGTGAAGTATAGCCATAAACCGCGATAGGTAATCCCCCCAGGAAAGCACCTAATGCATTTCCTGTATTTGCACTGGCCTGCATAGAAGATGATGCCAGCATTTCTGCACCTTTTGCTGCCCTGATCATCAGCATTTGCATTGGCGCGATAACAGCGAAAGCAAGTCCACCAGTGATAAATGTAAGTATGAGGGCTGCGGCTTTGTATTGGCTTGTCAGAGCCACCAGCACCAGCATAATCACCATTAGCAGTAATAAGTAACTAGTCGTCTTTAGCGGAGAAAAACGATCAGCCAGTCGCCCGCCTACAAAATTGCCTACAGCCATACCCAAACCTGCAATAACCATAATAGGGGTAATCATATTGCTGTCAAAGTGCGCCACCTCGGTCATCAGCGGAGCTATATAGCTAATCCATGCAAACAAACCACCCGTACCGATTGCAGAAATACCGATGATGATCCATAACTCGGGTTTTTTAAATACTTTAAGGCTGTCAGCAAAGTTGGAGTCAGATTGTGAAGGCAGAGCAGGAAGCCACTTTTTGATACTTGCCGCGGTAATCAATGCGATGAAGGAGATTAATACGAAGGATATCCTCCAGTTAAAATTATGTCCGATAAAAGTACCTAAAGGAACTCCTATAATATTAGCAATCGTTAAACCCGCGAACATGACAGAAACTGATTTGGCCTCACTGCCCGGATCTGCCAGTTTGCTGGCAACTACAGCGCCTATACCAAAGAATGCTCCATGTGGCAAGCCCACAAGAAATCTGGCGAAGAGTAACAGCTCATAAGTTGGAGCAAGACTGAATAGTATATTGCCACTGGCAACGGTAATCATCAAACCTATAAGTACCTTTTTTGGTGGATATTTTCCTAATACCCCTACCATTACAGGTGCTCCGATAATTACACCCAATGCATAAATGGCAATCAGGTGGCCTGCCGCAGGAATAGATACTGAAAGTGATTTGGCAACATCAGGCAAAACACCCATCATCATAAATTCTGTCATTCCCAGACTTATTCCACCAAGGCAGAGCGTGATCAGACTTGTTTTTGTGTTGGAGATCAATTTCAGTAATTTCATTTGCGTCAATTTTTGCAAATATAAGATTGTTAGGCCATCTAAATTGATTTACTCGATTATATGATACGGGTATGAAATTTCTATCAGGTCTTCCTTTAACTGTTCTGCATCTTCCAGCACCTCGATAATTGAAAGAATCATGTCTATAGTCAACATTTCTCCATTGAAAATTCTGCCCACTGTTTCTCTGGGGATTCCATTTTCTTTATAGCTGCCTTTAAAATAATCCGTAGCCCAGGTGATATAGGTCTCCGGTTTCCCATCGAGTAAACTTAGCAGCTCTTCAGATTTATCCTCGTCTGCCGTCACATGACCAGTCGTCCAATTACCATAGGCTGTTGTCCAGATGCAAAAAGTAGTGCCAGTAGAATTTACGGGTTCACCGAATATGAATTCATGATAAGCTTCGGGTAAACCTGCCGTTAGTTTTTCTTTTTCCTCCTGATCGGCTTCGCTCAGATAGCCGTTAATTACTGCACCTGTAGTGGTGAATAAAATCAGCAACTGATCACCTTCGCCATTGCGTATTTCAAAAAACTCTTCATTTTCGCTCCATTCGCTGTTATAAGAAGAATACCTGTAAATCCAATCCTGTGATAAAATTGCATCCAGAACAGACATTGCTTTGCAGCTATTCTGTAGCACCCTCCATTCAGGTAATTCCTGAAGGTTATTTATAGAAATCATTATATTATATGTTTTTAATCTTCTTTGTAAATTACACTTTTACCTTCCACTGAAATATCAGATCCCTCCGCCAGCATTACAGATATAGGCTGTTCGTTATTCAGGAACCGGAAATTTTCACCATAAGTCAGCCCGAAATCTACCGCAATATGATAGCTGTTTACTTTATACTGTGCCCATTTGGGATGCCTGACCTCATATTCATTCGTTTTCTTATCGCTGTACCGTGCATAACCCCAGTAATGTTCAGTAATAAATTCAGTCTCACTGCCAGCTGCAATTTCCGAAAGACCTTTATTTGCATTCACACTAAAACTTTGCCACTCATTTTTGCAGCGCCACCGGTATTCAACCGTACGGTCATCTTCCGTCTCTGTCCAGCTATGTGTCATCGGCATCGTTTCATAATTCTCATTATAGATCGTATTTGCCACGACAGACAAGGCGAATTTGGGAACGATTTCTTTAATAAATACTACGCCTCTTTTCCAGATATCGCCCTCTTTACGCTTTACATAAAAACGAAGGTTAACTTCTTCAAAATTTGCGTGAAATGGTATGCTAAATCCTAAGAGTTTCGTGTTTTTAAACAAAAAACCAATCAGACTCACATAACAGGTATCATTCCAGAGATCTAGTTCAGTACCTACAGGCAGGTAAGCACTCAAAATACTTTTATCAATAGTGTAATTAGCTATAGCCAGTTTACGCCACTCTGCGGTTAAAAAACTCATTCCACAAAGTACTAAGATTCCCTGTTATTAAATAAACAATTGCTTTTATTTTTAGGACTAATTGTGGTTTTTGAGATTCTTCCTAAAGAGCAGATGTATCGGCCTTCCTCTTTCGCATCCTCTTGTTGATACTGCTGAGGGATGCAGGTTTAATGTTCAATTTTAGCTATAATATAATCTTCCTCATTGAGTTTCCTGTAGCCATATTCATAACAGCAATTATAGCGTTCAATATTATCCTGATTCGCCTTATGGGTACCATACCTGAAGTCAAAACCCAGTGCAAGCAATAGTTGTCTGCTTACCCTGGGTTTAGCCTCTGCATGGAGAGTTTTGAGGATCTTCTGATTCTTCTTCATTATTTTATTGACTAATCTTAAAAAAGTATTGTCATCCCTGTGCAGTTGATTATAGTGATGGTTCCTGCAATAATCATCACAGAAGCGTTTATCACTTCTGCCTAGGAGTATCTTTCCGCAATCTATACAATGTTCAGCCATGTTTATTAGAATTTAATTAATCCAAAGTAGATATAAAATTCTTTAAGTTTTAAATTATTCGGTTTTAAATGTTTGGTATACGGATATAGGCGCTGTTGTCATCATATTTGTGATCAAAGCCGGTTAGAGAAAACTTAAAGTTAATTTTAGTATTTAGATGATGGAGAAAATAAAAAACAGCGTACGCCTAACGGGTTATGCAGGCACAGATCCGGTATTGGTTAATTTTGCGAACGATAAAAGAATGGCTAGGGTAAGCCTTGGCGTACATGAGTTTTACAAAAACAGTTTAGGGGAGGCTGTAGATCAGACGCAGTGGTTTAACCTGATCTTCTGGAACCATAAGGTAGAACTGGTAGAAAATATCGTAAAAAAGGGAATTGCTCTGCGCGTCGAAGGTAAATTAAGTTCACAAACCTTTACGGATAAAAGTGGTGAACAGCGGTATGTGACAGAAATTGTGATTAATGAACTTGAGGTGGTTGATCGTTATGATCTTTAATGATTAATTATCAGGGTGGGCAGAACATTGTATGCCCATCCTGATTTGCCTAATTAAGAAAAGAGATGGCTAAACCCCCATAGAAGTTTCTACCTGCTGCCGGGTTAAAATATCGTCCGTTAGCTGCATTCAGGTCATTGCCCAAACTGTACTTCTTGTTTAAGAGGTTATCTGCACCGGCGAAAATTTCGACAGGAAATTTTCCAATGCGTAGGTTTTTCCAGCCTACTTTACTCTGTAAGAGATGATATTGGTCGGCATAAACGGTATTGGCATCTGTCAAGGGGATACGTGACGTGTAATTATGCTGCACGAAAACATAAAATGCCTTAGGCAAATGGAATTCCAAGCTGCTGATCAGTACGTTTTTAGGAACTCCTGTCAGAGAATTACCTGAAAAGTCTGTATTACGGTCCACATAGTTGTCAAATCTGAAACGGCTGAGGGTATAAGCGTTTTTAAACCGAAGCCCTCTGATAAACATACTGCTGTTTCCGGGGATGATCCATGTGGCTACGCTGGTTTCCAAACCCCACTGTTTTGTCCCGCCTGCATTGATGAAGAAATCCGTGTCATCGATATTTGTCCTGCGCACGATTGCATTTTTCAAATTGTAGTAAAAGCCGGTAACATCGATAAAAAATCTGTTATCTGAAGTGTTATATTTCAGGCCTGTCTCATAATTCCATCCCTGTTCGGGTTGCAAATCTACATTGATCACATTATCGGAAGACCTTACTTCAGATGAGGTAGGGGGTGAGTAACCTCTGCTGACAGATGCCCGCACGGAAAATGTTTTATCAAATAAATATGATAGTGCAACACGCGGCATAAACTGGGTATTGAACTTATTTGTTTTTTCAGCTACGACAATGGGGAAAATGCTTTCATAATGGTACTTGTACAAATTAACACTGGCAGACAATTCCATCAGCAGCTTTTCATTTAAATCCATATTGATATTGGCAAAAATGAAATTTGAGGCCGACTTTATTTTATCTGCGGCCTGCAAAGCAGCGGCCGTGCCATAGTTATTCTCCGAATTATCAAAATCTGTTTTAGTCTGTGAGCCCTCTGCACCGAGATTAAAGATCCAGTTGATATCGTGGGATGTTTTTTTATCATAAGATACATAAGTCCTGACGCCTAGTGTCGCTTCTTTCCTATGCTCATAATTTGTAATAAATGGATTTTTGAAATCTGTATAAGATCCGAAAACAGAGATCACATGTTTCAAATTCGGATTGATTCTCCAGTTGTTGGTTAGACCGCCAAAGGCGGTCTTGCTGTAAATACCCGCTTGCTGATCGATAACACTGCGTATCGCGCCTGCGGCAGGTCTTGATAAATGAGGATCCAATCCATATTGAACTGCGGTTAATCCGCCTGGCGTTTCATAATGTAAATCAGAGTAATAGAACAGGGCTTTTAAATCTGCATTTTTTGTATAATCCAGTTGTTGATTGACCTGGATGTATTTGCGCTCCATACCGCTGTGGTCGCGGTAACCGTCGCTACGCTGGTAGGCCTGAATCACACTGAACTGATATTTTTTCCATTTTTTACCTATGGCAATGTTCTCTCTGAATAAGCCATAAGAACCACCAGTTAAATTAAAGGCAGCCATAGTGCTGTCCATAGCCAATACCGGAGAATTAATCAGGACTACTCCGCCAGAGTTTGCACCGTAAATGCTGCTTTGCGGGCCTTTTAAGATTTGAATATTGCCTGCAGCGGATAAGTCAATGGCATTTAAATAACTGTTGCCTCCGGCATCAGTCAGGGGAAATTCATCGAAGTATATTTTTACATTTCTGATGCCAAAGGGCGATCGTAAAAGGCTTCCTCTGATAGATAAACGGTAACTTCCCGGCGATCTTTCTTCCATTCTTACGCCAGAAATGGTATTTACAGCAGCAACGAGTGAAGAAGGTATCTGCTGCTGGATGGTACCAGCATCTAAAACCCCCACAGCCCCTGTTGCACGTAACAAGGGCTGTGGGGAAAAGTATGGCCTGATAATGACCTCATCTAATTTTTTTGTAGTATCCTGTTTAGTCTGACTAAAGCCGGAAATTCCCGAGCTAAGTAGAAGAAGCGTTAAGATTTTTTTCATTATTTAGCAGCAACCCTCCATACGGTGCTGCTTACATCGTCAGCAACCAATAATGCGCCATCTTTTGCTACAGCTACACCTACCGGGCGACCATATACTTCGCCTTTACCCTCATCAGCAATAAAACCTGTCAGGAAATCTTCTAACTTTCCTGCTATCTTGCCGCTTTTGAAAGGAACAAACGCTACCTTATAACCGGCAAGTGCAGAACGGTTCCATGATCCATGCTGACCAATAAAGGCTCCCCCCTGGTATCTCTCCGGAAATTTGGTGTCATTATAAAATGCTAAACCAAGTGAGGCAGTATGTGAACCTACTGCCAGATCAGGGGCAATGGCAGATTTCACCAGTTCCGGTTTCTGACCTTTTAATCTTGGATCTTCATTTTGTCCGTAATAAGAATATGGCCAGCCATAAAATGCGCCTTCCTTAACACTGGTAATATAATCAGGAACCAGATCGTCACCCAATCCATCTCGCTCATTTACCGCAGTCCAAAGTACATTTGTACCCGGTGCCCATGCCACGCCTACAGGATTTCTTAAACCTGCTGCATATATTTTTTCGCCGGTACCGTCAGGATTCACTTCCAGGATATTTGCTCTGCGCAATTCATTTTCCATTCCATTTTCACCCGCATTGCTACCTGATCCTACAGTAATATAGATCTTTGAATTATCAGCATTCGCGATCAGATTTCTTGTCCAGTGGTTATTGTATCCGCCAGCTGGCAGGTCCAGAATCTTTTTTCCTGCACCAGAAATTTTAGTATCTCCAGTTTTATAAGGGTATTGATATAAACCGTCAGTATTTGCTACATAGAAAGAATCACCTATAATTAACACACCATAGGGTTGGTCCAATCCAGACACGAAGGTAGTGCGCAAATCAAATTTTCCGTCGTTGTTCGTGTCTCTGAACAGCAGCACTGCGTTAGCACTTGAACCACTTACTTCGGCCTTGTCTTTCCCTGATAAGGCATTGGCTATTTTCTCTTTGGTATTCCGCTCAGAATTAGAGAGTACCACCAGAATATCACCATTAGGCGCTATATAAATATTTCTCGGACTTTTAATGTCGCCCGCAAATTTACTCACCGTGAAACCTGCTGGTGCAACTGGAGTTTTTCCTTTGGGCCATCCAATTACCTTACTAAACTTATTCTTTGAAGCATCTGTGTCAGGTGCTGGTAAATTGAGTGTTTGTCCGGTAGTTTCTACTGTAGTACTATCTTTTTCTGCCGTGCGTTTAGGCTGTGAATTACAAGCAACCACAAAAGGTGCAGCAGCTAATAAGGCGATTAATTTGTTCATTTCAATATGATTTATTTATCAACGATAAGATAACTATCAGTTTGCCACTCTATTTTGTAAGGACGATTCTTGATGGTCTTCTTTTAAACAATATGTCAGTAAAGATGTTTGGAACTGTTTTTATACTGTCATGTCACAAATTAGTAGCAATGCGATGCATACCATCAAAAAAAAAAGCAGGTTTCATATGAAACCTGCTTTTTAAAAAATAGAGAAGGAATTATCCTAATTTCGATTGTAAGTTCTCATCGATAGCAGCTAAAAACTCTTCAGTATATAAATAGTGTTTACCATGTTCAACTTTGTTGCCATGAATACAAACAGCTAAATCTTTAGTCATTTTACCACTTTCTACAGTTTCAATACATACCTGCTCTAAAGCATGGCAGAAATTGATCAGTTCCTGGTTATTATCTAAAACACCACGGAATTCTAAACCTCTTGTCCATGCGAAGATTGAAGCAATTGGATTAGTAGAAGTTGGTTTTCCTGCCTGGTGGTCACGGTAGTGACGTGTCACTGTACCATGTGCCGCTTCAGCTTCCATAGTTTTTCCATCTGGTGTAACCAATACAGAAGTCATTAGACCTAATGAACCAAAACCTTGTGCAACAGTATCCGATTGTACGTCACCATCATAGTTTTTACAAGCCCATACAAAATTACCATTCCATTTTAATGCAGAAGCAACCATGTCATCAATCAGACGGTGCTCATAAGTGATTCCCGCTTCTTTGAATTTAGCTAAGAAATCATTTTCATAAATCTCCTGGAAGATATCTTTAAAACGACCATCGTATTTTTTAAGGATCGTATTTTTTGTAGATAAATATAAAGGCCATTTTTTGATCAATGCCTGGTTAAAACAAGCATGAGCAAAACCACGGATACTTTCATCTGTATTGTACATCGCTAATGCAACACCGTCACCCTGGAAGTTATATACATCGAACGATTGTACTTCACTACCATCTTCTGGTGTGAAAGTTAAGGTCAGTTTACCTTTACCTTTAGTTACTAAATCTGTTGCACGGTACTGATCACCAAAAGCGTGACGACCAATACAGATAGGGGCAGTCCAGTTCGGTACTAAACGAGGAACGTTACTCATTACAATAGGCTCACGGAAAACAGTACCATCTAAAATATTACGGATGGTTCCGTTAGGTGATTTCCACATTTGTTTCAGGCTAAATTCTTTTACCCTGTCTTCATCAGGTGTGATTGTAGCACATTTGATACCTACACCGTATTTTTTGATTGCTTCAGCAGCATCAATAGTTACCTGGTCATTAGTCTCATCGCGGTACTCTACCCCAAGATCATAATATTTGATATCAAGATCGAGATAAGGTAAAATCAATTTATCCTTAATGAATTTCCAGATGATGCGGGTCATTTCATCACCATCTAACTCTACAACTGGCTGGGCTACTTTAATTTTTTGTACAGACATATTATGGTTTCAATTTTAACTTAGTAAAAAACAAAGATATAAATTTTGAGTTTATAGCCTCAATTTCCGGTAAATTACAAAAACAAATAAAAGATTGTTAACGTTATACTGACATAAAACACAAGGTTATGGATGCGAATGAAAATAATGGATTAAATGATAAAAGGGCAACCGATAAACTGCACCCTTCAGATCTGGGAGAAACCAAGGATTTCAATCAACTATCTTTTGATAAGGAAAAAATAGCTATGAGCTGGATGTGAAAGGACCTGATAAAGATTATGATCACCCTCTTCCTTACGAAACAACTGCTGCAAATGGTGGTGATGATAATTCTGATTATGATGAAGCTAATCCTTATATCGGTGATGAATATGCTGATAAAAAAGATAAGACAGAATCAGGACTCGAAGATCTGGGCATGCATATAGACAATGGTGACATTGTTGAAGTTACACCAGAAGATGAATTTCTTGCCAGAACGCCGGAAGATGACCGACCAGATTTAGATGAAGAAGGTTATCCTATCAATGATAGTCCTCAAAAAATATAGATAATAGTACAAGCATTTTTATGATACCTGGGAAGTTTCCCAGGTATTTTGCTTTTATTAAGGTAGCAAATCAAGGTTCAGCCGCCTGCGCATCTCTTCCAGCTTAGGATTCTTTTCTACCAGGTAATTGTATTTCTCTATACTGGTATACAGGCGATTTTCCAGTTTGCTCTCTACTTTTTTAGTAATAATCCCCAATGCAAAGTTTTTCAATTTCGTTCTCAGGAAATTTAAAAATTCAACCTGTTCATTTTGTAGTATACTTTCCTGTGCAAGATTGGTAATTAGTACTGTGATCTCATTAGGTTGAGTAATAACAGGCTCGTTCGTACTCAGAATGGTATAGAAGTTTATTTTATTCTCGTCTTTAATTTTCTGAGTATACTCCTTCCAAAGCACCATGAGTTCTTCGTGGGTAAATGGTTCTTTCTCTTCCCCAAATACATATTTAGGCTCATCACTGTCTATTCCTCCGGCAGCATTTGTTAACGCTGTTAAAGAAGGAATCAGTGTACCTGCAGCAATACTGCCCGGTGCATTAGGCTTCAGTACAATCTTATTTACTGAGTTTTTATGCGGAACGGCTTGTGGCCTTTCTGGCATTTTTTCAGCAGCAGGTGGTACTACAGGGATAGTATTTGGTAAATCAGCAATAGGTATTGACGGAATTTGCTGAGCAGGTATTGATGCCGGAGCCTGACTAAACTGTTGAGATGGTGCAGGTAGCGGATCAGGTCTGTCTGAAGGGATTACCTCAGTTTTTACATCAGTTTTTTTTTTAGTCTGATCAGTGTCAGTTGCAGGTGTCGGAGCCGTATGTGGTTGTTGTGCCAGT
>Ga0247813_10001520_pt1 | contig 17496 bp, 15 predicted proteins | sample UWRJL169409C1_FD_180719 | JGI IMG/M metagenome (GOLD analysis project Ga0247813, IMG submission 180719) | Plant litter microbial communities from Arlington Agricultural Research Station in Wisconsin, United States - UWRJ-L169-409C-1 | ecosystem: Environmental > Terrestrial > Plant litter >... | reverse complement strand
GTCTGGGCCGAGCTGGGGCGCGAGCCGCCCCAGATGTCAGGGGATGCCTCGTGTGCGGCCACGTCTCATTGAACCACCGGGTGCTCGTGGGGGGCAGAGGTGGGGCCCACGGGGTTCGAGGGTCGGGACGACCGGCGGGAGAGGTGTCCGGGAACGACGAAGCCCCCTCTCGGATCCCGGGAGGGGGCTTCGTCTGCTGCGGAGGATGGGGGATTCGAACCCCCGAGGGCGTTAACCCAACCGCCTTTCCAAGACGGCGCCATAGGCCACTAGGCGAATCCTCCAGCACGCACCGGCCGAGGCCAGCGTCACGAGAGTACCGGACGATCTGCCGTGGGGCCGAATCGTGAGGCCCCGACGGGGTCGGACGTGGTGGGGGTCACTCCCGACGAGGTCTGTCACGGCCTCGTCACTGCCTCGTGACGGTCTGGCGCGCGGCCGATTTACCTCCCGGCGGGCGGCTGGGTTAACCTGGGGGCTGACCCCTCGTGCGGCGTCATCTCACTGAACTCCCCCAGGGCCGGAAGGCAGCAAGGGCAGGTGAGCTCTGATGGGTGTGCGGGGGGTCTTTTGCGTGCTCGGGTGGGCATTTTGCGAGCTTGGCCCGGGTTCATCTCAGCAGGCGACTGTTCCAACGTTCGCATCGTGAGATTTATGGTCCAGCAATTGGTGCTGCCCGCATCTGCCGCCCCATCATGGAGGCATGTTCACGTCGACCTACGCCACCGTCACCCGGGCCTGCGCACCGCGCCGCCCGATGATGTGCTGTCGTAGCGCCTCGATGTCGTCGATGCCCGGCGGGTGCTGTCGCTGACCTGGCGACCCACCCGGACCGGGGACGACCCCGGTGACCAGCCGTGCGACACGCACGCCCCGCTCTCCCTGTCCACGCCCTCCGCGTGACGACGGCCCGCCCCGCGGTGCCCGACGACAGCGACCACGCACGACCCGGGCCCCGCGCCCGTGACGACGCGCCCCCACACCTCACAGCACACGCTCGCAGCCGTCGGCTGCTCCTCGATGCGCACAGACCTGCGCACCACCCGGAAGGACCACCATGTCTCGCTCCACCCGTACGGCCCGCACCCTCGGCGCCGCCAGCCTCGTCGCAGCACTGACCTTCGGCCTCGCCGCCTGCGGCTCGGACGAGTCCTCGGACGCCGCGAAGGGCGACGAGTCCAACCCTGTGGTCATCGGCGTCGTCAACGCCGCGGCCGACGACCAGTGGTCGGTCTTCGAGGAGCAGGCCGAGGCCGCGGGCATCTCCGTCGAGATCAAGGACCTGGGCAGCTACGACCTCCCCAACGCCGCGCTGACGTCGGAGGAGATCGACCTCAACCAGTTCCAGCACCTCCAGTACCTCGCGGAGTACAACACCAACACCGGTGAGGACCTCACGCCGATCGGTGCGACGGCCGTCTACCCGCTGAGCCTCTACTCCTCCAAGTACTCCTCGGTCGAGGAGATCCCGGCCGGCGCCGAGATCGCGATCCCGAACGACCCGACCAACCTGGCCCGTGCGCTCCTCGTCCTCCAGGACGCCGGCCTGCTCAAGCTCAAGGACGGCGGCTCGTCCGTCTCGACCGAGCTCGACGTCCTCGCCGACGAGTCGACCGTGACCGTCACCCCTGTCGACGCGACGCAGACCGCGGTGAACCTCGACAGCATCGACGGTGCCGTCGTGAACAACGACTTCATCAAGGACGCCGGCCTCGCCGCGGACGACGCGCTCTACCAGGACTCGGCCGAGGCCGAGGGTGCCCGTCCGTACATCAACGTGTGGGTGTCCCGCGCGGCTGACAAGGACGACGAGACCTTCCTCAAGCTCATCGAGATCTCGCACTCGCCCGAGGTCCAGGACGCTCTCCTCGAGGCGTCGGGCGGCAGCGCCGTCATCGCCGACCAGGACGGCGCGACGCTCCAGGGCTACCTCGACGAGATCGAGTCGAACCTCAAGGGCTGACGCCTGAGAGCACCGAGGGTGGACCGGCCAGCGCCGGTCCACCCTCGGTGCGTTCCACGCTCGCCCACAGGTCCGCACCGCGCACCGAGCGCGAGACGCGTGCACGTGCCACGATCGACCGTCCCCATCCCTGCCGAACGGAGCAGCGCATGAGCGCTAGCCACACCGCCATGGTGAGGTTCACCGACGTCACCAAGACCTTCAAGGGCAGCTCAGGCCCCTTCAACGCCGTCGACGGCGTGACCCTCGAGATCCGCAAGGGCGAGATCTTCGGGGTGATCGGCTACTCCGGTGCGGGCAAGTCGACCCTCGTGCGCCTCATCAACGCCCTCGAGACCGTGTCGGGCGGGACCGTCGAGGTCGACGGCACCGTGCTGACGGGGCGGTCCGAGAGCCAGCTGCGCACAGTCCGTGCGGGCATCGGGATGATCTTCCAGCAGTTCAACCTGCTGTCCTCCCGGACCGTCGCGGGCAACATCGCCTACCCGCTCAAGGTGGCGGGCTGGGACCGCGCGAAGCGGAAGGCCCGTGTCGCCGAGCTCCTCGAGTTCGTCGGCATCGCGGACAAGGCCAAGCAGTACCCCAACAAGCTGTCGGGCGGCCAGAAGCAGCGTGTCGGGATCGCCCGCGCGCTCGCGACCAACCCGAGCATCTTGCTGGCCGACGAGGCGACGAGCGCCCTCGACCCCGAGACCACCCAGGACGTCCTCGCCCTCCTGAAGAAGGTCAACCGGGAGCTCGGGATCACCGTCGTGGTCATCACCCACGAGATGGACGTCGTGAAGTCGATCTGCGACAGGGTCGCGGTGATGGAGCAGGGCAAGGTCGTCGAGTCCGGCGACGTGTACCCGGTCTTCGCCGACCCCCAGCACCGCGCCACGCGCCGGTTCGTCGGGGCGACGGTCAAGGACCGGCCGAGCACGCAGGTGCTCGAGCGGCTGCGGCACCGCCACCCGCACAGGCTGGTCACCGTGGCCGTCCACGAGGACGGCTCGTCCGGCGGTCGGATCACCGACGTGCTGCGCGACAACGACGTGCAGGGGACCGTCGTCTTCGGCGGGATCTCCGAGGTCAGCGAGCGCCCCTTCGGCTCGCTCACCTGGGAGCTCGTCGGCGACGAGGCGGCGATCGAGCAGTGCGTCGCCACGCTGCGCGGCTACACGCACGTGACCGACCTCGGGACGGCAGCCCACCCGCTCGTCGACCCGCGGGCTGCTGACGCCGCGGCTGCGCCGGCTCCGGAGACTGACGGCGGGACTGGCAGCGCCGACGGGACGTCGTCTCACGACCCCGCACTCGACGTCGCCTACCCGGCGCCCGGCGCGACCTTCGCAGGGGCCTCGGACTCCGGGGCGCTGAGCCCTGGCGCCCCGAGGTTCGACAAGCCCCGCACCCAGCGACCGACCACCGAGGGAGACCCGCGATGACCGACTGGTCTGTGCTCGGCCCACGCCTGTGGTCAGCCCTCGGCGAGACCCTCCAGATGGTCTCGGCCACGATGCTCCTCGGTGGGCTCGTCGGGCTCCTCATCGGCCTCGGCCTCTACACGACGCGCAAGGGCAACCTGCTGTCGAACCCTGTCGTGTACAACGTGCTCAACGTGATCGTGAACTTCGTGCGGCCGATCCCGTTCATCATCTTCGTCACGGCGATCCGTCCGGTCACCTACGAGGTCACCGGCGCGACGATCGGCGTCCAGGCCGTGATCCTGCCCATGACCCTCATGGCGGCCGTGGCCTTCGCGCGGATCGTCGAGCAGAACCTCGTCGCCCTCGACCCGGGCGTCGTCGAGGCGGCCCGCGCGATGGGCGCCTCACGGTTCCGCATCATCTGGTCGGTGCTCATCCCCGAGGCGCTCGCGCCGCTGATCCTCGGCTACACCTTCCTGTTCGTCGGGGTCATCGACATGTCGGCGATGGCCGGTGCGATCGGCGGTGGTGGTCTCGGAGACTTCGCGCTGCGCTTCGGGTACCAGAAGTTCAACGACGAGGTCACCTGGGCTGCGGTGCTCGTCATCGTGGCGATCGTCCAGGTCGCCCAGTACTTCGGCAACTGGCTGGCCAAGAGGGCTCTGCACCGCTGAGCCCGGCAGCACCCAGGACGACGGCCGGTCGTCCCTCGCCTCGTGCGGGGGCGGCCGGCCGTCGTCGTGCCGGAGGTTGCTGGTGGCGTCTGGACCGCGGCTCGGACCTGTCAGGTGCACCGTCTAAGGTGGCGGGGTGAGCACAGCCCTGTACCGCCGCTACCGTCCCGAGAACTTCGCCGAGGTCATCGGTCAGGAGCACGTGACGGACCCGCTCCGGCAGGCTCTGCGCTCCGACCGCGTGAACCACGCCTATCTCTTCTCAGGCCCCCGAGGCTGCGGCAAGACGACCTCCGCCCGCATCCTCGCCCGCATCCTCAACTGCGCGAAGAACACCCCCGAGACCCCGACGGACACACCGTGCGGCGAGTGCGAGTCCTGCGTCGAGCTCGCCCGCGGCGGCCCCGGGAGCCTCGACGTCGTCGAGATCGACGCGGCCAGCCACGGTGGTGTCGACGACGCCCGTGAGCTGCGCGAGCGCGCGACCTTCTCGCCGTCCCGCGACCGCTTCAAGATCTTCATCCTCGACGAGGCCCACATGGTCACCGCGCAGGGCTTCAACGCCCTGCTGAAGATCGTCGAAGAGCCGCCGGAGTACCTGAAGTTCATCTTCGCCACGACCGAGCCCGACAAGGTGATCGGCACCATCCGCTCGCGGACCCACCACTACCCCTTCAGGCTCGTGGCCCCCGAGACTCTCCAGACGTACCTCGGCGAGCTCTGCACGAGCGAGAACATCGCCGTCGGCGGGGGGGTGCTGCCGCTCGTCGTGCGTGCCGGCGGCGGCTCGGTCCGTGACTCGCTGTCCGTGCTCGACCAGCTCATGGCCGGCGCCGAGGGCGGCGTGCTCGACTACGAGCGTGCCGTCTCGCTGCTCGGCTTCACGCACGTCACCCTGCTCGACGACGTCGTCGAGGCGCTCGCCGCCCGCGACGGCGCGAGCATGTTCCGCGTGGTCGACCACGTCGTCGCGACAGGGCACGAGCCGCGCCGCTTCGTCGAAGACCTGCTCGAGCGCCTGCGCGACCTCATCGTGCTGTCGGTCTCGGGCGAGGCCGCCCAGGCCGTGCTGCGCAGCGTCCCGGCCGACCAGCTGGCTCGCATGCAGGCCCAGGCCACCAACCTCGGAGCGGCCGAGCTCTCGCGCTCGGCCGACGTCGTCAACGCCGCGCTCACCGAGATGAGCGGCGCCACGTCCCCGCGTCTGCACCTCGAGCTGCTCTGCGCGCGTCTGCTGCTGCCGGCCGTCGACGACACCGCGACAGGGATCGCGGCGCGTCTCGACCGCCTCGAGCGGGGCGCGGCTGCGGGAGCGCCCGTCGGGCTGAGCACCCCTGCTCCTGCGCGTGTCTCCGCGCCGGTCCAGGCCCCGCAGGTGGCTGCACCGCAGGCTGCGGTCACCCCTCCCGCAGCGGTCGCACCGCCGGCTGCACCGCAGGTCAGCACCGCACCGGAGGCCGGTGCACCCGTGACCAGTGCGGTGGGCGTGCCGGCTGCTGGCGCGCAGGAGAACGGTTCCTCGCAGACGACCGCGGCCTCGACCTCGCCTGCCGACCCTGCCCCCGCTCGCCCGGTGAGCGTCCCGCCGTGGGAAGACCTCCCGACGGGCTCGACCTCGCACGAGCAGGTGGCAGGGGCTCCGGCCGAGCCCTCCGCACCGGCTGCGACCGCCGGGCCAGCGTCTGCGACGGCCGAGCACGGCTCGGACGAGCCCGGCTCGGCTGCGTCTGCCCCTCAGGCAGAGCCCCGACCGCAGTCCGCTCCCGCCCCCGCAGCAGCCGCAGCTCCGACGCAGCCCGCTCCGGCTGAGCCCCGGCAGCAGGCTGCTCAGCCGACCCAGGTCCAGCACCAGCCGGCGCCCCAGCAGCCCACGCACCACCAGCCCGTCCAGCACGCGCAGCAGCCTGCCGCTGCAGCCGGTGGTCAGTCCGCGCAGTCGGCCGAGATGCTCCGCCGTCGGTGGCCCGAGGTCCTCGACACGCTGAGTCGGATGCGGAAGTCGACGTGGGCGCTCATCGCGCAGAACGCGCAGGTCGCCGACCTCTCCGACACGACGCTCAGACTCACCTTCGCCTCGACAGGCCTCGCGACCACCTTCCGCAACGGCCCCGGGGCCGAGCTCGTCCAGCGCGCCGTGCGCGAGACCCTCGGCTTCGACGTCCGTGTCGAGGGCGGGATCGAAGAGCCCGGCCGTGCTGCACCAGCACCGGCCGCGGGTTCGGCTGCTCCCGCGCAGGTACCGGGCGGACCGGCGGGCGTCGACCCGGCCGCGGCGGCCGCCTCGTGGGACGTGCCCGTCGCGACGGTCTCTGCCCCAGCCGCTGCACCGGCCCAGCAGGGTGCTCCGGCAGCTCAAGGTGCCCAGGATTCCGCCCCGGCGGCGTCGACAGATCCGGCCGCCTCCAGCAGCCCGTCGAACCCGTCGGCCCAGCACGACGGCCCAGGGCGCGGCGCCGTCCCGGCCGAGCGGCGCGGGACCGCCGAAGAGCCCCCACCCGGCTACGGCGAAGAGCCGCCGGAGGACTACGACCACGGACCCGAGCCTGTCCGGGACCGTCAGCCCGACCGTGGTGCGCGCCCCGCGTCCGACGCCCGCCAGACGAGCGCCGCCGGTGCCCAGCAGGCTGCGCAGCCCACGACGCAGACCGGCGGCGACGCGCTCCCTGGGGAGACCCCGCGCCAGGCCGCGGAGCGCCGGGTCGCCGAGAGCCGTGCTGCTGAGCAGGCCCGCGCGCAGGTGGTCGACGACCCGCAGCCCGACGACGAAGACCTCGTCTCCTCTGGTCTGGTCGGCGTCCCGCTCGTCACGCAGATCCTCGGCGGGACCATCGTCGACGAGATCGTCGACGGCCAGGTCTGAGCCGTCGCGCGACGCAGGTCCGCGCCGGGCTCGCGCGCACGTAGGCTAGGGGTGTGTATGAAGGCGCAGTCCAAGACCTGATCGACGAGCTCGGCCGGCTTCCCGGCATCGGGCCCAAGAGCGCGCAGCGGATCGCGTTCCACCTCCTCGCAGCCGACGCCGAAGACGCGCGCCGGCTCGCCGAGGCCCTGACCGAGGTCAAGCTCAAGGTCCGCTTCTGCGAGATCTGCGGCAACGTGGCCGAGTCCGAGCAGTGCCGCATCTGCCAGGACCCTCGTCGGTCTGTCGCCGTGATCTGCGTCGTCGAAGAGGCGAAGGACGTCGTGGCCATCGAGCGGACCCGCGAGTTCCGCGGCAAGTATCACGTGCTCGGCGGGGCCATCAACCCCATCGACAACGTCGGCCCTGACGACCTGCGCATCAAAGAGCTGCTCACCCGGCTCGCCGACGGCGCCGTCCAAGAGGTCATCCTCGCGATGGACCCCAACGTCGAGGGCGAGGCCACGGCCACCTACCTCGCCCGCATGCTCGGCCCGATGGGTCTGCGCGTCACGCGCCTGGCCTCGGGCCTGCCCGTCGGAGGTGACCTCGAGTACGCCGACGAGGTGACGCTCGGACGTGCCTTCGAAGGACGGAGGGTCGTCGGTGCCTGACCAGACCCAGCCCCCAGCAGCACCCATCGCCGGCTCGACGCCCGGCACGGACGTCCGCGAGGTCGCCGCCGCTTTCGCGCCGCAGGCCGAGCGGTTCCTGCAGACCTGCGTCGACGTCGCGACAGGCGTCGCACCCGAGGCCGCCATCCCGCTCCTGCTGCTCGCGACCTCCGACGTGCTCGGCGCCGGCGCGCGGCTCGGTGCGATGGTCGACGTCGTGCCGCCGACGCGGTCCGAGCCTGACGACGGCGAGGAGACCGACGTCGACCCGCTGCGGATCGGCCTCGCGCTCGTGCTCGAGGGCATCGACGGGTACACCGAGGTCGTCGACCCCGTGCTGAGCGACGCGACGGGCGACGCCGAGCTCTCGGCCGACCTCGCGACCGTCGCCGCTGCCCTCGGCCAGGGGCTCCAGCACTACGAGGCCGGCCACGTGGTCGAGGCGCTCTGGTGGTGGCAGTTCTCCTACCTCACGTCGTGGGGAGACCGCGGCGCGAGCGCGGTCCGCGTCCTCGCGCTCATCCTCGGGCACCTGCGGACCGACGTCCTCGACGACCCCGTCGTCCAGGCGGAGCTCGAGGCGCTGCAGGACTGACACCGGCGCCGGCTCGGGTCGGGCTGGCGAGCGGAGCCCGGACCGGTCAGTCTCCGGCCTGTCCCGCCCCTCTCGGGTGGCGCAGCGCGACCCACGGCGCCCTGTCGTCTCGCAGTCGTGCGGGGTGCGGACGGCTGTCGTGGACCTCGGCTGGACGCCGTCGCCCCGCGTCGTACACTCGAACCGTTCGGACAGCACCTGGTGGACGTTTAGATCGACGGGACCAGCTACGTAACGGAGCAGCACAGTGGCACTCATCGTGCAGAAGTACGGCGGATCGTCGGTCGCCGACGCAGAGAGCATCAAGCGCGTGGCCAAGCGCATCAGCGAGGCCCGCAAGGCAGGGCACGACGTCGTCGTCGTGGTCTCGGCCATGGGGGACACGACCGACGAGCTCATCGACCTCGCCCGGCAGATCACCCCGATCCCGCCCTCGCGCGAGATGGACATCCTCCTCACCGCGGGCGAGCGCATCTCGATGTCGCTCCTCGCGATGGCGATCAACAACCTCGGCGTCAAGGCCAAGTCCTTCACGGGGCAGCAGGCCGGTGTCATCACCGACGCCGTGCACGGCAAGGCGCGCATCGTCGACGTCGTCCCCGGGCGCATCCGCGAGACGATCGAGAAGGGCTCCGTCGCGATCGTCGCCGGGTTCCAGGGCGTCACGCAGAGCACGAACGACGTCACCACCCTCGGACGCGGAGGCTCGGACACCACGGCCGTGGCCCTCGCCGCCGGGCTCGGCGCCGACGTCTGCGAGATCTACACCGACGTGGACGGCGTCTTCACGGCCGACCCGCGCATCGTCCCGAGCGCCCGCAAGATCGACCGCATCACCTACGAGGAGATGCTCGAGATGGCGGCCAGCGGCGCGAAGATCCTCGCCCTGCGCTGCGTCGAGTATGCCCGTCGGTACGACGTCCCCGTCCACGTCAGGTCGTCCTTCTCCGGGGCCCCCGGGACCCTGGTCACCAACACTCCCGTCGCCGTCGTCGACGCCGCAGCACCGAACGAGGAAGAGGTCGTCATGGAAGCACCGATCATCTCCGGGGTCGCCCACGACCGCAGCGAGGCCAAGATCACCGTCGTCGGCGTGCCCGACGTCCCGGGCACCGCGGCACGCATCTTCGAGGTCGTCGCCGGAGCCGGCGCGAACATCGACATGATCGTCCAGAACATCTCGGTCGCCTCGACCGGGCGGACGGACATCTCCTTCACCCTCCCCGAGGAGGACGGCCCGATCGCGACCACGGCGCTCAACGCCGTCCGCGAGGCCATCGGCTTCGAGTCGATCCAGCTCGACGACCAGATCGGCAAGCTCTCGCTCATCGGCGCCGGCATGAAGTCCCACCCCGGAGTCTCGGCCAAGCTCTTCGGTGCGCTGCGCGACGCGGGCGTCAACATCGAGATGATCTCGACCTCGGAGATCCGCATCTCGGTCGTCACGCGCGAGGACAACCTCGACGCGGCCGTCCGCGCCGTGCACACGGCCTTCGAGCTCGACACCGAGGCCGAGGCCGTCGTCTACGGCGGCACCGGCCGCTGAGCCGCGCGCCGCTCGCACCGGCCTGGACGACCTGCGCAGCGCCGGTCGGTCGGGCCTTCCCTGTCCGACCGCACCGGCCCTCGCCGGAGGATGCGCCTGACACCCATACGCTTCGTAGAACCCGCCCGGGCCTAGAGCCCGCGGCACAGACGAGAGGTCTGAACCCATGAGCCACCCCGGTCTGCACGTCGCCGTCGTCGGAGCCACCGGGCAGGTGGGCGCCGTGATGCGCCAGCTGCTCGAGGAGCGCGACTTCCCGATCGCCTCCATCCGCTACTTCGCGTCGGCGCGGTCCGCCGGCACGACCCTCCCGTGGAAGGGCCAGGACGTCGTCGTCGAAGACACCGCGACCGCCGACCTCAGCGGGATCGACATCGCGCTGTTCTCAGCGGGCGGGTCGACGTCGACCGCCCAGGCCCCGCGCTTCGCGGCGGCAGGTGCGGTCGTCATCGACAACTCCTCCGCCTGGCGCCTCGACCCCGAGGTCCCGCTCGTCGTCGCCGAGGTGAACCCCGAGGCGATCGCCGACGCACCCAAGGGGATCATCGCGAACCCCAACTGCACCACGATGGCCGCGATGCCCGTGCTCAAGCCGCTCGCAGACGCCGCAGGCCTCGAGCGCCTCATCGTCTCGACCTACCAGGCTGTCTCGGGCTCCGGTCTCGCCGGGGCGACCGAGCTCGACTCGCAGGTCCGGGCCGCCGTCGAGCAGGACACCGTCGGCCTCGTGCGCGACGGCTCCTCGGTGACCTTCCCGGACCCCGTGAAGTACGTGAAGAACATCGCCTTCAACGTCATCCCGCTCGCCGGGTCGCTCGTCGACGACGGCTCGGAGGAGACCGACGAAGAGCAGAAGCTCCGCAACGAGTCCCGCAAGATCCTCGGGCTGCCCGACCTCGCCGTCGCGGGCACCTGCGTACGCGTGCCGGTGTTCACAGGGCACTCGCTCTCGATCAACGCCGAGTTCGGCCGGGCCATCACCTCGGAGGAGGCGCGCACGCTGCTCGCCGCCGCCCCGGGCGTCGAGCTCGCGGACGTGCCCAACCCGCTGGCTGCGGCAGGTTCCGACCCGAGCTTTGTCGGTCGCATCCGCCAGGACCAGTCGGTCCCCGGAGGGCGCGGGCTGGTCCTCTTCGTCAGCAACGACAACCTGCGCAAGGGCGCGGCACTCAACGCCGTCCAGGTCGCCGAGCTCGTCGCGGAGCGTCTCGCCGCGCGCTGACGACGCCCCTCGCGACGCCGTCTCCCGGTGGTGACGGGCGGACGCTCGTCACGACACCCCTGCACCTGCCTCGGCAGCTGCAGGGGTGTCGTGCGTCTGGGAGCGTGCTGCGCCGCGCCTCCCGCGCCGTGCGCTCTGCGCGCCCCGTGCGCACCGCGCCGACGGGCCCCTCGCGTCAGGGCGGCACATCCCATTGTTCGGCGAGACGGTTGCGTCGGTGCCGGTCCTGTGGTTCATTAGTGGAGTAATGAACCAGCGAGGCGGGCGGTGTCCGTCCGAGAGCGAGGGAGGTGCAGCGTGTTCGACGGACGAGACCCGATCTATCTCCAGATCGCCGACCAGATCCGGCGAGACGTCCTCGCCGGCTCCCTCCCGGAGGGGACGCAGGTCATGTCGACGACCCAGTACGCGACGACCTTCCGCATCAACCCGGCGACGGCCGCGAAGGCCTTCGCCCTCCTCGTCGACGACGGGGTCCTCTACAAGCAGCGCGGCGTCGGCATGTTCGTCGCCGACGGAGCTGCCGAGCGGCTCCGTGCCGCCAGCCGGGCAGACTTCTTCGCCGACGAGCTCGCCCCGGTCCTCGAGCGGGCCGCGCTCCTCGGGATCACCACCGACGAGATCCAGCGCTACATCGCCGGCACCGCCACCACGGCACCCCAGACCGTCCAGAACCTCAGCCAGGAGGCTCCGTCATGACAGGTTTCAGCGTCGAGCTGCGCGGTGTGGGGGTCGACTTCGACCGCCCCGCCCTCAGCGGGGTCGACCTCACGCTCGCACCCGGTGTCGTCCACGGCCTGCTCGGCCGCAACGGCTCCGGCAAGACCACCCTGCTCTCGCTCCTCGCGGCCTTCCGCCGTCCGACCCACGGGAAGGTGCTCGTCGACGGCGAAGACCCCTTCGAGAACGAGCGGGTCCTCGAGGGCACGTGCTTCGTCCGGGAGAGCGGTGACGTGCTCGGCGACGAGAACGTCAAGATCAACCTCGACTTCGTCGAGAGCATGCGCCCGGCCTTCGACCGCGCCTACGCCGAGGAGATGCTCGACCAGCTCGAGGTCCCGATGCGCACCAAGGTCGAGTCCCTCTCGCGCGGCCAGCGTTCCGCGGTCGGTGCGAGCCTGGGGCTCGCCGCGCGGGCGCCGCTGACCATCCTCGACGAGGTATACCTCGGCATGGATGCGCCGTCGCGCTACAGGTTCTACCAGTCGCTGCTCGTCGACTACGTCGAGCACCCGCGCACGATCGTGCTGTCCAGCCACCTCATCGGTGAGCTCGACAGGGTCCTCGAGCACGTGACGATCCTGCACAGGGGTCGGGTCCTGCTGACTGACAGCGCCGAGTCGCTCCAGGCGCGGGGCTCGACCCTCACAGGGTCTGCGGCTGCGGTCGACGAGGTGGTCGCCCAGCTCGGCATCGACGTGCTGGCCCGGACCGTACTCGGCGGGACCGCCCAGGTGACCTTCGTCGGGATGCTCGGGCAGGACGCGCACGCCCGGGTCCGGAGTGCGGGTCTCGAGCTCGGCCCGGTGCCGCTCCAGGATCTGTTCGTCCATCTGACAGACAGGTCTGCGGCTCCCGCAGACCCCGCAGGCAGTCCCGAGCACCACCACGCCGAGGAGGTCGACCGATGAGCACAGTCGAGGCACCGCGCCGCACACCCGCGCGGAAGAGCCAGACCCGCCGCGCCGGCGAGTGGCTGCTGTGGTCCCACCTGTACATGGCGGCGTGGTTCTGGGGCGTCGTGCTCGTCCTCGCCGTGGGCACCTCGGCACTGCTGAGCAACGACAGGTTCGACCAGTCCGGTACGAGCACCATCGCCTTCGGCGTGCAGGCCGGGATGTGGTTCAGCTTCGCGATGGCGATCGCCCTCAGCCTGCGACAGCTCGAGGCGCACGTCGCCGCCGGCCTGACGCGGCGGTCCTTCTTCAGGGCGAACGTCGCGGTCTCCTCGTTGATGGCCGTCGTCTACGCCCTCGTCATGGTGCTGCTGCTCTGGGTCGAGTCGCTGGTCGCCCGCGCAGCAGGGTGGGAGGTCCGCCGTGTCAGCCAGATGATGTACGACAGCGTCGCCGACCTCCCCGGCCTGTTCGTCGTATACCTGCTCGTCTTCCTCGTGGGGGCCTGTGCCGGGCTCGTCGTCGGCATGGCGTACCAGCGGCTCGGTGGGGTGTGGGGGACCGTCGCGCTCCTGCCGGCCATCCCACCGGTCTTCTTCGCCGTGGACATCCTCTCCGAGGACGGCGGCGGGTGGCTGCCCGAGGCACTCGACCCGAACCCTGTGCGGATGCTCCTCGCGTTGGTGGTCGCGGTGGGGTACGTGCTCGTCTACCGCACGCAGGTGCGCCGGGTGACGATCTGACTTGTCGACAACCGCGAAACTATTTCTACACATCGTCGAAATAGTTGACACTGTGTAGAGATACTTGCATGCTCGTGGGCATGGACCTTGCCGCCCCGCTGCGATCGCTGATCCCGAGCCTCGACTCTGCTGTGCTCGAAGTCTTGGCGGGTACTGCGTCAGGTCTCAGCGCGACCCAGATCGCCCGCCTGTCCAGCCGTGGGACCCGCGCAGGGCAGCATGCGGTTCTCAACCGCCTGGTCGAGCATGGTCTGGTGCGTGCGGAGCCGTCCAACACAGGATCTCTGTACAGCCTCAACCGTGAGCACCTCCTGGCGCCGGCGGTCCTTGCGGCGATGAACGCAGGCGAAGAGTTCTTCTCGTTGTTGACCCGGAGGTGCGAGAGTCTCGCCCCGCTTCCTGCCCACGTCTCAGTCTTCGGCTCTCATGCTCGCGCCGAGGCGACGGCCTCGAGCGACATCGACCTGATGGTGATCGTCGATGACGAGGTGGACATCCATGATGCCCCGTGGAGTGATCAGGTAGAGGATCTCGAAGACCAGGTCTTGAGGTGGACGGGTAACCGTCTCGAGACGCTCGTCCTCTCGATGACACGGTTTCGCGCCGTGGTCCGGGCCGGTGAACCGCTCGTGGCGACGTGGGCAGCGGACGCGCGCACCGTGGTCGGCCCTCGACCGCGCGAACTTGTCCTCGCACTCGGCGAGGGCGCGCGATGACTCCCAAGAAGCTGACAACGCGCCCTGGTGATCGAGGACAGGCCAAGAAGCGGGCAGGCATCGCTGGCACCTACCTAGAGGTGGCTCGACTCGTCGAGTCTGAGGAAGGCGCGACGGTCAACGTGTGTGTCGGACTCGCGGTACTCGCCGGCATCGCCGCTGGCGACGCGATCTGCCTGTCAGCCTTGGGCGAGAGGTACTCAGGCACAGATCACCGCAGCGCCGCGGATCTTCTGGGCAGGGTCGACAGCGATCTGGGCAAGCACCTGAGGAAGCTCGTCTCGTTCAAACCTGCCAGTCACTACGGCGAGCGTCTGCTCGGGAGTGTTGACCGTGGTGCAGCGCTGCGAGCAGCTGAGGCCCTGGTGGAGGCGGCTTCTCGGCGGACGAGCTAGAACCCGGGGAGCGGCTCGAGAGCGTTCGAGTGGCGAAGCGCCGTGAGACGCCTCGTCTCGTCCGCGATGCACCCGTGCTAGCCTCTCCTCGTGACCGGAAATCGTTGGTATCTGCGCTTTACGCTGGCTCCTGGTGGGGCCGAGCGGGCGTACGCCTGACCAACCGACCACCGGAGCCAGCACAGGACCTTGACGCAGACGCGCGTCGGGGTCCTTCGTCTTTTCAGACGGGCCGACTCCGCACCCCGGATCTTCGTGGCCTGCACGGCTCCGTCTGAGACCACCCCCTCTCAGCCGCAGCCCTCGTCAGACCCCCGAACGGAGACCCGCCCCCATGTCCGCCCACTCGTCACTGGACGCTCTCATCGACGCTCACAGCACCAACGACCTGCGCATCCGCGCCCTCGACCCGCTGCCCGCCCCGGCGACGATGCTCGCCGAGCTGCCCCTCTCCGAGCGCAGCGCGGAGCTCGTCGAGCGCAGCCGCGGCGACGTCCGCGACGTCGTGCACGGCACGGACGAGCGCCTGCTCGTCGTCGTCGGCCCCTGCTCGGTCCACGACCCCGCCGCCGCCCTCGACTACGCCCGCCGCCTCGCGCCCCTCGCGCAGGAGCTCTCCGACGACCTCGTCGTCGTCATGCGGGTGTACTTCGAGAAGCCGCGCACCACGGTCGGGTGGAAGGGCCTCATCAACGACCCCGGCATGGACGAGTCCTTCGACGTGAACCGTGGCCTCCGCCTCGCCCGCGAGGTGCTGCTCGGTGTCCTCGACGAGGGTGTCCCGGCGGCCTGCGAGTTCCTCGAGCCGACGAGCCCGCAGTACATCGCCGACGCCGTCTCGTGGGGTGCGATCGGCGCCCGCAACCCGGAGAGCCAGGTGCACCGCCAGCTCGCCTCAGGCCTCTCGATGCCGATCGGCTTCAAGAACGCCACCGACGGTGACGTCCAGGCGGCTGTCGACGGCTGCGTCACCGCGGCCGCCGAGCACACGTTCTTCGGCATCGACTCTGAGGGCCGTGCCGCCGCTGTCGCGACGACGGGCAACCCCGACTGCCACGTGATCCTGCGCGGCGGACGCTCGGGCCCGAACTTCGACGACGCCTCCGTCGCCGACGCGCTCGACGTCGTCGGGGCCTCGGGGCTCGGCCGGCGTCTGGTCATCGACGCGAGCCACGGCAACTCCGGCAAGTCGCACGTCCGTCAGGCCGAGGTCGTCCGTGAGATCGCCGGCTCGGTCGCCGCCGGGAACCGAGGGATCTCCGGGATCATGATGGAGAGCTTCCTCGTCGCCGGTGCGCAGAAGCCCGCGCCGAGCGGGCTCGTGTACGGGCAGTCCGTGACCGACGCGTGCATCGACTGGGACACCACGGCGGAGCTGCTGCAGGAGCTCGCCGCAGCCTCTCGCGCCCGCCGGGGCTGACACCCGCGCTGCACTGGACGACGAGATCAGGAGGGCCGGACGACCGTCCCTCCTGATCTCGTCCCCCGAGGCCGGTCCGCCAGGGGCACCCGGGCGGTACTGTCACGCGTGTGGACGACATGACAGTGACGATCGTGATCCTCGTGGTCGCAGTGCTGGTCTTCGTCTGGAACAGGGTCCCTGTCGGTCTCGTCGCGATCGGGGTCGCGCTCTCGCTCTGGGCCACCGGAGTGGTGTCGCTCGAGCAGGCCTTCGGAGGCTTCGGCGACCCTGTCATCATCTTCATCGCGGCGCTCTTCGTGGTGAGCGACGGGCTCGAGGCCTCAGGCGTGACGGCGTGGGCCGGGCAGCAGCTCGTCGACAGGGCGCGCGGCAGCAGACGTCGGCTCGTCGTGCTGCTCATGGCCCTCGTCGCCCTCGTGACAGCGCTCATCAGCGTCAACGGGGCCGTGGCGGCGCTGCTGCCGATGGTCGTCGTCACGGCCGTGCGCCTGGGGCTCTCGCCGTCGCAGTTCCTCGTCCCGCTCGCCTTCGGCGCGCACGCCGGGTCGCTGCTCGTGCTCACCGGGACCCCCGTCAACGTGCTCGTCTCCGAGCTCGCGGTCGGTGCTGGTGAGAGGCCCTTCGGGTTCTTCTCCTTCACGCTCGTCGGGCTCCCGCTCGTGCTGGGGACCATCCTCGTCGTGGTGCTCTTCGGACCGCGGCTCTTGCCTGTGCGGACGCCCGCCGCCCTGCCACGCGACCTCAGCGGTCACGGCAGGCTGCTCGCGCAGCAGTACGACCTGCCCGACGACGCGCTGCTCGCGAGCGACACGGGGGTCACCGAGGTCGTGGTCTCCCCGCGTTCGTCGCTCATCGGCGTCGAGGCCTTCCCGGGCATGGTGACCAACTCGGGCGACCTCGTGATCGCCGCGATCCAGCGGGGCGGTGACGACGTCGGGCGGACCACGCTCGTGGCCGGGGACGCGCTCCTGCTCCAGGGGACCTGGGAGGCCCTCGACCTCACGACCTCCGACCCCGACGTGATCGTCGTGGACCCGCCCCAGCTGCTGCGCAGGCAGGCCGCGCCGATGGGTGCTCGTGCCAGGGTCGCGATCGGCATCGTGCTCGGCATGGTCCTCCTGCTCGCGACAGGTGCGGTCCCGGCGTCTGTGGCCGCGCTCCTCGCGGCCTGCGCGATGGTCCTGCTGCGCGTCATGACAGTCACCGAGGCGCACCGCTCGATCTCGTGGACCACGCTGATCCTCGTGGGCGGGATGATCCCGCTCTCGGTCGCGATCCAGAGCACCGGGCTGGCCGACAGCATGGCCGGCGGCCTCGTCGAGGCCGTCGGGGCCGACAACCCGCACCTGCTCCTGCTCGGGATCGTGGTCGTCACGGTGATCCTGGGCCAGCTCATCAGCAACATGGCGACAGCCCTCGTCATCGGGCCCATCGCGGTGGCAGTGGCCCTCGACACCGGTCTCTCGCCGCTCCCGATGCTCATGGGTGTCACCGTCGCAGCGGCAGCGTCGTTCCTCACGCCGGTCGCGACGCCCGCCAACACGATGGTCTTCGGGCCGGGCGGGTACAGGTTCGGGGACTACTGGCGGCTCGGGCTCCCGCTCACCGTCCTGTTCGTCTCGGTGGCCACCTTCCTTGTGCCGGTCTTCTGGCCGTTCTAGGCTTCGAGGGAACCAGGGCA
>Ga0247813_10001519_pt1 | contig 17499 bp, 21 predicted proteins | sample UWRJL169409C1_FD_180719 | JGI IMG/M metagenome (GOLD analysis project Ga0247813, IMG submission 180719) | Plant litter microbial communities from Arlington Agricultural Research Station in Wisconsin, United States - UWRJ-L169-409C-1 | ecosystem: Environmental > Terrestrial > Plant litter >... | reverse complement strand
GCATTCCTTTTCGGCATCAACGAAATGCTGCTGCAGCATCGCCGTGTTGGCATATTCGAAATTATGCCGCGAATACTCCTGCTCTGCCTGCAGGAAGACATCGCCATAGCTGATCTTCTCGTCGCCTTCGCGGCCGTTGAAATTCAGGTCATAGACATTATCGACGCCCTGGACGTACATGGCCAGTCGTTCGAGGCCGTAGGTCAGTTCGCCGGAGACCGGCGAGCATTCGATGCCGCAGACCTGCTGGAAATAGGTAAACTGCGAGACTTCCATGCCATCGCACCAGCATTCCCAGCCGAGACCCCAGGCGCCAAGCGTCGGGCTTGCCCAGTCATCCTCGACGAAGCGGATATCGTGCAGCAGCGGATCGAGACCGATGGCCGCCAGCGAACCGAGATACAGCTCCTGCAGGTTCGGCGGATTGGGCTTCAGGATGACCTGGTACTGGTAATAGTGCTGCAGCCGGTTGGGGTTTTCGCCGTAACGCCCATCGGACGGGCGGCGTGACGGCTGCACATAGGCTGCCCGCCAGGGTTTGGGGCCAAGCGCGCGCAATGTCGTTGCCGGATGAAAGGTGCCGGCGCCGACTTCCATGTCATAGGGCTGCAGAACCGCGCATCCCTTGTCCGCCCAGTAATTGTGCAGCGTCAGGATCAGCGCCTGAAAGGAACGCTTGGGGTTCATGTGGTCCGGGAGAGCGGCGGCGGTCATGGCATCAGTCCAGGTTGAAGGTATCTGGCTGTCTGGTGCCATGATGGGCGAAGAGGGTCAAGGGGCGGCGAATATACCGAGCAGCGGGATTGAGAAGGCTCAGCTTCTCAGCTCCACGAACGGATTGAGAATAACAAGGCGGCCGTCAACCATAAGGCCATGTTGCATATCTTCTGAAAAACACTGTTCAGAGCCCGCTTGGAGGGCTGTCGCAATCATCAACGCGTCGAAAACCGAAAAATTGTAGCGCGCTGCAAGATCGAGCGCGAACGAATTGCAGTTTTTATCGATTGGCACGACAGCCGCGGCAAGCGCGCTTAAATCACCGATCGCAACTCGGATTTCAGCCCAACTCATGCAAAGTTTACGCCGAGCGACATTGGCAAACTCGTTCAGTGCCTGAACGCTCAGAATAAACGGCTCGGACAGGAGGGCCTGCGCCGTAGCAGAGCGAGGATCATCGGTGAACGCGTAAACCAGGATATTTGTGTCGAGAAGCGGCGCTGTCACCGTGCGGTCGCCTCGTCACGATCAAATTTCCAATCGTCAGGCAAGCGCCTGGCAAAAGCCTTGATACGCGCCAGCGCTTTTTCTCGGGTCTGATCGTGTTCGATTTCAAAATCGCGCTCGCCCACAATCCGGACAGCCACCTCATCGCCCTCTTTCAACTGCAAAGTCTCAACCACCGAGGAAGGAATGCGGATCGCGAGACTGTTTCCCCACTTCGAAACCTGCATCGGAGACACCCCAAGATATACACTGAAAAACGTATATCATATGCTGTTTGAAAATTCAAAGAGCGCCAGGGATAACGTCACTCCGGCTTCTTCAGTCGGTATTCCCCCGTCACCGGGTCCTTGACCAGCGTGCCCTGCGTGCCGGTTTCCTGCTGGCGGCGGGTTTCCTGTTGGCGGCGGCTCAGTTTTTCGGCGTCGGCCACGAATTTGCGGTAGCCGACCCAGGCGATGGCTGCAAACAGCAGCAGTAGAATCAATTGCGGCATGCGCCCTCCCCCGTTTCAGTTAGACTATCAAAGCCCGAAGCGGCCCCATAATGCCTTTTCCTCCGCCACCTCGGCAAGGCCGGAAACGGCTGAAACCGCAAAACGCTCGGCCATTCCGCTTGCCAGCGCCGCACCGGGCTGGCGGCGGCCGAATAGGCCGCGCGAGGCGGAGACCAGTTGCAGCTGCGTCTTTGCACCAAACCGTTTTTTCAGCTCACCGCGCATGTCGCCGAGACTATCGACCAGTCCAAGCTCCTGACCACGCTTGCCGGTCCAGAACAGGCCGGAGAATATGTCGGGCGTATCGGCCAGCAGATGCCCACGCCGCGCCTTGACCATGCCGATGAAAATCTCGTGGATTTCAAGCTGCAGGCCTTTGAGGAACTCGATGTCCCTTTCTTTTTCCGGCTGGAAAGGATCGAGCATCACTTTGTTGGAGCCGGCCGTATAGACCCGCCGCTCGACGCCAATCTTCTTCAACAGCTCCGGAAAACCGAAACCGCCGGAAACGACGCCGATGGATCCGACGATCGAGGTCGGGTCGGCAATGATCTCGTCGCCGGCCAGCGCAATCATATAACCGCCGGACGCCGCCACATCCTCGACGAAGATGATGACGCGCTTCTTCTTTTCTTCCGCCAGATCGCGGATACGCTGATAGATCAGTCGCGATTGGACAGGCGAGCCGCCGGGAGAATTGATCGAGATGGCAACGGCCGGGGCGTCCTTCATCGAAAAGGCTTTTTCAAGCACCGGCGCAATCGTCGCCAGATTGAGTGCCGGGCGAAACTGGCTGCCACCCGCCATGATCGCGCCCTGAAGCCTGACGACCGGGATCGTCACGCCTTCCTTGCGAAAACGCTTCGGCAACAGTTTTCTGAACAGTCCGGCCATCTGAACTCCCTGCATTCGTTCAATCATTACGTGTTGGCATGTATGCATTGGCGCGGCAAACGCAATGGCAGCGCCATGAAAATCATCGATTGCGGTGATAGGCGGCGCGCCCGTTGTTCATATCATCGACGACACCGGCGAACTTGTGCGTCTTCTCCTCATGCACGATCAGTGGTGCCCGCAGCGTCAGCCGCGCGCGGTTCTGCTTGATCGCCGTGACCAGAATGCGGACGGCATTTTCACCGGTGCGCGGGTGCAAGGGGGTGATCTCGATGCCGCCGAAACGGCGGCCGCAGGCGGAAATGATCTCGGCAATCGATTCCGGCCGGGCGATCAGCGACAGTTGTCCGCCCGGTCTTGCGATGGCGCAGGCCATCTTGATCCAGATGTCGAACAGGCCATCAGTCATGGCGTGAGCTTCGGCCTTCAGGGCATCCGGCGTCTTGCGATCCGAGGCATCGTTGAAGGGCGGGTTCATGATGACGTGATCAAAACTGTCATCGGCAAGACCGGCGGCAACCCTTGCCCGGCCCGTCAGCGCGACGTCGGCTTCAAGAACCGATATCCGGTTGCCAAAACGGTCATTAGCCGCCAGTGCCAGGCTTCGTGTGGCAAACTGCACCATCAACGCAGACCGCTCGACCAAAACCACTTCGGCAAGTTCCAGCCGCGAGGCAACGGCCATGCCGGCAGCACCCGCACCGGCGCCGAGATCGGCGACGCGACAGGGCTTTTCCGAGGCGACCAGCGAGGCAAGCAGCATCGCGTCCATGCCGGACCGGTGTCCCTGCCCCAGCGGCTGGATCACTTGAAATTGACCGCGGTGGAAGCTGTCGATGGTTTCGGTGGCCGTTGTCGTCATGCGTCTCGCAATTCCGCCTCGAGCCCGGCATCGATCAAGACCTGCCTTGCTTCGTCCGCATCATCCTCATCGACCAGAAAACGGCGCGGCAACAGGCCGAGCGAACCTTCAAGGATGCTCATGCCCTGATCGGCGATGAAGCAGCCGATGCCGGCATCCTTCATCAGACTTTCGGCAAACGAGAGCACGACGGCGTCGTTGGTACGGATCAATTCCTTCATTCCGGGTCGTTTTCCTGCCTTATTTGAGCAAGCGGGACAATTCGCCTCTTGCCGCCACAAGCCCCCCTTTCTATTGTCCGAACTGGAATTTGAACAGGAGTCCCTTGTGTTGGGCGTAGTGATACCGCTGGAAGACAGCAAAAACAAACAGGCATCCGTCAAGCCGCTCGTCGATCTGACGAAGGCGGACATGGAGCGCGTCAACCAGCTGATCCTGTCCAAGGCGGGGTCCGACGTTCAGATGATCCCGGAAGTGGCCAACCACCTGATCTCCTCCGGAGGCAAGCGCCTGCGCCCGATGCTGACGCTGGCGTCCGCCGCGATGTTCGGCTTTACCGGCGACGCGCATATCAAGCTTGCGACTGCGGTCGAGTTCATGCACACGGCCACCCTTCTGCACGACGACGTGGTCGACGAGAGCGATCTGCGGCGCGGCAAATCGACGGCACGGATGATCTGGGGCAACCAGGCCAGTGTTCTGGTCGGTGATTTCCTGCTCGGCCAGGCATTCCGCATGATGGTCGATGTCGGCTCGCTGGATGCGCTCGACGTGCTTTCCACGGCTGCATCGGTGATTGCCGAAGGCGAAGTGCTGCAGCTCTCCGTCGCCAAGAACATGGAGACGACGGAGGACGACTATCTCTCCGTCATCCGCGCCAAGACGGCAGCCTTGTTTGCTGCCGCCGCCGAAGTCGGGCCGATCGTCGCCAAGACGGACAAGGCCAGCCGCAATGCGCTGAAATCCTACGGCATGAACCTCGGCCTCGCCTTCCAGCTGGTCGATGACGTGCTCGACTATGGTGGCAAGGCGGCCGATCTCGGCAAGAACACCGGCGACGATTTCCGCGAAGGCAAGATCACCCTGCCCGTCATTCTATCCTATCGCCGCGGCACGGCCGAGGAGCGCAGCTTCTGGCGCGAGGCAATCGAAGGCGGCGAGAGTAACGACCAGAACCTGGAAAAGGCGCTGGGCTTGATCACCCGTTACGGCGGCCTGACGGATACCATCGCCCGGGCCCAGCATTACGGCACGATTGCTCGGGATGCGCTTGCGCCGCTGCCCGAATCTCCCTGGAAGGATGCGCTTCTCGAGGTTATCGATTTCTGCATCGGGCGGGTCAGCTGACCCGCCATTGCAAGGATCAGGTGTAGACTTGAGGAATTTCTTGCCGCACTGCGCCAAAAAAGCCATTCTATCCGCTCATGCTGCGGCTGCCGTCCAACTGCACTCACGATCGAGTGAGCGGAAGTTGACGGCGGTATGTCGAATTGCGTTTTGCCTTATGTTCAAACCGATTCCGGTTTGCCGGGTTATGCGTTATTGATTTGGGACTGATTCCGCGCGAATCCGGCGTCGGCGCCAAGGGGCGTCGCCCGTAACGAAAGGCTTGTCATGCGGCAAAAACACCTTCTTCGCCTGCTCAGCGGTGCTGCCTTCCTGGCCTTGGCGTCTCTTTCCGGCGCAGCCCCGAGCTTTGCCGAGGAAAAGCCTGCGGTCGAAGTCAGCAAGCCATTCGATCTGAACTCGGTCAACAGCTTCTCCGGTGCGTTTCTCGCTGCCCGCACTGCCGATGTCGATCATGATCTCGATACGGCGACCAAGCTCTACCGTACGGCACTCGAATTCGAGCCGGACAATGTCGACGTCAAGCAGCGCCTGATGATCACCTCGCTGATGAACGGCGATTTCGACGGCGGCGCCAAGATTGCCGAAGAGTTGAAGTCCGACAGTTCCGTCGAGCGCATCACCACCATCACCCGCGCCGTCGAAGCCATCCGTAAGCGCGAATACCGTCACGCGCAGAAAATCCTCAGTTACGAAGGCCCGAACGATCTCGACCGTCTGATGAACGGCCTTCTGCTCGGCTGGGCAAAGGCTGGCGAAGGCAAGCCAAAGGACGCGATCGCCGAGATCGAGGCGATGGAAGGGCCGGAATGGTTCCGCATCTTCAAGTCCTACCATCAGGGCGCCATCGCGTTGGCGGCCGGCGACAAGTCCACGGCCCGCTCGAAGCTGAACGATGCCGTTCTTGATCGCGAAGGCGGCGCCGCTGCCCCCGACACGTTCATGCGCGCCGTCGTTGCGCTGGCAAAGCTTGAGGCCCGTGACGGCAACAAGCAGAAGGCGCTTGACGCAGTTTCCGTCGGCGAAGGCTTCATCAACAATTATGCACCGTTGAAGGCGTTGCGCACCAGCATCGAAGACGGCAAGCCGCAGGAACAGCAGGTCCGCAGCGCCACGCAAGGTGCCGCCGCCGTGCTGTTTTCGATCGGTGCTGCGCTCAACCGCGACGGTGCGGAAGACATCGTTTCGCTCTACCTGCAGACGGCGCGCGCGCTGGACCCGGAAAGCGCCGATATTCTGGTGATGCTCGGCGGTATCGCGGAAAACCTGAAGAAGCCGGAGCGCGCCATCGCGCTCTACAAGAGCGTGCCGGAAAATTCGCCGATGCGGCGGCTGTCGGAAATGCAGCTGGGTCTCAGCCTTGCCTCGATCGGCAAGGTCGATGAAGCCAAGCAGCATCTGAAGGAACTGATCGAGCTCGATCCGAAGGACGTGCGCAGCTACCTCGCCTATGGCAGCGTGCTGTCGGATGCCAAGGACTACAAGGAAATGGGTCTCGTCTATGACCGCGCCGTCGAGGCGATCGGCCCGGTTCCGCAGCGCAGCGACTGGACGATCTTCTTCCAGCGCGGCATTGCCTATGAGCGCCAGAAAATGTGGGACAAGGCCGAGCCGAGCTTCAAGAAGGCGCTCGACCTCAACCCCGACCAGCCACAGGTACTGAACTATCTCGGCTATTCCTGGGTCGATATGAACATAAACCTCGAAGAAGGCCTGGGCATGATCCGCAAGGCCGTCGATCTGAAGCCGGATGACGGTTACATCGTCGATTCGCTCGGCTGGGCCTATTTCCGGATGGGCCGCTTCGATGACGCCGTTGGCGAACTGGAGCGTGCGGTCGAACTGATGGCTGGCGATGCCACCATCAATGACCATCTGGGCGATGCCTATTGGCGTGTCGGCCGCAAGCTGGAAGCAGTCTTCCAGTGGAACCAGACGCTGGCGCTGAAGCCCGAGGAAGCGGAAATCCCGAAGATCAAGGCAAAGATCGAAAGCGGCCTGCCGCCGGTCGAAGCCAAGGTTCCGGCTGCCGCAGAAGCCGGCGACACCCAGCCAAAGAAGGTGGCTCCGGACGTTGCTGCCGGCAAGAAATCCTGATCCCGCCTTTCAATGGCAACTGAGGATGGAATTTCTGGATTTTCGCTGACGCGTATCGCGCCGGCGAAAATCAATCTGGCTCTGCATGTGGTCGGCCAGCGGACCGACGGCTATCATCTGCTGGAAAGCCTCGTGACATTTGCCGATGCGGGAGACCGCATCGGCTTTTCCATATCTGATGCAGACCGGTTCACAATCTCAGGCCGCTTTTCCGCCGATCTGCCGCTTACGGGCGAAGCTGCAGCAGGCAACCTGGTGCTGAAGGCGCGTGACTTGTTGCGGAGCCATCTCAGCGAAAAGAGTATCAAGGCAAGCCCGGTTCATCTCCATCTCGAAAAGAACCTGCCGGTCGCTTCCGGCATCGGTGGCGGCTCGGCCGATGCGGCGGCGACACTTCTCGGATTGCTGGACCTGTGGCAGGCTTCCATCGATCCCAGCAGCCTGCAGGACATCGCGCTGAAACTGGGTGCGGATGTGCCTATGTGCCTTGATGGCCGCCCGCTAATCGCTCGCGGCATCGGGGACGACATCCAGGCGGTGACGGATTTTCCATCCTTCCCCATGCTGATCGTCAATCCGCTAAAAGCGGTCTCGACACCGGTGATTTTCAGGCTCTTGAAGGACAAGACCAAGCCGCCGCTTATGATGCCCCAAGGCAAGCCATCACCCGACGGCTGGATTGATGTGCTGAAAGGCCTACGCAACGATCTGGAGCCGCCCGCCCGCGATCTGGAGCCGGAGATCGGAGTGGTCTCTGCGGCGCTTGGCCTGACGGGCGCTTGCCTCGTTCGGATGTCCGGATCGGGTGCCTCCTGCTTTGGCCTCTATGCAAGCACCAAAGCCCGCGGCGAAGCGGCCGCCATCCTTTCCAGGCGACACGCCAACTGGTACGTTTTAGCCTGCAACAGTGTCCATGGGGAGGAAGACCGCAATGACCGAGGCTAAGGAACCGAGACCCTTCGTTCCGGTCGGCATCGCTGTTCTGACGGTTTCCGATACCCGCACGCTGGCGGACGACCGTTCCGGCGATACGCTGGTTGCCCGCATCACCGATGCCGGACACCGGCTTGAGGCCCGCGCCATCGTGCCGGACGACAAGCAGAGAATTGCGGCACAGGTCAAAGCCTGGACGCTGACCGAGACGATCGACGTGGTGATCACCACCGGAGGCACAGGATTTACCGGGCGTGACGTCACGCCGGAAGCACTGGAGCCGCTGTTCGAGAAGCGCATGGACGGCTTTTCCGAGGTCTTCCACCGGATCTCCTATGACAAGATCGGCACCTCGACGATCCAATCGCGCGCCACCGGCGGCGTCGCCAATGCCACCTTCATCTTCGTGCTCCCCGGCTCACCCGGTGCCTGCCGCGACGCCTGGGACGGTATCCTGAAGCAGCAACTCGACTACCGGCATATGCCCTGCAACTTCGTCGAGATCATGCCAAGGCTGGACGAGCACCTGAAGCGCGGCTGACCTCTGCGTTTGAGAGAAACCCAATCTTCCCTGTTCCATTGGTAACAGCGCGCCCCGCAGCGATGTCGTAAAACTGTTCTCGTCGCAAAACAGAATGAAGCGGACAGGATGCGGGCTTATCTATCGACGGCGTCCGGTTTCCAGATCAATCCAGACAGCATGAACGAGGCGGATTTCACGCACTGAAAATCGCCACGCAAAGCGATACGACGCGGTGGCTGGGGTTCACGCGGCAAGCCATTTCAACGGTCAGTTTTTCAACGGCGCAGGTTTTCAATGAAGACAGGGCAGGTCCGAAAGGGCCTGCTTTTTTCGGCGATCTGCAGCTACAGGCTTTCGGCGCCCGGACGGTTGGCGATGGCCACCCAGGCCGGCACGAGTTCGCTTCCAAGCTTGCGCACCGCCCTGCCATTGGCAAAATCACCGAGCTGCATGGACGTTTTGGCGATCACCGCTGCCTGTTGTTTCGACAGGAGCAAGCCCAGCTCCAGCGGCGCCGGCCGTGTAACGATGCGCTGCAGGAACGGCCGGCGATACTGCCGGGAGGGTGAAAAGCGCGCCGGCATCTTGTTCAGCGACATGTACTCCGCCACGTCATCGATCCAGCGTCCCGCTGGCCTTGCACCCGCTTCGAGCAAAAGCAGCCAATCGCCGCGCGCGGACCGGACGATGTCCGTCATGTCCCAGCTCGTGTAGAAACGCGCGCCGGCCGCATCTGCCACGCGGCTGGAGCCATCCTGCGATGCGTGGTCCAGAATGATCACGTCGCTCACCAGACCTTCCACGGCACCCGCCACCAGCGCCGAAAGCGTCTGCGCCAGTTCAGCCTCATTGTCGCGGGTTTCGGTGATGATCGTCAGCATCGCCGTCCATACCGCATTGCACACAGAATTTCCACAAGCCCTTCGTTTCCGGCCGATTAACTTTTCATTCATGATGAATGCCCGGACATCGAGCCTTGAATTGGCCGTCAGCCGGACGGGGCAAGACCACGACCAAAAGTCGGTTTGGGATTTTTTTGTTCTTGCATTGTTCTCGTTTTCACGATAGGAAAATAATCAGAGGATATCGGAACGTCTGCAAGGATAGTCCCCCGGAGAAACCCATGAACGAGCTGTCTCAGATCAGGCAGGGTGCTTTGGCGCCTGCCAATACGGCAGATATGGCCGAAGCGATGATTGCCAGCTCCGGGCTACGCATCGAGATCGACCGGCGGCGTGGCCGGGGTGCTGCGATCAATTCGTCCGGGCGGTTCGAGCCGGTGTCGCGGCAACTCGAGGATGACGGCTGGGATTCACTGGAGGACTTGCCGGTCTTCAAGACCGAGGTCCAGGTGGAAAAGCCCCGCTCGATTATCAGCCGCAACGATTCGCCCGACATTCCCTTCGACCGCTCCGTCAATCCTTACCGGGGATGCGAGCATGGCTGTATCTATTGCTTCGCCCGCCCGACCCACGCCTATATGGGCCTGTCGCCGGGGCTTGATTTCGAGGCAAAGCTGTTTGCAAAGCCGGACGCGGCAAAGCTTCTGGAGCGGGAACTGGCCAAGCCCGGCTACAAGGTCCGTCCAATCGCCATCGGCACCAATACCGATCCTTACCAGCCGATCGAGAAGGAATGGCGGATCATGCGCCAGATCCTCGAAGTCCTGAAAGCCGCCGATCATCCGGTGATGGTCGTCACCAAATCGGCGATGGTGATCCGCGATATCGATATCCTGGCGCCGATGGCGGAAAAGGGTCTGGCAAAGGTCGGCCTGTCGGTGACAACACTCGACCGCAAGCTTGCCCGTCTGATGGAACCACGGGCCTCGACGCCATCCAAGCGGCTTGAGGCGATCAGGGCACTGACGGCGGCCGGGATTCCGGCAACGGTGATGATGGCGCCGGTCATTCCGGCCCTCAACGACCACGAGATCGAACGGGTGCTGGATGCCGGCAAGACCGCCGGTGCTTCGCATGCGAGTTACGTGCTGCTTCGCCTGCCGATCGAAGTCAGCCCGCTGTTTCGCGACTGGCTGCTGCGGAACTATCCGGATCGCTACCGCCACGTCATGTCGCTAGTCCGCTCGATGCGCGGCGGCAAGGATTACGACGCTGAGTTCGGCAAGCGCATGAAGGGAGCTGGCCCCTATGCCTGGCAGATCGGCCGCCGTTTCGAGCTGGCCGCCAAGCGGCTGGAACTGAATGTTGTGAGACGTCCGCTGAACTGCGATCTTTTCGTCCCGCCGCTTGGTACCGGCGTTCAGCTGTCGCTGCTCTAACGGAGCGCTCAAAGGTTTTTCCGGAAAAGCTCCCGGAGATTGGAATACCGATGCTGTTTCTTGCCCCGAGGCAGCAGCGGTCATCCTCCGGCAACCGCCTCATTGCCGAAGGACTTGCAGGGAATCGGGCTTGTGTGCGAGTTTCGCCGCATGTCACGACGCACACAGCCCGATTCCCCCTTTCTTTTCGACACCATTGAAGGTCCCGACTTCAGCTTCGAGCTGGCCGGGCGCCGCGATGGGCTCTGGCCGGTCGCAGGCACCGATGAGGCCGGACGGGGCCCGTTGGCTGGCCCTGTCGTTGCCGCCGCCGTCATCCTCGATCCCGACAATATTCCGGAGGGACTGAACGACAGCAAGCAGCTATCGATCGCCCGCCGCGAGGAACTGTTCGATCTCATCCTGTCATCATCCATCGTCTCCATCGCCTCGTCAGGCGCTGGCAGGATCGACGGTACGGATATCCGCAAGGCAAGCCTCGATGCGATGCGGCGGGCGGTCCACGGCCTTTCCCTTCGTCCGGCACTGGTGCTTGCCGATGGCCGCGACATACCGCCGGGCCTGGCCTGCATTGGCAAGGCGGTCGTCAAGGGCGACGCCCGGTCGCTGTCGATCGCAGCCGCCTCGATCATTGCCAAGGTGGCGCGCGACCGGATGATGACCCGTGCCGACCTCGTCTTCCCGGCCTACGGCTTTGCCACCCATGCCGGCTACGCCACGAAGCGCCACCGCAACGCCATCGACGACCACGGCCCCTGCCCGCTGCACCGCATGACCTTTCGGCCGCTGCGGCAGGATGGGCCGGAGACGCAGGATGAAGAGTTGCCGGACTGAAAACCAGCGCGCACTCTTTTGGAACAACGGCGTCTGCCCGGCGTTGAACATACCAGACATCGACGTCAAAGACACAGCCGCGGTTTTTCTTGTGTGCGGCGTGCCCCTGGTAACAAACAACCAAGCGGACGGGTTATAGAATCAAAAACAACATGCACCCGCGATTCCCGTGAGAGGTTTTAAACCGTGCTTTTTGGTCTGATTTTCATCGCTGCCACAGCCGCGACCAGCATCCCCGCCGCGCCAGAGCCGACCGCAGACGCAATGCAATCGGATCTGCAGACGGCCTATAGCTGCAAGGACATTGACGGCCGCAAGGTGTGGAAGGGTGGACTTGCCTATTATATCCAGTCGTTTGTCTATGACGATGCGACGCCGGATGATGCGGGCAATATGGCCACCGATGCCGTCCTGCCAGAAGACAACAGTCCCGAGACGATGCAGGAATTCGAGCAGGCCTGCCTGACAATGGCGCCGACCGCCAGCACGAACAATTAAACCCGTTCTATCCTTAAACTTTGGTCGGCCGGCCCAAGAGTTCTTTGGCGGGCTTGGGGATGGCAGTTGCGCGTTCGTCCCGCATCACGGCCTTACGCACCCCACCCCACCGATACACACAAGAACTACGGATACAAAAAAGGCTGGCGCGAGCCAGCCTTTTCAAATCTTTATAATGCAGTCGATCAGTTCAGGCGGGTCTTCACGTCGCTGATCGCCTTGGCGAACAGGGTTGCCTGGGTTGCCGCATCCGACTTTGCCGTGATGACGCTTTCGGCGGCAGCAATGGCGATATCGACGGCGGTGGCACGAACCGAGTTGATAGCGTCGGTTTCGGCCTGCTTGATCTTCTGTTCAGACAGAGCCGTGCGGCGAGCGACGAATTCGTCGGTCTTCTGCTTGGCTTCGGCTGTCAGCATTTCAGCTTCCCGTTCGGCAGCGGCAACGATGTTGGCTGCTTCTGCTTCAGCTTCCTTGCGCTTGCGCTGGTATTCGACCAGCAGGGCCTGAGCTTCAGCGCGCAGGCGCTTGGCTTCGGCCAGTTCGTTGGTGATGCGGCCAGCGCGCTCGTCGAGCGACTTTGCCAGCATGCCCGGAACCTTCAGGTACACGATGAGAGCGAGGAAAAGCACCAAGCCGACTGTGGCCCAGAATGTGGCCAGTGAGGTCAAATCCATGATGCTCTCCTTACTTCGCCGATGCTTTGACCGCGGATGCGATCTCGGCCTTCGATACCTTGCCACCGATCAACTGCTCGACAACGGCGGTTGCAGTTTCCTCAGCGATCGCACCAACGTCGGCCAAAGCCTTCGTCTTGATATCGGCGATTCGGGCTTCGGCAGCGGAGATCTTGTTGTTCAGGCTGACTTCGACCGCAGTGCGATCGGCAGTTGCCTTTGCCTTTGCAGCTTCGCGCGCGGTAGACGCAATCGCGTTGCCCTTGGCCTTGGCAGCGGCCAGTTCCTGTTCATAGGCAGCAATGGCTGCATCCGCCTCTGCCTTCGAGCGTGCGGCATCGTCAAGGTCGCGTGCGATCGTGTCGTTACGCGTCTCAAGAATGCTGCCGATGCGCGGCATGACGACCTTCGACATCAGAAGGTAGAAAAGACCGAAGGTAATCGCCAGCCAAAGAAGCTGCGATGCGAATGTCGAAGTATCGAAGGGCGGGAACACTCCCGAGCCATGTCCGCCTTCTTGGGCTACACCGGTTTCGGTGTGGACCTCGCCGGCAGCGGCGTCGTGGGTCTCTGCGCCTTCGGTGGTGGTTGACTGGGCGTATGCCGCGGTCACAAACATGCTCACCTCCAGGTGCATTCAGAAAAGATGCGGGCCGCAGCCTAATAGCCGCGGCCCTGCCTTCAAGCCGAACTTAGACGGCGAAAAGGAGAAGCAGTGCTACGAGCAGCGAGAAGATGCCCAGAGCTTCCGTAACGGCGAAGCCGAATACGAGACGGCCGAACTGGCTGTCTGCTGCCGACGGGTTGCGCAGGGCGCCCGACAGGTAGCTACCGAAAATGTTGCCGAGGCCGAGAGCCGTGCCGGCCATACCGAGGCAAGCGAGACCTGCGCCGATGTACTTTGCTGCTTCCGCGTCCATGATTTTCTCCTTCGAAATGGTTGTTGCGGCTAACTTTGGTGCCTTGGCCTGTCGAAACAGGCTAGGCCCACGACTTTATTCCTTAGTGTCCGCCCGGATGCACTGCGTCATTGAGGTACATACAAGTCAGCACCGCAAAGACATAGGCCTGGAGGAAGGAAACGAGGAATTCGAGACCCGTGAGGGCCACGGTCATGATGAGCGGAAGGATCGCACCACCGATGCCCAGCGCGCCGAGGGTTCCGAGCGAGGCGACGAAGCCTGCGAACACTTTCAGCGTGATATGGCCGGCCAGCATGTTCGCAAAGAGACGAACCGAAAGGCTGATCGGACGGGACAGGAAGGAGATCACTTCGATTGCAATAACCAAAGGCAGAAGGATACCGGGTACGCCAGAGGGCACGAACACATTGAGGAAGCCAAGGCCGTGCTTATAGAAACCGTAGACCAGAACAGTGCCGATGACGAAGAGCGCAAGCGCAAAGGTCACGACGATCTGGCTGGTGACGGTGAAAAAGTAGGGAATCATGCCGAGCATGTTTGCTGTCAGAATGAACATGAACAGCGAGAACACCATCGGGAAGAATTTCATGCCGTGGGAGCCGGCGCCTTCGCGCAGCATCGAGGCGATGAATTGATAGGAAATCTCGGAGACGGACTGCATGCGGCCGGGAACCAAGCTGCGTGTCGACGTCGTGAAGTAGAGGAATGCAGTGGCCACGGCCAGCGTTGCCACCATGAACAGCGATGCATTGGTGAAAGAGAAATCAATACCGCCAATTTCGATCGGAATGATCTTGTTGACCACAAACTGGTGTACCGGATCTACCTTATCGCCTGCCACAGCCGCTCTCTCTCGTTACTAACCGCCAAGGGGCGGATATTTCAACCTGCGACAACAGCGTGTTTACGCGTCGTCACTCTTGTTCTTGATGCCCTTGCCCAACTGATCCGCGGGATGAGGCGCTGCCACCATGCCCGCCGAACGCAGGACGTTCAGCACACCGGCACAAAAACCAAGCAGGAGAAGTATGATCATCCCCCACGGCCCTGTACCCGCAAAATGGTCCAAAAGATAGCCCAGAAGTGTACCGACAATGATCGCCGCCACAAATTCGCTCGAAAGCTTTATAGCGACCTGATAGCCCTTGCGGTTCTGCGCAGCGCGCGCTTCATCCGCAGCGTATTTCGGATCTTCCTTGCGCTTTTCAGACAGCTCGGACCCGAGGCGTTTCAGCCGATCTTCCAGACCCTCTTTCCGGTTATCCGTCATGTGGCGTCCTCCCTTTTGCTGCCCGTCACGGTGATAAACCATGAGCTTGGTCACACAAAGGCCGGATTTGAAGCCACCGCTCGGCCCGTTCTGAAGTCGGCCGCAACATAGTTTTAGGGGCCTGCATAGTCAAGGCATCAAGCGGCCTTGTTAGGATACAATATTATTGAATAAAAACATTGATTTACGTGATGAAAGCGAAGACTTGGCCGGATTCGCGGGGAATCACCTGGGGCTTTGCCGGACCATCACAGGAATGAGTCCGCCCGGCCGCTGCCAATATGCAGGCTATCAGCTCCATCCGCCGCCATAGGTGCGGTAGAAGATATGCTTGCCGATCTGGGAGACCCGCTTCATCGTCGGACCCCAGTCAGGCTTCACATACGTCGCGTGGTAATGCGTCGCGGAGCCGACTTCCGGGAACCAGATCTTGCCGGCAGTCACCGCAAGGGCGATCTCCTTGGCCGTCGCCCAAGCGGAGCGCGACCAGACGATATCGGGAATGCGGTCGCAGGCAAACGAGAACTGGCAACGGTTGTACCAGCCCTTGTTCTGATAGACGACGCCGCAGATCGTCGACGGATAGGCGGGGTTGCGGACGCGGTTGAGAATGACCTGGGCGACGGCTGCCTGGCCCTTCATCGTTTCGCCACGCGATTCGAAATAGATGCCCGATGTCAGGCATTTCTGTTCCTCCTCGGAAAAAACGCTGGCAGGCAGCGGATTGGCGGCCCAGGCATGATCTTCAGGCGCGATATCGGGAATGAAACGGCCAGCGGTCTTGTTTTCCCGCAGGATCGAATCGAACGGCGACTGGCGAGAGTAGTCAGGCTCGGCCGGTGCGTAGGCCGTGGCCAGAATATCGGCCGACTGGTTGGTCACCAGGCTTGCCAGCATCGGCGACATGCCGGGATCGATCTTCGGTGCCTTCTTCTTGTAGAAGGCCGTGGCGATCTTGATTTCCTTGCCCTTGATCTCGGACTTGGAAAACACCATCCGCTCCTCGGTGTCGAACAAAGGGTCGGTCAACGAGCTGGTGCGCTGCAGGATGGAGCCTGCGGTAAAATCCTTCGGCGGCGTCACGGGCGCCACGGCGATGATGCGGCCCTTCTTGTCCTTGCGGTTGACCCGGTCTTCATCCGTGCGGGGATCGGCCTGTTTCTGTTCGGCGGTCAGAGAGACCTTGCCACCGCCCGGCATGTCGATCCCTGCCCCGTCGCCAATCGCACCGGTGATGACCGGATCGTTGAAGACCATCTCCACCTCGTGCAGCGAGCCTGCCGGCGAGCGGGTCATGTGCATGCGCCAGCGTTCGCCGCCTCGGTTGATGCCGGAGAGGAAGGTTGCGAGATCGGAATGGGCGGACACAGAGGGAAAGCCGACGAAGAGACCGATGCCAAGCATCAAGGGGGCAGTCCAGCGCGCAGACGGCAAACCGGACGGGAAACGCAACACTTTACTCTTACGCACCAACCGTACTCCACGCACTGACAGACGCGGGTCTCCATCCGGCAAAAAATACCCGGACCGTCTTTCCCCGCGGAAGTGAATCGGACAAGCGATGACGTCGCGTTCAATCGCGCGTTTACCGCTTCAACTGCCCTGACAATGAAGCATTAACCTTGATGGTTGGTTAATAACGTCGGCCCGGAATGGGGCGTCTGGAGTCGACAAATCCTTGAAAACGGTTCTTTGGCGAGAGCGGCACGCCACTCTCCGTCTTCCTCGCCCTTGTGGCGGAGATCCAGTGACCCGACGTCTGTCGGGTCGAGAGCCTCTTTCAGCCCAAGGACTTGGGCTGGCTGGATCTCTGTGACAAGCACAGAGATGACGGAGATTTGGGTGTCGCTGGATTTCCCAAGTGACCCGCCAGCTGCTGAGAAATAGCTTCGGCAGCAGTCTGTTACAATCCCAAACTACTTCAACGGCGATCAGATGATGACGTGCGAACCCAGTTCCACCACGCGGTTGGTCGGCAGGCGGAAATAGTCGGAGGGGTCAATGGCCGCATTGGCAAGGCCGATGAACAGGCGGTCCTGCCAGTGCGGCATGCCCGACTGCGCATCCGGAACCAGCTTGCGGCGCCCCAGATAGAAGGAGGTCGACATGATGTCGAACTTCAACCCGGTCTTGCGAAACAGGCCAAGCGCCTGCGAGACGTTCTGGGTTTCCATATAGCCGAAGCGCATTTCGAGCAGGCTGAAGCGTTCCGACAGGCTGCTGGCCGTGACACGCTGGTCCTTGGGCACGACAGGCGTATTCAACGTGCGGATCGTCAGGATGAAGTTCTGCGCGTGCAGCACGTGATTGTGCTTGATGTTGTGCAGAAGCGCCGCCGGCGTCGATTCCGGATCGCTGGTCAGGAAGATTGCTGTTCCCGGCACCGAGACCGGCGCATGTTCGCTCTTGCGCTCGATCGATTTGACGAAGGAGGCGAGCGGAATGTCGGTATGCCGCGTCTTGTCATGCAGGATCTTGGTGCCGCGCCGCCATGTCCACATGATAACGATGATCGCGGCGGCAATCAGCACCGGCACGTAACCGCCGTCGTGGATTTTCAGCATGTTGGCGCCGAAGAAGATCATTTCGAGCATGAGCAGCGGCAGGAGCGTGCCGATCGCCAGATAGAGCGGCCACCGCCAG
>Ga0247813_10001517_pt1 | contig 17513 bp, 10 predicted proteins | sample UWRJL169409C1_FD_180719 | JGI IMG/M metagenome (GOLD analysis project Ga0247813, IMG submission 180719) | Plant litter microbial communities from Arlington Agricultural Research Station in Wisconsin, United States - UWRJ-L169-409C-1 | ecosystem: Environmental > Terrestrial > Plant litter >... | reverse complement strand
TTTACACTCCTGACTGCAAGATAATCAGAGAGTGCATCCTGACTGGTAGAATTTCTAGGTAAGAAATCCATATTATAAAACGAATTAGTATATAATCTTAATCCGCTTTCATTTCCGAAAACGGCAGACTTTGTTGCTGTAGATTCAGGTTCCTGATCTAGCTTTTTACAAGCAGTAAATGCGATAAAGCTTAACAGGATCCATATATATTGTTTTTTCATGATTGTTGATTTATAAGGTAAATAATTAAAAACCAATACTTAAACCTAAAGAATAACTCTTAAGTAATGGATAGTTATAACCATCACCATTCAGGGGATTTAGATTTAAATCTCTATCTGCAGCTGGGACATTTAAATCCCTATCTGCAGATACTGCGTTCTCTACATCTATTGTTTTAACGATTTTATAAAGTGGGGAATAAGTAAATAAATTCTCTCCTGAAAAGAATACTTTCGCAGTGCGTGCACCGATTTTCGAGATAAATCTTGCAGGTAGATTATAGCCGATCTGAATATTTTTCATTCTTAAATAGGCTACATTCTGTAAGTATTTTGTTTGTGCAACTCCAAGTTCTCTGTTTGTATTGCTTGATGCTGCACGAGACATGGTTCTCGGGAAGTACGCGTCTGTGTTTTCTGGTGTCCACATATTTCCGACATGGAAGGTAGGAATGTTGTTATATGGTCTGTTATACTGACCCCAGAACATTTCAGTTTCTGTACTTGGATACCATTGCTGTTTTGCAACACCTTGCATGAATACAGAGAAAAAGAAGTTGTTCCAGTCTGCACCAAGATTAACACCGTACATATAACGCGGAGCTGAATTACCAATAATCTTTCGATCCCCGGGTTTACCCACCGTATTGTCTCCAACATTGATGAACCCATCACCATTTAGATCCTTTAACTTTATGTCACCAGGATACCAAATATTGGTAGGAGAGGCCCTCATTTGTGGACTTTGTTTAGCGTGAGAATCGATATCTGCCTGATCAATAAAGAATCCTTCAGTTTCATAACCCCAGATTTCGCCAATCACTTGTCCAACATAATAATCCGTTAACAATTTGTCTGGATTATTATAACGGGTAATTTTCGACTTATTATCTGACAAAGTTAAACGAACATTGTATTTTACTGGCTTGCTGGAGCTTCCAATCATATCATTCCATGAAAGTGACGCTTCCCAACCATTAGTTCGTAAATCTGCATAATTACCTTTTGGTACAGTATTTCCAAATACCGCAGGGGCAGTTAACCCAACGGTAAACATGTCTGTCGTATTTCGGACGTAAGCATCTGCGGATAGTGTTAAGCGATTAGATAACATTCCTAGGTCTAAACCGATATTCGTTGTAGTTGATGTTTCCCAAGTAATTCCATCAGGAAGAACGGCAGGCTGTTGCGTAGTTTGCGGTTTTGTTCCATTTAAAATTACTGACGATTGTGTAATGTTAAAAAGTTCCTGATAGGCGTAAGATGCAATATTTCCGTTTCCTAAAGAACCATAGGAGGCTCTAAGTTTAAGATCAGATATTAGACCTGGAGATACTTTCCAGAAAGGTTCCTGAGTAATTCTCCAACCGGCAGATACAGAAGGAAAGAAACCATAACGTTGATCTGATGGGAATTTAGAAGAACCATCATAACGTGCGTTTACTTCTACAAGGTATCTGTCTTTAAATGCATAGTTCAAACGTGAGAAACCGCCCATGATCGCCCACTGCTCATATCCACCACCGGTAGTAATTGCCTGACCTAGTGCCAAGTTTAAATCATCTGCATCTTCAAAGATGAGTCCGTTTCTTTGTATTGCTAACCTGTTGTAAGTCGATTGCTCATAGTTGTACCCAGCCATTAATTTGACATAATGATTTTGCTTAAATGTATTCTCGAATTCAGCATAAACATTGGTTGCAACATATTGCGTTTCTCTTCTATCGAAAGCAAGGTCATTTGTTGTCGTACCAACACTTGCAAGTTGGCCAACTCCTGTGCTGTATGGAACCTGAACACGTTTCTGAGTGGTTCCATTGTTGGTGTTTCTAAACGTGAAATCCGCGTTTACACGAAATTTGTTGTTGAAGAAGTTTGTTCTGATACCAGTGATGTTTCTAAATACTTGTTTCTTAGTGTCGATTCCATTTTTACCATAATAAAAATCTCCTACAGTATAGGCACCGGTAAATGTTAGTGATCCATCAGGATTTAACATTGGCACAGTGGGGTGACCTTCATCTGCAATATTTCTCCAGATTCCACCACCTTCACCAACATTGATGGGGTTATGATATCTCATTACTGAGAAATCGGCGTTGTTTTCTACACTTAACCATGGAAAGACTTGGATAGATCCTCTGGCACGAATGTTTTTCATATCATAGTCGTCCGAGTTATACTTAAACAATCCTTCCTGATCTAATAAACGACCAGAAATCAAGAAAGAAGCTTTGTCGCTGCTTCCGCTAAGGGAAAGGTTGTTTTCTGTTGCCAGAGTATTCTCTTTATAAAGTTCTCCATACCAATCTGTACTGCCATAATATGTGTATTCGCCAGTCGTAGGATTGATCTCGACCTGGTTGTATGGTTGTCCGGATTCTACTCTTCTTTTAAATTCATCCAGATACGCTTGAGAAAACTTTTGAGTTTTATTTGCATTTTGAGGAAATGCACCGTCTCCGTTTACAAAAGCCTCTGCAAACATTTTGGACCAGGTATATCCATCGGTTACAAAATCCGGGACTTGCAGCGGACTCTTGACTGCAATGTTAGTTGAGAAAGCAACATTTGTTCTTCCTTTTTCCGGCTTCTTAGTCGTAATCAGGACAACACCAAAGGCACCTCTTGCTCCGTAGATTGCTGCAGACGCCGCGTCTTTTAACATAGACACAGATTCCACATCGTTAGGATTTAATGTACTTGGATCACCTTCAAAACCATCGATTAACACCAATGCACTTCCGCCCTGGCCAATCGAAGTTGTTCCTCTAATATTATAAGTTGGTGATTGTGTTGGTTTACCATCCAGCATCCTGATGTTCAAATTTGGCATAACACCTTGAAGACCCTGTGATAAATTTGGAATAGGACGATTTTGCAATGCATCACCTCTTACCTGATCAACCGCACCGGTTAGGTTGGCTTTTTTCTGAACTCCATAACCAACCACGACCGTCTCGTTTAGGGTTTGGGCATCGGCTTTTAAAATTACGTTAATCGAAGTTTTGTTAACTGGAGCAATTTCCTGTGTTAGGTAGCCGATAAAGGAAAACACAATGGTTGCTTTTTCATCAACATTTTGAAGTGTGTATTTCCCAGTCCCATCTGTGACTGCCTGGATTTTTGCACCTTTGACGATTACGTTTACACCCGGTATGGGTAAGTTTTCATTGTCTTTTACTACTCCTGTAATTGTCTTGGTTTGGGCAAATGTGCCGACATACAGAAATAGCAAAGCCACCGACAAGAAACTTTTAACAAGTTTTGTAGTTGTTTTGATTTTCATACACTTAAATATTTGGTCGCAAAATTATGCTGCTAGTATTAAGGTATGAATAATTGAAATTAAAAACAGCGTTAAGTTAAAGACTGGATTAATTATTTATTAACATTAACGTAACACGATTTTGATTGTAATATAATGTTAACTGTAGGTCAAAGTAATATGGTTCGCGCAACCGCAAATGATAAAGATTATTGTTACTTAAAAAGATTTTTCAATACCTACATTTGAAGTTTTGGACGTATAGATAGTCTTATAATAATTACGCTTTCATATCTTTTCGATTGAAATAATCCTGGTCGCATAAAATTTATATGTTATGCGGCCGTTCAACGACGAATGGTTATTTGGATGAGTATTGTTTTGATTTTTTGTCATGATATCCGTTTTTGTTAATTATCTTCTATCTTTGTAAAGACGATTGGGGATCATTTTAGTTATGGTTAAAATATTTGTAGGGGGAATTCCCTTCAACATCGAGGAAATAGAACTCGTACAGCTTATTGCCATTTATGGTGAAGTTTGTACCATCAAGATCGTTCGCGATAAAAAAACTCAAAAAAGCAAAGGTTACGCGTTTATAGAAATGGCGAATTTGGAGGGTGCGGAAAATGCAATCGAAGCGCTTGACGGTTCAACGATGGGAGCGAAGCAGTTGAACTTAAACCTGGTAAAAGAAGAGCCTGCTAAATCACCCCCACCCGCTGTGGCTACTCCAAATCCAGTTTATAAAAAGGTGGAGGTCTCGGCTGGAGTAGTTAAGAAAAAACGTCAGCGAAAAATTGTCTGACAACCGATAATTTCTGTAAATCTTTGCATTGCTACGCTTTCCGTATCTTTATAGTTAGCAGATTTCTCCATAAGTTCCCTTGATTCAAATGTACTTGTTGTTTCAGTTTTCCTGATCTAATCAGATAGCTGAAGAGTAAGATGAAAATCATCGCCTATTTCACAATTCCAACGAATCGCTGATAAAATACTGTAGGACTGTTTTCATTTTTAGGCGCATATTTCCCTGCAATTATAGGTACATAGATTACTCGTCGTCTGCTTTCCTCTCCCCGAACAGAAGATTGTGCAACTCTGTGCCACAGCCGTCCGTCATGTACAGTAAGATCTCCTGCTGAAGGAAGAATTGAAATCTCCTGAGGGTCCGCATCGTTGTCAAGAAAATATTTCTTCCTAAAAAGCATCTGATAAATATTCTGCTTATGTGTTCCAGGAATAATTTTCAAACCGCCATTTTCTATTTTCTGGTTACTTAGGTGGATGCCCACATTTAGCATCGGATTAAGTTTGCTTCCATAAAAAATATCTCTCAGCCCATCAGTGTGCCATCCCATTTTACTGAATTTGCTCTCCGGGCCATTTATGTAATGGTTAAATACCATACCGTCCTTTTCTTCTGCACCTAATCTGGCTCCGCCGCCAGCCAGTTCAAGCAAGGTATTGAAGCGTGGATCAAGCAAAAGTCCGCTAAGGGTTGGATGTTGGTGGTTAATAAATGCAAAACGTTGTACTATCGGAGATCCATCAAGGTCTTTTCCGTATTTAATTGGTACACCATTGATTTTTTTTACAGCACCGGCTATCCAATTTTGTTCAACCTGTTTAGAGGCATCGATAATATTTGATACGGTTTCTGATTTTATAAAATTTTTGAAGTGAATAAATCCATGGGTATGAAAAAATTCTTTTTGGTCCGCAGTCAGTTGATCGGACAGGGTGAAGGTAGGGTACGAGGTAGCCATGATTTAGAGTTTAGAAATTGAGAAAAAAAGTGAAATCGATAATGGAAAACTATGCGCAACAACAGCACATTCGCATTCGCGAGTGGATTTGTGCTGAAGAAAAATAAAACGTTAATGTTTCACTTGACATAGTCTATCGAATTGGTAGTATTTATACAAACGTAAGATAATTTTCAAGTTTGAAAGAATATAAATTCATTTATTTCAAAATAAAATATTACGTCTTATAAATACCCGCAGCCATTTTCTCAATAAACGACTTCGAGAGTAGCCTGTTAGCATATACGCTGACGATATTTGTAAAGCCTGGAATGATCTCTGCTTTTTTACGAAGCATACCTTGAATTGCAATTTTGGCAACTTCGTCAGGTTGCATATTGAATTTTTTTGCCATCTTGCTAAAGGCATCAAGCCCTGCCCTGTGTGCAAAACCTGTATCAACTGGTCCGGGGCTTAAACAAGAAACAGATACAGAAGTATTCTTTAGTTCAAAGCGTAATGCTCGTGTAAAGGAGAGTACAAATGCCTTCGTTGCAGAATATACTGCTAGTGTTGGTACAGCCTGATAAGCGGCGGTGCTGGATACATTTAGTATATAGGATTCTTTCTCCTGTAAAAGCAACGGAAGGAGCAAATGACAAAGCCCGGTTATTGTATCCATATTTAACCGGCACATGTCCATTTGTAGATCCAAACTAAGTTCATCAAATCTACCCCAAAGGCCATATCCTGCATTGTTAATAAGTGCATTGATCCGATATCCTTTTGTTAAAATGAACTCATGTACTTCCTTTGCTACATCTTTACGTCCAAGATCAATTACCAAAATATCTACACTCACTTTATAAATCGTTGTAAGGTCACCCCGAAGTGCTTCAAGCTCATTTTCTGAACGGGCTAGAAGTATCAGGTTAAAATTATGCTTTGCCAATTCAATGGCAATAGATTTTCCGAGCCCTTTGCTCGCCCCGGTTACTATTGCATATTCTTTTTTTTGATCATTCATCTCCAGGTGATTTTGCGCGTTACAGACAAATATCAATTTTTCCAGCTACTTAAAAGCATTTGAGCAAATCTTTGCATTTATACTAAATATCCCTACATTCAAAAATGTATTAGCTTATTGCTTTTTTTTCTAACTTTACAGTGAATGAAATATTTGGCTTTACTTATTGGTCTGTACTGTACGCTCCTCGCTATTCTGCCTTGCCAGGATCAGGAAGACCTGCTTACTGAAGTCACTCATGTTACCATTCAAAAAAGCCATGCGACCAGTGAGCAATGCAATCAGGAAACTTGTCCCCCGTTTTGCAACTGCAGCTGTTGTTCCAGCGCAAGGCAGTTGACATCCAGGCCTATTTTATTGGTTTTTTCAAAAACAGTTGTTACCAATTATCCAGCGCTTACAAGTCCTGATACTCAATCACACGCCATATCCATCTGGCAACCTCCTCAATTAGGTTAATACGTCTTATTTAATTATTAATAACCGGTTGTTTAACAATTAGGTTGTCACATTCGTATTAATCAATAATTTTTATGTTTGAAAAAATAATCTCGTTCTCTATAAAGAACAAGGTAGCGGTAGGAATCATGACCTTGGTGCTGATTTTGGCGGGTATTTATTCTGCTTATCATCTTCCAGTAGATGCCCAACCAGACATCACCAATAATCAGGTGCAAATCATCACGCAGTCGCCAAGCCTTGGCGCACAGGAGGTCGAACAGTTTATAACGGCACCAGTTGAACTTTCTATGGCTAATATTGCAGGAATCGTAGAAAAACGTTCAATTTCCCGATCAGGAATCTCTGTAATAACATTAGTTTTTAAAGATAACATTGACATCTATTGGGCAAGGGCACAGGTAAATGCTCAGCTTAAAGAAGCCGAAAGCAGTATCCCTGACGGTTTGGGAGAACCAACACTTGCCCCCATTACAACAGGTCTCGGAGAAATATACCAGTACGTTATTCATACTAAAAAAGGATATGAAACGAAGTATACGGCGATTGATCTCCGTACCATCCAGGATTGGCTTGTCAGAACTCAACTTGCCGGCACCATAGGGGTGGCAGAAGTGAGCGGTTGGGGTGGGTATGTGAAACAATATGAAGTAGCACTCGATAATGACAAACTAAATGCTTTGGGCTTAACGATTCCTGAAATTTATACTGCCCTTGAAGAAAACAACGAGAATACGGGCGGATCTTATATAGAACAGCAGAGTAATGCATACTTCATAAGAGGACTAGGCCAGGTAGAAAACCTGGATGATATCCGCAAAATTGTGGTAAAAAATGTAAATGGATTACCGATTTTAATCAGGGATGTAGCTTCTGTACAGTTTGGTAGCGCAACCCGTTATGGTGCTGTAACCCGTAATGGTGAAGGTGAAGTTGTAGCTGGAGTGACGCTGATGTTGAAAGGAGAAAATTTTAGTCAGGTTATTCAGAACGTTAAAGACCGGATGGTCCAGGTGCAAAAATCATTGCCAGAAGGGGTGGTGATTGAGCCTTTTATTGACCGAACCGAATTGGTTGGTCGTGCAATAGATACGGTTAAGCGGAATTTATTAGAAGGGGCACTAATTGTGGTGTTTGTTTTAGTGCTGCTTCTGGGCAATTTGCGGGCTGGTTTGGTAGTAGCCTCTGTAATTCCTTTGGCCATGTTGTTTGCTTTTTCAATGATGCAGCTCTTTGGCGTTTCTGGCAATTTGATGAGCCTTGGAGCAATTGATTTCGGATTGATCGTAGACGGGGCGGTAATTATTGTTGAAAGCGTTGTGCATCATATCACGACAGGGAAATACCGGAAATTAGGAATAGAGAAATTGACTTCTGAACAAATGGATATGGAGGTGACTGAAAGTGCTGGAAAATTAATGAAGTCAGCTGCCTTCGGACAAATCATAATTCTAATTGTTTACCTGCCATTATTGTCGCTTGTGGGTATAGAAGGTAAGATGTTCAGGCCAATGGCAGAAACTGTCGCTTTCGCAATACTTGGTGCATTTATTCTTTCCTTAACCTACGTTCCGATGGCCAGCGCCATGTTTTTAAGCAAAAAAACCAGTTACAAACGAAATATTTCTGATAGACTTATTGAGTTTTTGCAACGCATATATCAGCGAACGTTAATCAAAGTTTTGAAGATAAAAGTGATCGTTGCGACTGTCGTAGTCGTTTTCTTTGCGATATCACTTTGGGCATTTTCAAGAATGGGCGGAGAATTTATTCCAACGCTTGAAGAAGGTGATTTGACAGTTGAAATTTCAATGATGCAAGGTACCTCGCTCTCTGAGGTGGTTAAAACTTTTGGAAAGGCAGAAAAGCTTCTTAAAGATAAATTTCCGGAAATTAAACAGGCGGTTACCCGGATCGGAAGCTCCGAAATACCCACAGATCCCATGCCTATGGAAAGGGGTGATATGATGCTTGCCATGAAGCCGAAAGAAGAATGGACGTCTGCAAGTAACCGGCAGGAGATGATGGAGAAAATGGAAGAGACCCTTGAAGCAATTCCAGGGATTAATGTAGAGATTTCTCAACCCATGCAAATGCGTTTCAATGAATTGATGACTGGTATTCGTCAGGATGTCGCCATTAAAATTTATGGGGAAGACCTTGATGTCCTATCCATCCAGGCAGATAAAATTGCTAAATTAATTTCTCCTGTTTCCGGAGTAGCAGAGCCGTACATTGAAAAAGTTTCTGGACTTCCACAGATACAGGTCGCCTATAATCGGGATAAGCTGGCTCAATACGGCTTAACAATCAGTGATTTAAATATGATTTTGAAAACCGCATTTGCAGGAAGCGTTACAGGGGTGGTGTTTGAGGGTGAAAAACGTTTTGACTTGGTCGTTAGGTTAAATCGGGACCTGAGGGAAAACATATCAGGTGTAGAAAATCTACTCATTCCGCTACCTTCTGGCAATAAAGTACCGTTAAGTCAGGTTGCTGATATTGATTTCAAAGACGCTCCAGCACAGGTTTCTCGCGAGGATGGAAAGCGCAGAATTTATGTAGGCTTCAACGTTTCTGGAAGAGATGTAGAAACCACGGTTAAAGAAATACAGCGAAAATTGAATGCCAATATAGTTCTGCCAAGTGGCTACTATTTAACGTACGGTGGACAGTTTCAAAATCTTCAGGCAGCGAAAGGACGTCTGGCAATTGCTGTCCCCGCTGCTTTAATATTCATTCTGTTATTGTTATACGCTACGTTTCGGTCCGTTAAGGAGAGTTTACTGATTTTTACTGCCGTACCATTGGCTTCTATGGGAGGAATTGCTGCGCTCCTTATCACAGGTTTACCCTTTAGTATTTCTGCCGGGGTTGGCTTTATAGCACTATTCGGGGTAGCAGTGCTAAACGGGATTGTGCTCATCGGGTATTTCAATCAATTAAAAGAAGAAGGGGTAGAAGATATTTATGAAAGGGTATTACAAGGTACAAAAACCAGGCTTAGACCGGTCTTGGTAACTGCTGCAGTTGCTTCTTTAGGATTTCTTCCTATGGCTTTATCGACCAGCGCAGGTGCAGAAGTACAACGGCCGCTCGCAACTGTTGTGATCGGAGGTTTAATTACCGCTACTTTTCTAACCTTATTTGTATTACCCTGTCTTTATTTATTGTTTAATCGGAAAGAGATGCAAATGAAAATATCTAAGTCGTTGGTGATGTTTATTTTAACAAGCGGATTATTGCTGGGGCAAGAGAACCCATTGAAGGCTCAAAGCAGTCAGAGTCTAACCTTAGACAGTGCAATTTCCCGGGCGCTTAATAATAATTTAAAACTCCGTTCTGCAGGCTTGGCGATAGATCAGTCACGAGCGCTTGAGAAATCTGCTACAGACCTTTCTAAGACTGAAATCCTGGTTACACAGGATCCAACCAGCGGAGGAAACTTAGACAATTCCATCGGCATCAGTCAAAGTATTGCCTGGCCAGGATTATATAAAAATCAGCGAAAGTTGCTAACACAACAAACTCGATTAGCAAGCAGTGCCAGAAACGTTACACGTGCGGAAATTATCCGGCAGGTTCGAAGTGCGTGGTATGCTTATTTATTAAATATGGAGACCTTGGATATCCTGAATTACCAGGATAGTATCTACAGCGGTTTTGTTGCTAAAGCAGAGATTCGTTTAAAAACCGGAGAGACCTCCATGCTGGAACTGATTAATGCAAGGAACCAATTTCAGCAAGTGCAGGTTTTGAAGCTGGATGCCCTTTCAGATTTGGCAAGTAATGAATCCGTTATTAAACAATTGCTGAATACTAACGCTCCGCTTGTTATCCCGCGAAACAGACAATCTTTGGCTATACCTCTCTCTGCCGACAGCCTTGAAGTAGATCGCAATGCTCAAGTCATTACAGACCTTCAAAACGTTGCGGTCGCGAAAGCACGGATTCAGGTAGAGAAATCTAAAAGCATGCCTGATCTTACATTGGGATATAGCCAGCAACTTGTTGTTTCAGGATTTAATCCTGCAAACATTAACCGGGATTATGCCTCTGGAACCAGAATCGCTGGAATCCAGGTTGGCCTTGCTTTACCAATTTTTAACAAGGCAAACCGCGCAAGGGTAAAATCAGAACAGCTCTCTGTTTTAGTTGCGCAAAGCGATTTCCTGGATAACCAGTCCAGAATTCGCCTGGAATATAGCCAGCAAGCGCAACAGTACCAAAAGTACAAGCAGGCTGTAGATTATTTTCAAAGCATCGGACTTAAGCAAGCTGATGAACAATTAAGAATAGCCCAGATATCATTTGCCCTGGGCGAGATTGGCTACCTCGAGTATATTCAAAATACATCGGCAGCTGTTCAAACACGTCTAGCTTACATAGACGTTTTAAGCCACTTAAACCAGTCGGCCATTCAAATACAATTTATTAAAGGAGAATAATCATGCGTACAAAATTAAATAACTATACTTTAATCGTTTTCGTGGCTTGCTTAAGCATGCTTCTTTCCTGTTCATCTGGGTCACGAAATCAGGGCGGTGATCAGGAGGAGAAAATCGAAAAAGAGGAAGCTGGAGATAAAGCACAAGGCCTTTCTCTTACTTTGATCCAAATGAATACGGTAGGAATTGTAACCGGGCCAATTGTACAAAAAAACCTGGATGCTGTTGTCAAAGCAAACGGCCAATTGGAGGTGCCGCCACAAAATAAGGCTGATGTAAGCATATTGTCAGGGGGAATTATCAATCACATTTACGTTATTGAAGGGCAACATGTTCAGCGCGGTCAAATTTTGGCGACCATAACGAACCAGGAACTTATTAAAATCCAGCAGGATTACCTTGCCGCTAAAAGTAGCTTTACCTACCTGGAAGCAGAATTTAACAGGCAATCGCAGTTAAAGGATGCAGGTGCAGGTACAGGAAAGAACTTTCAATCTTCGCAGGCGACCTTTAATTCAGAACGTGCTCGAATTACTGCCTATGAAAGCCAGCTAAAGCAGCTTGGAATCTTCCCAGGTGAGGTTTCGAATGGAAACATTGTTTCTCAATTTCCGGTACTTTCCCCTATTAGTGGAACGGTAGGTCAAGTGAGTGCAAATACAGGTGCTTTTGTACAACCTGGGATGTCCATTATGGAAGTAGTTGACAATTCAAAAATCCATTGTGATCTGACGGTTTTTGAAAAAGACTTAATGAAAGTGAAAATCGGGCAGAAAGTAGACTTCCAACTTACTAATCAGAACAATCAACTGATTACCGGAACAATTAACGGGATTAATAAATCTTTTGAAAACGAAAGTAAAGGGGTTGTAGTACATGCTGTAATTAACAATAGGGAACATAAAAATCTAATCCCAGGAATGTATGTTACTGCATTGATCAGTACTGGCAGTCACCTAACTTCTGCTGTTCCAATTGATGCCGTTGTCCGGTCTCAAGGCAAACTATATATTTTTGTAGTGGTTAGCCAAAAATCCAGCACAACCGAACAGATGGTAACGTTTAAAAAAGAGGAGGTAGTTACTGGGGTAAGTGAAATGGGTTTTATAGAGATCAAGCCATTAAACCCAATTGTTAAAGATGCAAAAATTGCTTTGAAAGGAGCCTTTTATTTAGAGTCGAAATCTGCTGGGGGAGAAGAGGAGGATTAAATTTTATTAGCAAAAACATTATCGAAATTTAAGCTAATTAGCTTAAAATCATATAGTAGTATTTTTAATGTTACTCAATAAGTAATCATTCATTAAAGTTATGAAACGGAATAAATTTATAGAACTTTCACTTGCATTGGGTGCTTCACTAGCCTTGCCAGTTAACTTGTTTTCCAGAGGATTATCAAAGATAAGAAGTGCAGGGTTTTTAGTGAATGCGGGGAAGAGCAGAACAGCGCAACCAATCACACTATTAGAAGGAGATACTTTTTTGACAAAGATCTCTACAAAAGATACGGAGGGTGATATTTACGTTTATGAATCTACCCGGGAAAAGGAGGGCGGTCCGAGTCATCATGTCCATTTTTCTCAGGATGAATGGTGGTATGTGCTGGAAGGTGAGTTTCTGATAAAGATAGGAGAGACAACCTACAATGCGAAGAAAGGTGACAGTGTTTTTGGGCCTAGAATGATACCGCATAGTTTTGCTAAAATCGGAGCAGGCGAAGGCAAGTTGTTGCAATTTTTTCAGCCAGCCGGGAAAATGGAAGAATTTTTTTCAAAACTTAGTCAGGGCGTAGCAAAAAATATGAGCCAGGAAGAACAAGATAAACTTAGGGAGGAACACGGATTCAAAAGGGTTGGGCCACCAATAGCTTACTTTAAAAAACTATGAAGTTCTGCTCGTCAATTTTTAGGATCTTAAAGTTAAGCTCGAGTACGAGGTCCCCAACTTCGATTTTCATCGAAAGATAATCTAAGCTATAAACAAGAAATTTAAAAACGAGTAAAGATTACTAGAGAGAAAGCTTATAGATAAGACTGGATTGACTATTCGAAACTAAGATGTCTATCTTTTGGATATTTTATTTCCAGTTGATCGTTGTCGGGAACATTTAAATCTTAATACGTCACTTTTTTTCCGCGCCTCGTGTTTAGTACTTCTTGAGGTCATACGTTTCCGCCACATTTTAAAGCTGGATTCTTTTGAATTACTCCGCATAAACACAATAACATCTTTTTCTTTCAATCCAAACTGGAATTCAATAGCTTCGAAAGGCGTGCGGTCTTCCCATGCCATTTCGATTATTCTGTCTTTTTGAGCTTCAGTTAACGCTGTTTTATTGATCTCAGGAATGATCAGGTCAGATGTATTCGATTTCATATATATTGATTTGGTAATAGCCAACTTGGTGTTAAGTTGATAAGCTTCACGAGCCATGTACTGGTATTTAGGCAACGAAATGCAAACAATAGTGACTACAATTCTGTAGCAACAATGTTTGCCAGGGAGTTAGAAAAAACTAAATGTGGCGATTTGAGTATAGTGCTGCGAAATATTGCTTTAAGCGTAAACTTAAAGTGACTAAGACCGTCTGGCTTGGAACGTCAATTAAAAAATTTCCATTACGTTATAGGTATGATTTTGTAAATTAGGGTAGTCTTAAGCTTATTAAAACGGATAAATGAAAGAAGGATTTGAAGAATGGTTTGAATATAATAATTGCGCTAACCAAAAGCTGATTGCACTAATTTCTGACAATTTACTGGTTGTTTCTGAACGAATATTTCAATTAATAAATCACTTAATAAATGCACATCAGATTTGGAATGCCAGAATAAATAGTGAAGAAGAATTTGAAGTTTGGCAAATAAACAACTGGAAAGATTTGCTGAATATTAATAATGATAATTACTCTGAGACGTTGAGGATTATCGAAGTGATAAACCCTGCTAACTCAATTGAATATTCAAATTCTAAAGGCTTGAAATTCTCAAGCAAGATTAATGATATTTTATTTCATGTGATTAACCATTCAACTTATCACCGCGCTCAAATTGCAACAGAATTAAAAAATTGCGGAATCGAACCAATTAACACCGATTATATCTTTTATAAAAGAACATTAAAATAAATGAAAATTAAAGATTGATAAAAGGAACATTGCTTTAATTGAGTGTTCTTAGATCATCTTAATAATTTACCTGCTATCAGATTTTCAGTTTGTTACCTCGTTTGGAGACCACGAAAGTCTTGATATTTGAACCATTATTTAAAATATCGAGTATGCTTGTAATTCCATTATGACTATAATTCCATTCCAAACAATTACTCCGAATGTGAAAACATAATAAGCAAAATATCTACTCATATTTTAAAGCATCAACTGGTTTAGATTTAATCGCTTTCTTGGCCTGAAGGCTGACAGTAATGACGGTTAAGATGATTGTGATTAAAGCAGTGCTTATGAAAGGTAGAATTGGCAAATCAATTTGATAAGCAAAGGTTTCCAGCCACTTTTTAGTAATAATATAAGCGATTGGCCATGATATTAAATTTGCCAACAATATCATCGCTAGAAAGGAACTATTAATTAATTTAAAAATTTGTAAATCGCTTGCACCAAGAATTTTACGCACAGCAATTTCTTTGATCTTACCGTTAGTAATGTATCTGGCGAAGGCAAATAATCCTAAGACAGCAATTAAGACCGTGAAAAATGAGGCCGCGAAAAACACAGATTGGAGCTGTTCCTGCTTTTTGAATAATTTGCCATATAGGTCGTCCAAAAATTCGTATCTGAAATCTTCACCATCCGAAGGGTTAATCTGAGGCCATTGAGCTTTCAATGTAGCTAGTGCTTCGGTCATCTTATTTTGATCTATTTTAAGCATGATTTGAAGTTTCGCATTTCCACAGGGATTTTTAATGGCATAAATCGTTGGTTGCACCACGCTTTCAAATCCCTGAGCTTTGAAATCTTTTACTACTCCAATTACCTTATAATCGGTACGACAACCTTTTAGTGTCTTACCAACAGGATTTATCATACCATATTTTGCAACTGTGCTTTCATTAATTACAGCGGAATTTACAGTATCAGTACCAAAATCCTGTGAGAAAAAACGTCCTTCTTTTAACCTAACATCAAGGGTTTCAAAGTAGTCAAAATCAACATCCAGAAAGTCAATATTTGATTGTTTACCATTAAACGTATAGCTGTTCGTTCCATTTTCTGAGCCATCAGGCACATTAGTCGCTGCAGTTGCAAAATTTATCCCTGGAATCTTAAGAATTTTTTCCCGGACGGGTTTAAATTTGGCAGGGTCGTTAAAGTAGGTGATGTTCTTAATATATACCACCTGATTTGCTGTAAAACCCAAATCCTGACCCCGCATGTATTTCAGCTGCGAACCGATAATAAACAGTCCTATAATAAAAATAACCGCCACGCTAAATTGAAAGACCAAAAGTCCTTTCTGCAACCAGGAACTTTGTTTGCTTGTTGCGAAATTCCCCTTTAGAACCAATGCAGGCTTAAATCGCACCAAAATTAAGGCGGGATAGATTCCAGCAATAAATGTAATCATGACAAGTACCACCGGTAGTTGCCAGATCAAATCGTTGTTGATATCCCATATGGATAATTTAGTTTGAAAAAGATTGTTAAACCTAGGGAGTGCAATCTCTGCTAATAAGAGCGATAGAATGCATGCAGCAAAACATTGAATAAAGATCTCTGTCAAAAATTGAATTGTAAGTTGCGAACGATAAGCACCCAAAACTTTTCTAACGCCAACTTCTTTAGCTCTTTTTGAGGCCTGTGCAATACTCAGATTAGTGAAATTTATGCAGGCAATTATCAAAATCACTGTTCCAAGTATAGATAAAGCAATCAGGATCTTATACGGCATATCGTTACCGGCTTTCGGTTTTAAGTGTTGGTTCGATAAAGGGTCAAGAAACGTTGATATTGATTTGATTTCATCTATTATTTTTGTATCTGTTTCCCCTTGTAGTAATTCTGATTTATAAAGTCTGGTTATTTTCCGTTCAAGATTCGCAACATCCGTTCCCTGCTTTACCTGGATATAGGTTGTATAGTTATTATGTCCATAGTTTTCATTTGCACCCAATTTGTTAGCAATCGCGATTGCATCGAAAGTGATATTTGAATGCACATCACTAGATATTGTGCCATTAATTGTTCCGAACACTCCCGAATGGCTGCTTCCTAAACTTACAATTTCGGGATTATCATCTGTTTTATTTGGAAATAGCGTCCTTAAACCCTCAACGCTTAAGTAGGTGAGTCTCTCAACATCACCAACTGGCCTTCGCAACCCACCACTTGGCTTTAGATTAAGAATTTTGGCCGCATTATAATCTGCCACTAAAAACTTTTTTGTGAAAACTGTTTTATCAGCGTTCTTTATTGCGAGCTCATAAGAATTCATATACGTCTTGCCAGCAAGAACCACTTCAGGGAAACTTTTTTCAATTGCTATTGCAAGAGGAGGAGACGTGTAGTTTGTTTTAAATTCAGGATATATTCTCCCTACAACGTAAATATTATCATAGTTTGGATTACTTTTATCAAAACTTGTTTCGTCTGTAAAATACATAGTCACCAGAAGAAATGCAGCTAAAGCGATAGATAAGCCACCAACGTTGATGAAAGTAATGCTTTTGTTTCTCCATAGATTTCTCACGGCGATTTTCAAATTTAATCTAAACATAGCTTTAACTGAGATATAAGTCTTCTGTGATTTTCAAACTGTTTTTTGTTGATACCCTGCGCTTACCAACGCTGTGCCAAGACTAAATATTAATGTTAATATTTTGATCTACAGTTAATTAATTATTTATAGATACTTACGTTGTTCAGTTTTGAACAACGTAAGATTGAAAGCGAACAGTCCATTGAGGTAAAATTCATAAACGTATAACTTAACAGATAACGCAAACTCGAAAAGGCTTCATTAAGGTTATTACTGAATCTTATAAATCGTACAGAAATCTTTAAGGTTCAATTAATTAAGACAGACTCTTCTCCTTTACATTATACCTGGTTTTAACCGTAACCCGCTAGTGTAACAAAAAGCTATCGCAGTCTTTTATTTCTAAACAACAGTAAGAATGATCTTTCCCTTAATGTGGCCAAGGGCAGCTCTTTCGTGTGCCTTGCGTGCGTTGGAAAGTGGAAACGTACTATCGACCACTACTCGGATTGTTCCATCATCCAGTAAGCGCGCGAGTTCCGCAAGTTGAGCTCCGTTGGAACGTACTTGAGTTGCAGAAACTGTAACACCCAGCTTTTCGGCCTCCTCGGAACCGGAAAAGCCTAAA
>Ga0247813_10001516_pt1 | contig 17518 bp, 22 predicted proteins | sample UWRJL169409C1_FD_180719 | JGI IMG/M metagenome (GOLD analysis project Ga0247813, IMG submission 180719) | Plant litter microbial communities from Arlington Agricultural Research Station in Wisconsin, United States - UWRJ-L169-409C-1 | ecosystem: Environmental > Terrestrial > Plant litter >... | reverse complement strand
GGCGGTGCGCAGTTGTCCGGCGCCACCGTGATGGCGACCGACCTGCGTGCCTCGGCAAGCCTGGTGATCGCGGGCCTGGTGGCTGACGGCGAGACGCTGGTCGACCGCATCTATCACCTCGACCGCGGCTACGACCGCATGGAAGCCAAGCTGCGCGGCCTGGGCGCCGACATCGAACGCATTTCGGGAACACCATCATGATCACGCTCGCGCTGTCCAAGGGCCGCATCTTCGAGGAAACGATGCCGCTGCTCGCCGCGGCAGGCATCGAGGTGACCGAAGATCCGGAAAAGTCCCGCAAGCTGATCCTCGCCACCACGCACCCCGACGTGCGCGTGGTGCTGGTGCGCGCTTCCGATGTGCCGACCTACGTCGAGTACGGCGGCGCCGATCTGGGCGTGACCGGCCTGGACGTGCTGCTCGAACACGGCAGCCAGGGCATGTACCAGCCACTGGACCTGAAGATCGCCGCGTGCCGCCTGAGCGTGGCGGTGCGCGCCGACTACGACTACGCGTCGGCCGTGCGCCAGGGCTCGCGCCTGAAGGTCGCCACCAAATACGTCGGCCTGTCGCGCGACTTCTTCGCCAGCAAGGGCGTGCACGTCGACCTGATCAAGCTCTACGGCAGCATGGAACTCGCGCCGCTGACCGGCCTGGCCGATGCCATCGTCGACCTGGTGTCCACCGGCAACACGCTCAAGGCCAATCACCTGGTCGAAGTGGAGCGTATCATGGACATCAGCGCCCGGCTGGTGGTGAATCAGGCTGCGCTCAAGCTCAAGCGCGAACCGATCCGCCGCATCATCGATGCCTTCCAGTCGGCCATCCCGTCGGCCTGATCCGCTGCCGCGTCACACCATGAATCCATCGACCCCGAAAGCCTCACCCCTTCGCCTGTCCACGGCTTCGGCCAGCTTCGAAGCCGACTTCAAGGCGCGCCTGCATTGGTCGGCAGACGCCGATGCCGCGATCGAGCAGCGCGTGGCCGAGATCCTGGCCGACGTGCAGCAGCGCGGCGACGCGGCCGTGCTGGACTACACGCGCCGCTTCGACGGGTTGCAAGCCGCCTCCATGGCCGCGCTCGAGCTGTCTCAGGCCGACTTCAAGGAAGCCTTCGACTCGCTGCCTGCGGTGCAGCGCGAAGCCTTGCAGAACGCCGCCGCGCGCATCCGCAGCTACCACGAGGCCCAGAAGAAGGCGAGTGGCGAGAGTTGGAGCTACCGCGATGCCGACGGCACGCTGCTGGGCCAGAAGGTCACGCCGCTCGACCGCGTGGGCATCTACGTGCCGGGCGGCAAGGCGGCCTACCCGTCGAGCCTGCTGATGAACGCGATCCCGGCCCATGTGGCCGGTGTGGGCGAGATCATCATGGTCGTGCCGACGCCCGTGAAGGGCAGCGTGGCGACCGGTGGCGCAGGCGGCGACGCCTCGGCGCAGGGCGAGCGCAACGTGCTGGTGCTGGCGGCGGCCTACGTGGCCGGCGTGACGCGCGCCTTCACCATCGGCGGCGCGCAGGCCGTGGCTGCACTGGCCTACGGCACGCAGACCGTGCCGGCCGTGGACAAGATCACAGGGCCGGGCAATGCGTACGTGGCAGCCGCCAAGCGCCGCGTCTTCGGCACCGTCGGCATCGACATGATCGCCGGCCCGAGCGAGATCCTGGTGCTGGCCGACGGCAGCACACGCGCCGACTGGATTGCGATGGACCTGTTCAGCCAGGCCGAGCACGACGAATTGGCGCAAAGCATCCTGCTGTGCCCCGACGCCGACTACATCTCGCGCGTCCAGCAGGAAATCGACCGACTGCTGCCGACGATGCCGCGCGCTGAAATCATCGCGGCCTCGCTCAACGGCCGTGGTGCGTTGATCCACACCCGCAGCATGGAGGAGGCCTGCGCCATCAGCAACCGCATCGCGCCCGAGCACCTGGAAGTCAGCAGCAGCGAGCCGTACCGCTGGGAGCCGCTGCTCAAGCACGCGGGCGCCATTTTCCTGGGCGCCTACACCAGCGAAAGCCTGGGCGACTACTGCGCGGGCCCGAACCACGTGCTGCCTACCAGCAGCACGGCGCGCTTTTCCAGCCCGCTGGGCGTGTACGACTTCCAGAAGCGATCGAGCCTGATCGAGGTCAGCGAAGCCGGTGCGCAGGTGCTCGGCCCGGTCGCGGTCACGCTGGCCGAAGGCGAAGGCCTGCAGGCGCATGCCGAAGCGGCGCGCATGCGCCTGCGCAAGGCCTGAGGCCTTGCACCCAGCGCGCTTCACGAAGGCCAGCCAGATGATCCCGCAACGCCATCGTTCGCGATTCCCCGGGTCCGCAAACCGACGGATCGCCAGCGCGGTAGCCGCTGTCCTGCTGGCGGCGAGCGCTGGCGCACACGCCATGAGCCTGCGCGAATTCCACACGCTCGAGGCCAGCGAAAAGAAAGAAGGCAAGGCGTACGCGAGCTACTACCTGGTGGGCGTGCTCGAGGGTCTGCGCGAAGCCAACGACGCGTCGCGCCGGGCCGGCCAGAAGCCCCTGTTCTGCGTCGACGGCCGCCGGCTCGAACCTTCGATGGCGCGCTCCCTCTTCCAGACCGAACTCAAGCGCAACGCCGATGCGTACGAGGCCGACATGCCCGTGCAACTGGTGCTGTCGACCGCCTTGCAGACCAGCTTCAGGTGCGCGTCGTGAAACGACCCGCGCCCGACATCTCTTCCCCTGGATCGACCCCGAGCAGACCTCCGATGCCTCACTCTCTCCCCGCGCTGCAGCGCATCCGCCCCGACGTGCGCGCCATGCATGCCTATGCCGTGCAGGACGCACGTGGCTTCGTCAAGCTCGACGCCATGGAAAACCCGTTCGGCCTGCCGCCCGCGCTGCAAGCCGAACTGGGCACGCGCCTCGGCGCCCTGGCGCTCAACCGGTACCCCGGCGACCGTGGCGCCGACCTTCAGCGCGCTCTGGCCAGCCACGCGCGCATGCCCGAGGGCTTCGGCCTGGTTCTGGGCAACGGCTCGGACGAACTCATCTCGCTGATCACCGTGGCCTGCGACCTGCCCGGTGCCACCATCCTGGCGCCGGTGCCCGGCTTCGTGATGTACGCCATCACCGCGCAGCTGCAGGGCGTGCGTTTCGTCGGCGTGCCGCTGACGACCGATTTCGAGCTCGACGGCCCAGCGATGCTTGAAGCCATCGCCAGGGAAAAACCGGCCATCGTCTACCTCGCGTACCCGAACAACCCCACGGCCAACCTCTGGGACGACGCCGTGATCGAGCAGATCGTCGAGGCGCAAGGCGCACAGGGTGGCCTGGTGGTGATGGACGAGGCCTACCAGCCGTTCGCCGCGCGCAGCTACATCGACCGCGTCGCGCGCCATGGCCACGTGCTGCTCATGCGCACGCTCAGCAAGTTCGGCCTGGCCGGCGTGCGCCTGGGTTACCTGATGGGGCCGCGGGCGCTGGTCGGCGAGATCGACAAGGTGCGGCCGCCCTACAACATCAGCGTGCTGAACTGCGAGTGCGCGCTGTTCGCCCTCGAGCACGCCGACGTTTTCGCGGCGCAGGCGAGCGAGTTGCGCGCGCAGCGCGCGCAGCTGGCGGCAGCGCTCGGCAAGCTGCCCGGCGTTACGCAATGGCCGAGCGAAGCCAACATGATCCTGATCCGTGTGCCCGACGCGACAAAAACCTTCGAGGGCATGAAGGCACGCGGTGTGCTGGTCAAGAACGTTTCTAAAATGCATCCACTGCTGGCGAACTGCCTGCGTCTGACCGTCGGCGCCGCCGATGACAACACGCGCATGCTCGCGGCCCTCGAATCCTCCCTATGAACACCCCGCTCGCACCTGCCCTTCCCGCCGAGGCGGGCGACCGCGTGGCCGAGGTTTCGCGCAACACCGCCGAAACCCGGATCACCGTCAAGATCAACCTCGACGGCACCGGCCGCGCCAAGCTCGCCACGGGCATCGGCTTCTTCGACCACATGCTCGACCAGATTGCGCGGCACGGCCTGATCGACCTCGACATCGAATGCCAGGGCGACCTGCACATCGATGGCCACCACACGGTGGAAGACGTCGGCATCACCTTCGGCCAGGCCGTGGCTCAGGCGGTCGGCGACAAGAAGGGCATTCGCCGCTACGGCCACGCCTACGTGCCGCTGGACGAAGCGTTGAGCCGCGTGGTGGTCGACTTTTCCGGCCGTCCGGGCCTGGACATGCACGTGCCGTTCACCAGCGGCATGGTCGGCGGCTTCGACACCCAGCTGACCTATGAGTTCTTCCAGGGCTTCGTGAACCATGCGCTGGTCACGCTGCACATCGACAACCTCAAGGGCGTGAACGCGCACCACCAGTGCGAAACCGTGTTCAAGGCCTTCGGACGCACGTTGCGCGCGGCCCTCGAACGCGACCCGCGTTCGGCCGGCGTCATTCCTTCGACCAAGGGATCGCTCTGAGATGAAGAACACTGTTGCGGTCGTCGACTACGGCATGGGCAATCTGCGCTCGGTGTCGCAGGCGGTCCAGCATGCGGCCGACGCCGTCGGCGTGGAGGTGTTCGTCACCTCCGACCCCGACGTGGTGCGCCGCGCCACGCGGGTGGTGCTGCCGGGGCAGGGCGCCATGCCCGACTGCATGCGTGAATTGCGCGAGTCGGGGCTGCAGGAATCGGTACTGGAAGCCGCTGCGACCAAGCCGCTGTTCGGCGTGTGCGTGGGCATGCAGATGATGTTGTCGCACAGCCACGAAGGCCCGACCGACGGCCTCGGTCTCATTCCCGGCGACGTGGTCAAGTTCGACCTGGCCGGTAGATTGCAGGCCGACGGCAGCCGTTTCAAGGTGCCGCAGATGGGCTGGAACCAGGTTCGCCAGGCGAAGCCGCATCCGGTGTGGGCGGGCGTGCCGGACCTGAGCTATTTCTATTTCGTCCACAGTTTCTACGCGAAACCGACCGATGCAAGCCACAGCGTCGGGGAAGCCGATTACGGTGCGCCCTTCACGGCGGCCATTGCGCGCGATAATATTTTCGCGACGCAATTCCATCCCGAAAAGAGCGCAGACCACGGTCTGCAGCTCTACCGCAATTTTCTCCACTGGAACCCCTGACCCGTACCGGGTCGCCCTGCCATGCTGCTGATTCCTGCCATTGATCTGAAAGACGGCCACTGCGTTCGCCTCAAACAGGGCGACATGGACCAATCGACCATCTTCAGCGAAGACCCCGCGGCCATGGCCCGCAAGTGGGTCGAAGCCGGCGCACGCCGCCTCCATCTGGTCGACCTGAACGGCGCCTTTGCCGGCAAGCCGCAGAACCACGCGGCCATCAAGGCGATCCTGCGCGAAGTCGGTGACGAGATTCCGGTGCAGTTGGGCGGCGGCATCCGCGACCTCGACACGATCGAGCGCTACATCGACGACGGCCTGCGCTACGTGATCATCGGCACCGCCGCGGTCAAGAACCCGGGCTTCCTGAAGGACGCCTGCGTGGCTTTCGGCGGGCACATCATCGTGGGCCTCGACGCGAAAGACGGCAAGGTCGCCACCGACGGCTGGAGCAAGCTCACCGGCCACGAAGTCGCCGACCTGGGCAAGAAGTTCGAAGACTACGGCGTCGAGTCGATCATCTACACCGACATCGGCCGCGACGGCATGCTGTCGGGCATCAACATCGAAGCCACCGTGAAGCTCGCGCAGGCGCTGACCATCCCCGTGATCGCATCGGGTGGCCTGTCGAACATGGCTGACATCGACCAGCTGTGCGCCGTGGAATCCGAAGGCGTCGAAGGCGTGATCTGCGGCCGCGCCATCTACTCGGGCGATCTCGATTTCGCTGCCGCGCAAGCGCGCGCCGACGAGCTGGCCCTCGGCTGACCGACCCGGGCCGCCGCAGCGCCGACCCGCATGGCCGTACAGGCCAGACCTAGAATCGGCCCATGCCTTCCTTCGAACCGACCGTCTTTCGCGGCCAGCCCGCTGTGCGCCTGGCGCTGCCCGAGGGCGACGCGTGCATCGTGGCGTTGCACGGCGCGCATCTGCTGTCCTGGACCACCGCCGATGGCGTCGAGCGGCTCTACCTGAGCCCCCAGGCCCTGTTCGACGGGCACAGCGCCATCCGTGGCGGTGTGCCGATCTGCTGGCCGCAGTTCAACCAGCGCGGCAACTTGCCCAAGCATGGCTTCGTACGCAACTTGCCCTGGCGCGTGGCGCCCGCCGATGAACGGCCGACGACATCGTCGAGGGAACTTGCGCTGGTGCTGGCAGACGACGAGGCCACGCGCGCGGTCTGGCCCGAGGCGTTCAACGCACGCCTGACCGTGACGCTCGCGCCGGGCGCGCTGCGCGTGACGCTCGCCGTCACCAACACCGGCACCACGTCCTGGCCGTTCACCGGCGCACTGCACAGCTACCTGTCGGTCGACGACATTGCCGACGTTCAGCTCGAAGGCCTGCAGGGCGCCCGGCGCTGGGATGCCGTGCGCGACGAACGCCTGGTCGAGGCCGCGCCCACCCTGCGTTTCGATACCGAATTCGACAGCGTCTACGCGGCAGCCGCTGCGCCCCTGCACCTGCTGCAGCCGCGCGGCACACTCGAGATCGCCCAGAGCGCCACGTGTACCGAGACGGTGGTCTGGAACCCGGGTGCCGCGCTCAGCGCGAAGCTGGCCGATATGCCCGACGACGGCTATCGCCATATGTTGTGCGTGGAGGCCGCGCGCATCGACGAGGCCGTGGTGCTTGCGCCCGGCGCGCAGTGGCAGGGCTGGCAGCAGCTCACCGTTCTCTGATCTTGCGAAGACTTCCCATGCTTGCCAAACGCATCATTCCCTGCCTCGACGTGACCGGCGGCCGCGTCGTGAAGGGCGTCAATTTTCTCGAGTTGCGCGACGCGGGGGACCCGGTCGAAATTGCCGCGCGCTACAACGCACAGGGTGCCGATGAGCTGACCTTTCTCGACATCACCGCCACCAGCGACGCCCGCGACCTGATCCTTCCGATCATCGAGGCGGTCGCGTCGCAGGTGTTCATTCCGCTGACCGTCGGCGGTGGCGTGCGCACCGTGGCCGACGTGCGCCGGCTGCTCAACGCCGGCGCCGACAAGACGAGCTTCAATTCGGCCGCCATCGCCCATCCGCAGGTGATCGACGAGGCGTCGCAGAAATATGGCGCGCAATGCATCGTGGTGGCCATCGACGCCAAGCGCCGCAGCCCGGAAGACGCGGCCATTCGCGGTGCGGGCTGGGACGTCTACAGCCACGGGGGGCGCAAGAACACCGGGATGGACGCGGTGCAGTGGGCCACCGAGATGGCGCGTCGCGGCGCCGGCGAGATCCTGCTGACCAGCATGGACCGCGATGGCACCAAGAGCGGGTTCGATCTGGCGCTCACGCGCGCCGTCAGCGACGCCGTCAGCGTGCCCGTGATCGCTTCGGGCGGCGTGGGCAGCCTGGACCACCTGGCCGACGGCATCCAGAGCGGCGGCGCCGACGCGGTGCTGGCCGCGAGCATCTTCCACTACGGCGAATTCACCGTCGGGCAAGCCAAGGCGCAGATGGCCGCGCGCGGTATCCCTGTTCGTCTGTGAAGCCTTTAGGGGCGGTGGCGACAGCTTTCTGCCCGACAATGCCCCCATGAATTGGCTCGACGAAGTGAAATGGGACGCGAACGGCCTGGTGCCCGTCATCGCGCAGGAGCGCGGCAGCAACGACGTGCTGATGTTCGCCTGGATGAACCGCGAGGCGCTCGCCAAGACCGCCGAGCTCGGCCGTGCGGTGTATTTCAGCCGTTCGCGCGCCAGGCTGTGGTTCAAGGGCGAGGAGTCGGGCCATGTCCAGACCGTGCACGAGATCCGGCTGGACTGTGACAACGACGTCGTGCTCCTCAAAGTGACGCAGCTCGGTCATGAACCCGGCATTGCCTGTCACACGGGCCGTCACAGTTGTTTCTTCAGCAAGTATGAGAATGGTCAGTGGACTGTCACAGAGCCGGTCTTGAAAGACCCGGAAACGATCTACAAATAATGGACACCATGACCACCGACGCGCTCGACCGCTTGGCCGCCGTGATCGAAAGCCGCCTGCCCGCACGCGGCGGCAATCCTGAGACGAGCTACGTCGCGCGCCTGCTGCACAAGGGCCCCGATGCGTTCCTGAAAAAGATCGGCGAGGAAGCCACCGAGGTCGTGATGGCGGCCAAGGATGCCGACCATGGCGCCGATCCGCAAAAAATAGTGAACGAAGTCGCCGACCTGTGGTTCCACAGCATGGTGGCGCTCGCGCACTACGGCCTGTCGCCGCGCGCGGTGGTCGAGGAGCTCGAACGCCGCGAGGGCACGAGCGGCATCGAGGAAAAAGCCTTGCGCAAGGCGCAGGCCCGCGAAGCCTCCAACGATTGATCTCTTGAGTCAGGACAACATGCCGAACATCGTGACCCAGCAACCCGATCCTTCTCTCAAGACCTGGGGGTGGGTCAGCTACATCCTGCATCTGGTCGTCGCCGTGGGGGCCGTGCTGCCCGGCGCGCAGGCATCGATCGTGCTGCTTTTGATCGCCCTCATCATCGACATCGTCAAGCGCAGTGACGCCGAGGGCACCTGGCAGGCATCGCATTTCAGCTGGCGTATTCGATCGGTGTTGTGGGCCGGCGTGCTCTACATCGTCACGTCGTGGCTGTGGCTGCTGTTTCTGGTGCCGGGCTGGATCGCCTGGGGCCTGATTTCGCTGTGGTTCCTCTACCGCATCATCAAGGGCATGATCGCGATGAACGGCGGCAGGTCGATGGAGCCTGGCCGTGGCATCTGATCCGAACTGCGTCTTTTGCAAGATCATCGAAGGCAAGATTCCTTCGCGCAAGGTGTACGAGGACGACGACGTCTTCGCCTTCCACGACATCGCACCCTGGGCACCCGTGCATTTCATGGTCGTGCCCAGGCGCCACATTGCTTCCATGGCCCAGCTGACGCCCGACGACGCGGCGCTGATGGGCAAGATCATGACGCTCGCGCCGAAACTGGCGGCCGAGCAGGGCTGCCGTCCGTATCCGGACGGTGGTTTCCGTGTGGTGGTGAACACCGGCGCCGAGGGCGGCCAGGAAGTGCATCATCTCCATGTACACGTCATGGGCGGCCCACGCCCCTGGCTCAAGGGCTGAAGCCAGCCCCGTCTAAAATTCACACAATTCTTCAGGAGTAATCCATGGGTTCACTTTCCATCTGGCATTGGCTGATCGTTCTGCTGGTCGTCGTCATGATCTTCGGCACCAAGAAACTCAAGAACATGGGTTCGGACCTGGGCGGCGCCGTCAAGGGCTTCAAGGACGGCATGAAGGATGGGGCGGCCGACGCACCTGCGGGTCCCAACGCCCAGGTGACCGGCAACCCGGCCGCCGAGAAGTCGACGATCGACGTCGAAGCGCGTCAGAAGTCCTAAGCCGCCACTCGTGATCGACCTTGGCATTTCAAAGATCGCGCTCATCGGCGCGGTCGCCCTCATCGTCATCGGCCCCGAAAAGCTGCCGCGCGTCGCGCGCACGGTCGGGGCGTTGCTCGGCAAGGCCCAGCGCTACGTCAACGACGTGAAGGCCGAGGTCAACCGGTCGATGGACCTGGACGAACTGCGCAAGATGAAGGACACCGTGCACGACGCCGCGCGCGACGTCGAGCAGAGCATCCATTCGGGCGCGAGCGACTTCGAGAAGCAATTCTCGGAAAGCGGGCAGACCCTGTCCGCACTGTCGGACACCGAACCCGAACCGATCTTTCCCGCCTATCGGCATCCACGCAAGAACTGGCGGCTCAAGCAGGGCGCCACGCCGCAGTGGTACAAGGCACGCAACGGCGTGCGCACCAAGGCGCTTTCGGGCGCAGCGCGCGTCGCGCGTTTTCGCCCTCACAACCTCAAATAGCCGCAATGCCCGCTCCGGCCGCGTGCCCGCCGCGCGGCCTGAACCCACGCCCCGCAGCGCCCCCACATGGCCGATTCCCCCGATAAAAACAAAGAAGACGAGCTGGCCGGTACCGAGCAGCCGTTCGTGCAGCACCTCATGGAGTTGCGCGACCGGCTCCTTTATTGCTGCTATGGCCTGGCCGTGGCTGCGGCGCTCCTGGCTTTCTGGCCAGGGCCTGCCGGTCTGATCGACATGATCGCGGTGCCGATCCGCGCCCACATGCCCGACGGCGCCAAGCTGATCGCGGTAGGCGTTTTCTCGCCTTTCTTCGTGCCGCTGAAGGTGCTCGGCATGACTGCGGTACTGCTCGCGTTGCCCTGGCTCATGTACCAGATCTGGATGTTCGTGGCGCCTGGGCTTTACAGCCACGAAAAGAAGTTCGCCCTTCCGCTCATCCTCTTCGGCAGCTTGCTGGCCTACGGTGGCATCGCCTTCGTGCAGTTCTTCGTGCTCGACAAGATGTTCGGCTTCATCCAGAGGTTCACGCCACCCAGCGTGAACGCCACGCCCGACATCTCGTCTTATGTGGAAGCCATCCTGTCGCTCTACATCGCGTTCGGCTGCGCCTTCCAGGTGCCGATCGTCGTGATGCTGCTGGTGCGCTTCCAGATCGTCACGATCGAGAAGCTGCGTGACTTCCGCGGCTATTTCGTGGTGCTCTCTTTCGTGGTGGCCGCCGTGCTGACGCCGCCTGACGTGGTGTCACAGCTCGCGCTGGCCATTCCGATGTGCCTGCTCTACGAGATCGGCATCATTGCCGCGCGCTACTTCGTCAAGCACAGCGCTGCGCCCGAAGAACGCAGCCTGGACACCACCAACCACTGAGAGATCGCCGGTGTCCTGCCGGCGGTTCACTCCGGCGCGCCGGGAACGCGGCGTACCGGCGTCTTGGGGCGCAGGCCGGGCACCACGTTCAGTTCCATTCGATCGCTGCCGCGTTGCAGCGCGAAGCGCGACTCCTGGCCCGGCTTCAGGCCTGCGACCGCTGTGAGCAGCTCCTGCACGTTGCCGATCTGTCGATCGCCCACGCCGGTGATCACGTCACCCGGGCGGATGCCGGCACGTGCTGCGGGGCCGTTCTGCAGCACCCCGGTGATGATGACGCCCTGGTTCGCCTTCACGCCGAAGGTCTCGGCGAGTTCGGGCGACAGGTCGTTGGGCTCGACGCCGATCCAGCCGCGCGTGACCTTGCCTTCCTTCACGATGTCGCTGAGCACCTGCTTGGCCATGGAGACAGGGATCGCGAAACCGATGCCCATGCTGCCGCCCGAGCGTGAGTAGATGGCGGTGTTGATGCCTTCGAGGTTGCCGTTCACGTCGATCAGCGCCCCGCCCGAATTGCCGGGGTTGATGGCCGCATCGGTCTGGATGAAGTTCTCGAACATGTTGATGCCGAGCTGGTTGCGCCCGAGCGCCGAGACGATGCCGCTGGTCACCGTCTGGCCGACGCCGAACGGGTTGCCGATGGCCAGCACCTGATCGCCGACCTGCAGCGCGTCGGAGTTGCCCAGCACGATCACAGGCAGCTTGTCGAGTTCGATCTTCAGCACGGCCAGATCGGTGTCCGGGTCGGTGCCGATCACCTTGCCGCGTGCGTGCCGGCCGTCGTTGAGCGTCACGTCGATCTCGTCGGCGCCGTCGACCACGTGGTTGTTGGTCAGCACGTAGCCGTCGGTGCTGACGATCACGCCGCTGCCCAGTCCGACCTGGGGCTGGTCGGTGTCCTGGTCGCCGAAGAAGAAGCGGAACCATGGGTCGTTGGCACGCGGGTTGCGCTGTGCGGCCTTGCTGGTGTTGATGCTGACCACCGCCGGCGACGCCTTCTTGGCGGCCACCGCCAGGCTGCCCGGCGCCGTCGCCGGAACGCCGGTGCCGGGCGCTTCCACGACCGAGACGATGCCGCCGAGCGAGCTGCGCCGGTTGAGCCATTCGGGCTTGAGCGTCGCGACGACGAAATAGGCCGCGAGCAGGACGGTCACGGCTTGGGCAAAGAGCAGCCAGGTGCGTTTCATGGAAAGGACGGGTAGGGCGGGGACGAGTGAATGGTTGTGCCGCGGCGCGGCAGCCTGGACCGGGGATTGTCCCTCAGCACGCATCGCCGTGAATGTGGCGCGCCGGCGTCCGGTCCGGGCTTCCCTGTCGAATAGCGGGAAAACCCTTAAAATCGCGGCTCTTGCGACTGGACTGCCCCACAGGGCCACTTCTGGCGCGGCAAGCACCACCCCACGCTTGTGCCGCCCCCGCATCCCTCATCGGCTTCGTTGCACGAGCCGTCATCCGCTCTCCGTTCTGTTTGTTCCATGACTGCAAAAGTACCGGCTGCCTCCGCGGCAGCGCCCGCCCGCACGCTCGGCACGCGTGATTACAAGACCCTGGCGCTGTCCGCCCTGGGTGGCACGCTCGAGTTCTACGACTTCGTGATCTACGTGTTCTTCGCCACCGTGCTGGGGGCCTTGTTCTTCCCGGCCGACATGCCCGACTGGCTGCGCCAGCTGCAGACCTTCGGCATCTTCGCGGCCGGTTACCTGGCGCGTCCGGTCGGCGGGCTGATCATTGCGCATTTCGGTGACATCCTCGGGCGCAAGCGCATGTTCACGCTGTCCATCTTCATGATGGCCGCACCGACGCTGGTGATCGGCCTGCTGCCGACCTATGCGAGCATCGGGATCGCGGCCCCGTTGCTGCTGCTGGCCATGCGTGTGCTTCAGGGTGCAGCCATCGGCGGCGAAATGCCCGGTGCCTGGGTCTTCGTGGCCGAACATGTGCCGGCGCGCCGCTACGGCTTCGCCATCGGCACGCTGACCTCGGGCATCACGGGCGGCATTTTGCTGGGCTCGCTCATCGCGGTGGCCATCAACACGCACTACACGCCGGCCGAGGTCAGCGGCTACGCCTGGCGCATTCCGTTCATCCTGGGCGGTGTGTTCGGCATGGTGTCGGTCTATCTCCGGCGCTTCCTTCACGAGACGCCGGTGTTCCAGGAGCTTGCCGATCGCCGCACGGTGGCGCGCGAACTGCCGCTGAAGACCGTGGTGCGCGACCACCGCGGCGCCAGCCTGTTCGTCGGCCTGCTGACCTGGGTGCTGTCTGCGGCGATCGTGGTGGTGGTGCTGTACACGCCAACCTACCTGCAGAAGCTGCATGGCGTGCCGGCCAAGCTGGCGCTGGAGGCCAATGCCGTCGCCACGCTGATGCTGACCATCGGCTGCGTGATCGTGGGCTGGGCCTGCGACCGCATCGGCACCCGCCTGGTCATGCTGATGGGCTGGGCCGGCCTGTTCGTGACGTCCTATCTGTTCTACACCAGCCTTCCCGGTACGCCGACCTCGCTGGTCTGGCACTACGGACTGGTGGGTCTGTTCGTGGGCACCATCGCCACGGTGCCGATCGCAGGCGTGCGCGCCTTCCCGGCGCCGGTGCGCTTCTCGGGGCTGTCCTTCGCCTACAACATGTCTTACGCCATCTTCGGTGGTCTGACGCCGGTCATCCTGACCGTGTGGCTGCAGAAGGACACGATGGCGCCAGCCCACTATGTGGCCGCGCTGTCCGTGCTCGGCTTCGTGCTGGCCCTGCTGCCCATGGCGGCGCGCGGTCATCCGATGCGCCAGGCGCCGGCCGGCGTCAAAATGCGGGGATGAGCACCACCCGCCACGAACTTCTCAGCGCCTTCGACCTGCTGCTGGCACCTGAGCGCTTCAAGGACTACGGCCCGAACGGGCTGCAGGTCGAAGGCCGCACCACGGTGCGAAAGATCGTGTCGGGCGTGACCGCCAGTCGGGCGCTGATCGAGGCCGCCATCCATGCGCAGGCCGACGCGATCTTCGTGCACCACGGCCTGTTCTGGCGTGGCCAGGACGGTCGCGTGACCGGCTGGATGCGCCAGCGCCTGGGCCTGCTGCTGGGTGACGACGTCAACCTGTTCGCCTATCACCTGCCGCTCGATGCGCATCCCGAGCTGGGCAACAACGCGCAGCTGGGGCTCCAGTTGGGCCTGCTCGCCGAACCGGGCGCCGCCGGGCGCTTTGGCGAACAGCAACTCGGCTGCCTGGGCGCACGCACGGGCGGCGCATCGTTCGAGGATGCCGATGCCCTGGCCAGCCACGTCGAGGGGGTGCTGGGGCGCAAGGTGACGCTCGTCGACGGCGCCCGCCGGCCTGTGCGCCGCATCGCCTGGTGCACGGGCGGCGCGCAGGGCTACTTCGAGGCGGCCATCGCGGCCGGCGCCGACGCCTTCATCACCGGCGAAATCTCGGAGCCGCAGGCGCACTATGCGCGCGAGATGGGCGTGGCCTACCTGGCCTGCGGGCACCATGCCACCGAACGCTACGGCGCGCCCGCAGTGGCCGGGCACGTGGCCGCACAGCTCGGCCTCGCGCACGAATTCATCGACGTCGACAATCCGGCCTGAGCGGCGGCGCGGCATGCAAGAAGAAGCACTTCCCATCGCCATCACGCTGGGCGATCCGGCGGGCATCGGTCCGGAAATCATCGTCAAGGCCTTTCGCGACGCACCGGCACTCACGCGGGGCTGCTTCGTGGCCGGCGACGTCGCCACGCTGCGGCGCGCCAGCCAGCAACTCGGCACGCCGGGCCGGGCGGCGCTTCCCGTGGCCGTGTTGCAAACCATTGTCGACGTCCAGGGCGTGCCGCTGCACTGCGTGCCGGTGCTGCAAGCCATCGCGCCGCCCGAAGGCGTGGTGATCGGCCAAGTGAGTGCCGCCGCCGGGCGCGCGGCGGGCAACGCGGTGATCTGGGTGGCCCGCGCCGCGCTGGCCGGCGACATCGCGGCCATCGTCACCGCGCCCTTGCACAAGGAGTCGCTGGCCGCTGCCGGTTTCGACTTTCCAGGACACACCGAACTGCTGCAGGCCGAGGCCGCGGCACACCAGGGTCTGCCGCTGGCCAAGGTTCCGGTGCGCATGATGCTGGCGAACGATGAACTGCGCACCGTGCTCGTGAGCATCCACATGTCCTTGCGCGACGCGATCGAGGCCGTCACCGTCGAAGGCGTGCTGGCGACCCTCCGCATCGCGCACCGGGCACTGCATGCGGCGCTGGGACACGCGCCGCGCATCGGCGTCGCGGGGCTGAATCCGCATGCGGGCGAGGGCGGCCTGTTCGGTACCGAGGAAGCGACGATCATCGCGCCGGCCATCGCGGCCGCCCGCAGCGAGGGCATGGACGTGCATGGGCCCTACGCGCCCGACACGGTCTTCATGCGCGCGCGTGCCACGCCGGGCAAGGCGGGTGAGTTCGATGTGGTGATCGCGATGTACCACGACCAGGGGTTGATCCCGGTCAAGTACCTGGGGGTGGACAAGGGCGTCAACGTGACGCTCGGGCTGCCGTTGGTACGCACAAGCCCCGACCATGGCACCGCATTCGACATCGCCGGGCGTGGCGTCGCGGATGCGTCGAGCCTGATCGAGGCCATCCGCATGGCGCGTTCGCTCGCGCCGCGGGCGTTCAGGGGCGCTTGAGGCTGTCGCGGATTTCGCGCAGTAGCACGATGTCCTCGGCCGGTGCCGCAGGCGCTGCGGGCGCTGCCTCTTCCTTGCGGCGCAGGCGGTTGACCTGCTTGACCATCAGGAAGATCACGAAAGCCAGGATCAGGAAGTTGACGGCGATGGTGATGAAGTTGCCGTACGCCAGCACGGGCACGCCCGCCTTCTTCAGGTCGGCGACGTTGTTGGCGACGCCGGCCGGCACGCTGCCGAGCACCAGGAACAGGTTGGAGAAATCCAGCTTGCCGAAGACCAGGCCCACCACCGGCATGATGATGTCGCCCACCAGCGAATCGACGATCTTGCCGAAAGCGCCGCCGATGATCACACCCACCGCGAGGTCGACGACGTTGCCCTTGACCGCGAATTCTCGGAATTCCGTGACGAAGCTCATCTGCATTCTCCCTTTCCTGGCGTTTCTCGATGTTCGATCCGCGGCAGTATATGACGCACGCATCCGAACGCGCCATGCTGTAGCACAGGTGTCTTCCCGCGTTGAATCGACTTGTAGCGCTCCGGTACAATCCCCTGTTGACCGAAGACCCCAACGAGAAGATTGAGGACACCCATGAGTGAGACCCCCGTCGGAGCCCCCCGAATCGACAGCAGCAAGCGCACATGGCTGATCGCCTCCGGCTGCGCCGGTGCGGTGGGTGGCGTTGCAACTGCCATTCCTTTCGTCAGCACGTTCCAGCCTTCCGAGAAGGCCAAGGCTGCCGGGGCACCGGTCGAAGTCGATATCGCCTCGCTCAAGGTCGGTGAGAAGATCACCGTCGAATGGCGCGGCAAGCCGGTCTGGATCCTTCGGCGCTCGCCCGAGCAGGTCGCCCTGCTGCCCAAGCACGACGCGCAGCTCGCCGATCCGCAATCCAAGCGCCACCCCGACGAATTCACGCCTGCCTACGCGCAGAACGAAGGCCGCTCGATCAAGCCTGAGGTGCTGGTCGTGGTCGGCATTTGCACCCACCTGGGCTGCTCGCCGGTCGACCGCCTTCAGTCGGGGCCGCAGCCGTCGCTGCCGGCAGACTGGGAAGGCGGCTTCCTCTGCCCCTGCCATGGCTCGACCTTCGACCTGGCCGGCCGCGTGTACAAGAACAAGCCGGCGCCGGACAATCTTCCGGTGCCGCCGCACATGTACCTGTCGGACACGCGCCTGCTCATCGGCGAAGACAAGAAAGCTTGAGGCAGACGACCATGGCCGAATTCAAGGAAATCTCGCCGAACGCGCCTGCGGGCGACAAGCTGCTCAACTGGGTCGACAACCGCTTCCCGCTGACCAAGCTCTGGAACGACCAATGGGGCAAGTACTACGCCCCCAAGAACTTCAACTTCTGGTACATCTTCGGCTCGCTGGCCATGCTGGTCCTGGTGATCCAGATCGTGACCGGCATCTTCCTGGTGATGCACTACAAGCCGGACGCCGCGCAGGCGTTCGCCTCGGTCGAGTACATCATGCGCGACGTCCCGTGGGGCTGGCTCATCCGCTACATCCACTCGACGGGCGCCTCGGCGTTCTTCATCGTGGTGTACCTGCACATGTTCCGCGGCCTCATGTACGGCAGCTACCGCAAGCCACGTGAACTGATCTGGGTGTTCGGTTGCGCGATCTTCCTGTGCCTCATGGCCGAAGCGTTCATGGGCTACCTGCTGCCGTGGGGCCAGATGTCCTACTGGGGCGCCCAGGTCATCGTGAACCTTTTCGCGGCCATTCCATTCATCGGCCCCGACCTGGCGCTGCTGATTCGCGGCGACTACGTGGTGAGCGATGCCACGCTGAACCGTTTCTTCAGCTTCCACGTCATCGCAGTGCCGCTGGTGCTGCTCGGCCTGGTGGTGGCCCACCTGATCGCGCTGCACGAAGTGGGCTCGAACAATCCTGACGGCATCGAGATCAAGGCGAACCGCGGTCCCGATGGCCATCCGCTGGACGGCATTCCCTCGCATCCGTACTACACGGTGCACGATATCTTCGGCGTGGTGGTGTTCCTGACTATCTTCTCGGCGGTGATCTTCTTCGCGCCGGAGGCGGGCGGCTACTTCCTGGAGTACAACAACTTCATCCCGGCCGATTCGCTCAAGACGCCGAACCATAT
>Ga0247813_10001515_pt1 | contig 17530 bp, 17 predicted proteins | sample UWRJL169409C1_FD_180719 | JGI IMG/M metagenome (GOLD analysis project Ga0247813, IMG submission 180719) | Plant litter microbial communities from Arlington Agricultural Research Station in Wisconsin, United States - UWRJ-L169-409C-1 | ecosystem: Environmental > Terrestrial > Plant litter >... | reverse complement strand
AGTTGAACTGATCATCCGGGACGGCGACGTCTGGGTTCCTCTGGGCGAGCGGATCGGCGCCCTGCAGCAACTGGCCCGTCTGGGTCTCGGCACGACGGCGGACGGGGGCAATCCCTTCGCCGCCAAATTGAACACGGCCCTGTGAACCGCCCGCGGGGTGACCGAGGGCGGCGACGGCGACCTGCGCATCACCTTGAACAAGGAGGCGGCGGCCGATGTGCTGTCGCTGCTGTTCCAGAGTGGATACGGCGGCCGGGCGGAACTGGGTCTGATCGGCAACGACGACCTGACGTTGAAGGTCAGCGCGGACGGGGGCGACTGGCGAACGGCCATGGTCGTCGATCGCGCGAGCGGAGGCGTCGCCTTTCCGACCGGGGCGGGTCGCGTCGAGACCACCGTGTTTTCGGCCAACGGCGTCTATGTCGTCCCGGCCTGGGCCCGCCGGATCGAGGCGGTCGCCGTCGGCGGCGGGGGTGGCGGCGGCAGTGGCGCATCCGGCGCCTCGGGAACCGCCCGGTATGGCGGCGGAGGCGGCGGGGCCGGCGGCGCGGCCGTTGCGATCCTGAACACCGCGAACCTCGCGCCCAGCCTGACGATCGGCATTGGCCCCGGCGGCGCGCCGGGCTCTGGCGGCGCTTCTCCGACAGGAGCGGCGGCCGGGGCGGGCGGACTCTCGACCCTGTCGAGCGGCGGCGTCGTCATCCTGACCGGCAGAGGCGGTAGCGGGGGCCAGGGCGGTTCCGCGACGGCCGGTGCTGCCGGGGCGGGTGGCGCAGGGTCCGTCGTATCAAACGCCGGCGGCGCCGGCTCGGTCACGGCGAGCGCGGGCGCGGGCGCCAGCCTGACCCGGCCGGATGGTTCAGGCGGCGGTGGTGCGGGGGGCGGTCTGGACGCCGCCAACGTCGCCCGGTCGGGCGGGGCCGGCGGCGCGGGCGGATTGGTCGTCGTGACGGCGGCGGGCGGGGTCGCGGGCAGCGGCGCTCCGGGCGGCGCTGGTGTGGTGGCGCCGGCGGCGACGCTGGCATGGCCCGGCGGCGGTGGCGGGGGAGGCGGCTCCTCGGTCGCGACCGGCCACGCCGGCGGCGCAGGCCTTGTCCGCATCACGGCGATCGGTTGAGCCATGACGCTCCGCCTTATCCCCGAACTTGGCGCCATACCGGACCTTCTGGACCAGGAAGTCTGGGACGTCCCGCGACGCCTTAGCCGTGAAGACTGTCTGAACCAGACCGGCGGTCCCGTCCGGCGCGAAACAGATCTCTACGACGTCAATCTGGAGGACGAGCCCTGATGACCGATTCCCCGAACACGCCGCCCACCGCGGCTCCGCTGGCCGAAGGGCGGTGGCTGTGGCGCAGACTGTATGTCTTCGGCGTCAGTCTGGCGCTCTGGATTCTGCTGGCTCGGGCGATCCGGGCGACCCGACCGGAGGCCCTGCCCCGGGTCACGGACGGCCTTATGGCGCTGCTGGGTCTGCTGCTGGTTCTCTATCTGGTGGCGCCGACGGCCCAGCAATTGGTCGAGTTGTCGACCCGGCTCCGGCTGCGAGCGGGAGGTCGCTCATGAGTTTCCGTCTCTCGCGCCGGTCCCGGGATCGCCTGGTCGGCGTAAACCCCGCCCTGGTCGCGGTGATCGAGGCCGCGATCCTGACATCGCCCGTCGATTTCATGGTGACAGAGGGGGTTCGCACGCCTGCGCGGCAGGCGGCTCTGGTCCGCGCCGGGGCCAGCCGGACGTTGAAGTCTCGCCATCTCACCGGTCACGCCGTCGATGTCGCGGCTCTGGTCGATGGACAGGTCCGCTGGGACTGGCCGCTTTATCCGCGGATCGCCGAGGCCATAAAGGCCGCCGCCGCTCGCCTCGACACACCGATCGTCTGGGGTGGCGACTGGACCCGCCTGCGGGACGGGCCTCATTTCGAGCTGGATCGGAACCGGTATCCGTGATGGCCCGGACGTCCCCGCACGCCCCTCGCAGGAGTAAGTAGAGGTTTTGGTACTGTTTGACCGCAAAACCACGTGCCGGCGGCGCCATGGCGACCTCGACCCGGCAGAAACTGCCCGGCGCCCGGCAGTTTCTGCCGCCGCCCGGCGCATTATGCCGGGCGAACAGGGTGGTTAAGAGAAGGTACCATAGCAAAAACAGCATGTTGAATTTTGGCACGCCGAAAACGTCGTGGCGCGGCCCTTGCTGCGAAGGCTGCGAGCAAAATGCTCCCGACGGCCAAAATGGCGGTCGGACACCTTGAAACAAGGACTTTCGTCATGGCGCTGAACAGCGTGAACACGAACTCGGGCGCCCTCGTCGCCCTGCAGAACCTGCAATCCACGAACGCCGAACTGGCAACGACCCAGTCGCGCATCAACACCGGCAAGAAGGTCAACTCGGCCCGCGACAACGGCGCTATCTGGGCTATCGCCCAAGGTCAGCGTTCGGAAGTTTCGGCCCTGGGCGCCGTCAAGGACAGCCTGGCTCGCGGTCAATCGGCCGTCGACGTTGGTCTGGCTGCCGGTGAATCGGTCTCCGATCTCCTCATTCAGCTGAAGGAAAAGGCTCTGGCCGCGACCGACAAGTCGCTGACCACGTCGGCTCGTGCGGCCCTGAACGAAGATTTCAAGTCGATCCGCGACCAGATCGGCACCGTCGTCTCGAACGCCAAGTTCAACGGCGTCAACATGCTGGACGGTTCGACCGGCACCGGTGGTTACAAGGCCCTGGCCAACACGACCGGCTCCACGATCAAGGTGGCGGGTGAAGACCTGTCGCTGAGCGGCGACGTCGTGACGCTGTCGTCCAGCCAAGGCCTCGTCTCGACGGGCTCCGGCACGACCGGCGTCAGCGCCCTGTCCAACGCGACGGCCGCCCTGGCGGCTGTCAACGCCTCGATCGACAACGTTTCGGCCGCCCTGGCTCGCCTGGGCACCGGCGCCAAGTCGCTCGAAACGCACCAGACCTTCGTCGGCAAGCTGTCGGACGCCCTCGAAGTGGGTATCGGCAACCTGGTCGATGCGGATCTCGCCAAGGAAAGCGCGCGACTGCAGTCGCTGCAAACCAAGCAACAGCTGGGTGTGCAGGCTCTGTCGATCGCCAACTCCTCGACGTCGATCCTGCTGGGCCTGTTCCGCTAAGACTGATGGACGGGCGGGGCCGAAACGCCCCGCCCAACCTTTCCGCCCGTTTTGATCAGGGAACGCCGACCAGATCGTCGGCGATGGAGCCATGGACACCAATGCACGGATAGTAAGCGTCGCCTCTTCTTCGACTCCCGCCGCGCCTGTCGCGGCCCCCTCGCCGGCTCCGGCCGAGCAGGGCGCGAACCGGTCGAAGTCCTCGCAGACCCCGAACGCCGAAGGCGCCACGCGCTACCGGCTGGTCATCGAGGAAGGCCCCAGCATGGGGTCCTTCATCTACAAGACCCTGGACAGTGAGACCGGCGAGGTCGTCCGCCAGTTCCCCCGGGAACAGGTCGTCCGGCTGGCCGAGGCCAGAAACTACGATGCAGGCGCGGTGATCGACACCATCGTCTAAGCGGCCCGCACCGTGCGGGAGCAGAACATCACAGGCCGCGCGGGAGCTTCTCCAGCGCGGTTAATCGGCGTGGTTAGCGCCTGTTAACCATATGCTCAGAATCGGCGCCTAGCCTGTCGGGACATCCCCGGGGCTTCGATACCGATGAGCAACAGCGTTCTCACCAACCATTCCGCCGCGATCGCGCTGCAGAACCTGACATCGACCAACACCAAATTGGGCGACGTGCAGGGCCGTATCAGCACCGGACTGAAGGTTCAGGGCGCCAAGGATAACGCCGCCGTCTGGGCCATCGCCCAGCAGCAGCGGGCCGACGTCGGCGCCCTTTCGGCGGTGAAACAGAGCCTTGATCGCGCCACCTCGATCTCGGATGTGGCGATGGCCGCGGGTGAGTCGATCTCGGATTTGTTGAATCAGCTCAAGGAAAAGGTCGTCGCGGCCAAGGACGAGTCGCTGAAGACCCAGTCCCGCGAACTCCTCAACGCCGACTTCAAGGCTTTGATGCGCGCGATCAAGTCCACCTTCGAGAACGCGACATTCGATGGCGGCAACGTTCTGGACGGATCGTTGACGAACGGTCTGAAATTTCTGGCCAATGCCGACGGCACTTCCTTCATTACCCTGTCGAGCAAAGATCTGTCCTTCAGCGGTTCGATCATCACCCTGGGCAACACCACCAACCTGCTTACCCTGACCAAGGCTGGCGAAGCCCTGACGAAGCTGGACGCTTCGATCAGCAAGCTGAACGCCGCCATGGGCGAGTTGGGAGCGCAGGCGAAGCAGATCGCCGCCCACAACACCTTTGTCACCAAGCTGACGGACACGCTGGAATCCGGCATCGGCAATCTGGTGGACGCCGACCTCGCCAAGGAAAGCGCCCGCCTGCAAGCCTTGCAGGTTCAGCAACAACTCGGCGCGCAGTCGCTTTCTATCGCGAACCAGTCGCCTCAGATCATCCTGTCGCTGTTCCAGTAGGGACGCCGCGCGCCGCCTAGCGGTATGCGGACCGGTTGATCATCACGGGGCCCGGACGTCGACGCGAGGGTCGGGCGCCGAAACCGTACAGGGCCAGCAGAGACTGCAAAAACGACTGCGGACGGTTCATCGCGGCGCTCCGGGGGTTGCGCGCACTCAACGGTTGTCGCGGGTGCGGGTTCCCTCGCGCGTTAACGCCCCGTTACGGCTGGCTCCGCATACTGGCCCGACGGAGGTCCGAGTGATCAACAACAGCTATCTGCTGGGCTTGTACGGGGTGTCGACAGACGCCTCTTCAAGCACGTCTGCGCTGTTGGCGGCCACGAAGAAGGCCCAGCCCACCCCGCCCTGGGATTCCAAGGCGGTCGCGCCAAAGGCCGACGAAATGGTCCGCGCCGCCCTCGGCGGCCGCAAGCTGATCAACGAGAACGCCGCCATCGTCGATGTCGGCGGCTCCTCGTCCGACTACAAGAAGCTGTTCGCCCTGTATCAAGGGCTCGAAAGCCTGAACGCCCTGACCAACCGCGCGGGCGTGAAGAACCTGACCGCCAGCGAGCAATCGCTGATCGCCAAGCGGTTCGCCTCGGGCCTGGCCGAGATCGGCGGCTATGTCTCCAAGGCGGACCTGGACGGCCTGCGTCTGGTGCAGGGCTCGACCACTTCCAGCAGCAAGACCACGGCGGCTGTGCCGCGCGACAGTTCCAACTCGATCACCGGCATGATCCATGAGGGATCGATCGACACCCCGGTCGCCGCCTTCCAGGGCGAGGTCAAGTTCGACATCACCATCAAGGTCCCTGTTGGCGAGAAAGATTTCCAGACCACCGCCGTGCCCATCGATCTGGCCGGCATGGGAACCAAGCCCCGTACGCTCGACAATGTGCTGACCTTCATCAACGACCAGCTGCAGACGGCGGGGTTCACCACTCGGATCGGCCGTCAGGCCATTCCCCAGGCAGCCAAGACCATAACCGTGAACGGCAAGCCGGTGACCCTGCCGCCCGGCCCGGACCAGTGGGCGCTGGCTATTCGCGGAACCTCGACCGAGACCGTCGGTTTCGCGGCCTCGCAAACCTCGGACGCCGTCTATGTGGTCCAGGGTGCGGGCACGGCCGGCGGCCATCAATTGCTGAAGTTCCAGAGCGACGGCGGCGCCGCCGCAGCTCCTACCGCAGGCGGCGTGGGCGAGACCCAGTGGGTCGCTGGTCGCGTGTCGCAGAACAACATGCCGGAAGGCGTCAAGAACGTCAGGGCCAGCGCCGTGGGTCCCGACGGGTCCCTGTGGGTGGTCGCCGACGTCGACGCGGGCTCCGATACCCAACCGATCAAGGGCGTTCAGGACGTCGCCCTGATGAAATATGACTCGGCAGGCCGGATCATCGCCACCCGCACCTTGGGCGCGGCATCGACCGCCAGCGGTTATGCTATCGCCATCGACGCCAACGGCAACGTCGCTGTGGCGGGATCGGTCACCGGCGCGCTCAACACCGTATCGACGGTTACCGGCAAGCTGGAGTCGGGAACCAACGGCGAGGTCGCCACCGTGGCGGACAGCTTCGTCACCGTCTTCAACCAGGACGGCGAAGAGCAGTGGACCCAGCGGCGCGGCGCGCGGGCGGCCGACGAAGCGACCTCGGTCAGCTTCGGCGCCGACGGCACCGTCTACATCGCCGGCCGGGCCAAATCGGCCATCACCGGCGCCGCCGCCGTGGGCGGCTGGGATGGCTATGTCCAGGCCTTCAAGGCCGGTGAGTTGTATCCCACTGCGGGAATCACGGCCAAGGCCACGGCCACCACACAATTCGGCACAGTCGGCGATGACAGCGTCGACGCCATGACCATAGACGGCTCCAACCTGTATACCGCCGGGGTCGAGGGCGGTCGGGCGATCGTCCGGCGCTTCACTCTCGACGCAGCAGGCAAGCCGACATTGGCCTCGACTCGCGATCTGGGCGAGATCAGCGGCGATATCGCCGGGATTTCGGTATCGGACGGCAAGGTGATCCTGGCCGGGACCAGCCGTAACTCGGGCCTGTCCGCCGGGACCACCACGGCCGCGCACTCCGGCGGCAAGGACGTCTTTATCGCCAGCGTATCGGCCGATCTGACGGCCTCCGCGGATGACCGGCTGACCTATTACGGCGGGGCCGGAGACGACACGGCGGCGGACGTCAAGATTCATAACGGTCAGGTCTGGGTGACGGGGGTCGCCGACCGCGATCCCTCGGCCAAGGCGACCGATCCCACCAAAGCCTTCCTGGTGCGCATCGATCCCTCCGACGGCGCGGTCAAATACGAGAAGACGTGGGAAGGCGACGGCAATCAGGCCTCGCCCATGACGCTTGCGGTCGCCTCCAACGGCGCCAGCGTGCTCGACCGGTTGGGCCTGCCCCAGGGCGAGATCGACCAGAAGGATTCCAAGCTGCTGACCGCCGCGACCTCGCTGCGTCCGGGCGATCGCTTCTATGTCAGCCCCGCCGACGGCGGTCGCTCCATCGCCGTCACCATAGACGCCAAGGACACGCTCGCGACCCTGGCCCGCAAGATCCAGGTCGCCTCGGGCAACAAGCTGAAGGTCACCATCGCCTCCGAGGGCGCCACCGTCACCGGCAAGGATGGCGAGACCACCACGACCACCGGCGGCTTCCAGCGTCTGTCGATCACGGCGCGCGACGGCAAGGTCGGGGCGGTCATCACCTCGGGCGAGACGGGGCGTGACGCGCTCGCCGGTCTGGGCCTGTCCGCCGGCTTCATCGGCATGGCCAGCGCCACCAGCGACAAGTCCGTCCGGACTTTCGGCCTTAACCTGCCTGCAGACCTCGACCTTTTCGACGCGGCCTCGATCAAGACCAGCAGTGAGAAGATTCAGGCCGCCCTGAAGGTCGTCCGCGACGCCTATCGGGCGCTGGCGCCCGTTTCGGCGACCAGTTCGGTGACCGGAACCGCCCCCGCCTATCTGACGGCCCAGATCGCCAACTATCAGGCCGCCCTGGCCCGGTTGACCGGATAACGTCACTTCCCGGCGTGGCGTCTCGACGGCCCTTCCGACTTGCCGGTTGACGCCTGACCCCCGCGCGGGGTTATTGAAACGACCAAGCCGCGCGAGTGCCCAATGGCGTTTCCCAACGACAATCGAACCATCCTGGCCATCGGCGCGGGGGTCGCGATCCTCGCCGCGATCGTCATCGCCCTGGTGTTCAGCGCCGGCGGCGACAAGACGCCCGAGGCCCCGCCTGCGTCCAAGGGCGGACTGAACGTCGAACTGGCCGAGGCCCCCGCGCTGGAGGCCACGCGCGAACTGCGCTGCTTCGTCAACGGCCAGTACATCGGCATGGCGACCCTGGCCGACTGCGCCCGCCGCAACGGTCTGGCCACCGACGCCCTCGACGTGGGTCTGGACGAGACCGGCGCCCTGGCCGCGGCCCCGACCGCCGCCTTCGCCCCGCCGCCCGAATTGCCGTCCATCGACCTGACCCAACTGAACGCCGCGCCGGAACCCGGCCCGGTCGAGGCCTCGCGTCCCACGCCCGCGCCGGCCGCCTCTGGCAGCGCCTGCCTGCGTCATACCGGATCGGAATGGCGGGCCCTGTCGCAGGGCATGAGCCTGAACGCCTGCGTCCAGGCCCTGTACGCAGGGACATGCGTCCGTCCGGGCGACGCCCAGTACGGCCGCTGGGGCGACATCACCCTGCGGCTGGTGCCGCGCCGGGTCGAGCAATCCAACGACAACAGCCGCTTCCGCGTCCTGGCCGAACAGGATCGCGAGTGCCAGTTCCCGGGAATGCGTTGATGAGAGCCGTAATCGCGATCGCCGCCGTCACCGCCGCCTCCGTGCTGGCCGGGTGTGCGCCACAGACCAAGCCGCCGTTCGACAAGGGCGTCTGCTACAGCGTCGCCTTGCCTGCCGCGGACGAGAAGGCCGCGCCGCGGTTCAACGTCCTCGCCCGCGACCAGCCGCAGATCGAGTATTGCGCCGCCCGGCTGGAGGCGATGCGCGTCCAGTTCCTGAACCTGGGCGGATCGAACCGCGACATCGTCGGCTCCTATCAGGGACAGTTCATCTTCATCGACCGGGGCGGGGTGTCCTTCTCGCGTACGCTGGAGGGAACGCGCTTCTTCGCCCTGGCCCGGACGGGTGACGGACGTCTGGCGGTGCCGGGCGCCATCCAGCGCGACGTCTATCCCGATGTCGTCGCGGCGCCGACTGCCCCGGCTCCCGCCGGAACGTGATTTCATCGGAACAAAGCTGGAACATCCACAGCGTTTCGTTTACGGTCGGTTAATACGGGTTCCATCCGCCGCCGGGCGCGGTAGGGCGGTGCTCGACATCCACGATCCGGTCGTGGGGACAGACATCCCGGCTCCGTCCGGCGCGATGCGCCACGGGCCCACAGAGAAAGAGTTTCACCATGGCGGGCAGCGTCAACAAGGTCATTCTGGTCGGCAACCTGGGCCGCGATCCTGAAATCCGCTCGATGCCGAACGGCGACCGCATCGCTAACCTGTCGATCGCGACCTCGGAAACCTGGCGCGACAAGTCCTCGGGCGAGCGCAAGGAAAAGACCGAGTGGCACCGCGTCGTCATCTTCAACGACAACATCGTCAAGGTCGTTGAAAATTACGTGAAAAAGGGCTCGACCGTCTATATCGAGGGCGCGCTCCAGACCCGCAAATGGACCGACAAGGACGGCGTCGAGAAGTATTCGACCGAAATCGTCGTCGGCAAGTTCAAGGGTGAACTGACCATGCTGGGCGGTCGCGACGGCGGCGGCGCTTCGCAGGGCGGCGGCGGTCGCTCCAACGACGACGACTATTCCTCGGGCTTCTCGACCGGCGGCGCCAACAAGCCCTCGGGCCCGCGCGAAAGCTACGACCTGAACGACGACATCCCGTTCTAGGCCAAAGGCCAGCCTCCGGGCGGTACAGTCCACCAGACGACCGAAACGTCGGCTCATGCAATGTGAGCCGACGTTTTGCGTTTCGCGTGCCATAGGCGGCGCGTGACCACGCCAGACAAACCCCACAGTCCGCTCAGCCTGCTCGAGATCGGGGCTATCCTCGTCATCATCGTGACCTGGGGCGTGAACAACGCCGCCGGCAAGCTGGCGACCGAGGCCATGCCGCCGCTGCTCGTCGGGGCGCTGCGGTTCGGGATCGCAACGATCTGCCTTGCCGGCTTCGTGCGTCCGCCCTTCCCGGACTGGAAAAGCCTGGTGCTGATCGTCGGCGTCGGCGGGGCGCTGCAATACGGTCTGCTCTACGTCGCCTATTGGCTGGCCCAGGACGTCAGCCCCCTGACCGTGGCGAACCAGCTGTGGATCCCGATGACCTCGCTGTTCGCCTTCCTGCTGCTGAAAGAGAAACTCAGCCGCGCCGCCATGTTCGGCATGGCCATCGCCTTTGCCGGGGTCGGCTGGATGATGGTCGACAAGCATGCCCTGCAGGACTGGCGGGCCATCCTGGTCGCCATCGCGGCTGGCGCGGCCTGGGCGCTGACGACGGTGGTGGCGCGCCGCACCACCTCCATCCCGCCGCTCAAGATGCAAGGGCTGCTGGCGGCCGGGACCCTGCCGGTTCTCGCTTTCGGCTCGGCGGTGTTCGAGCACGGACAGGTCGAGGCGATCCGCCATGCGAGCCCTTTGGTCTGGGTGTCGCTGCTGTGGGCGGGAATCATCTCGTCGGTCTTCGCCACCACCCTGCTGTTCTGGCTGGTGCAGAAGCGCGAGGCCGGGCGGGTCACGCCCTATCTTCTGGCGACGCCGGTCGTGACCATCCTGATCGGCTGGCTGTTCATGGGCGATGTCCTGACGCCCCAGATCCTGACCGGTGCGGCGCTCGCCATGGGCGGGGTCGCTGTCGTGGCCCTCGCCGAGCGGGGCCTTCGGGCCGGCGCGGCCAAGGCCTGAGGCCCCGGCCGCGCCCTTGAGCCTAGTGGCCCGCCGTGTGGTGGGCGCCGGTTGGGGCGAACACGCCGCAGGCGATGCGCGCGCCTGCCCCGCCGATTGGCTGGGACACATAGTCGTCGGGGTTGGCGTGGACCAGGAACGACAGGCCGTCTGTGTCGATGAACTCGCCTTCCGAGGCGTCCAGCCCTTCCCAGGCCAGATAGACGTCGGCGTTCGCCGAGCCATCGGCGGCCGCGTGGACGTTCTGCAGGTCGCCCAGGTCCGGGCCGCCGCTCTTGTTCAGCAGACCATGCGGACGGGCATTCTCGGCGTGGTTCACGTGGCCGCCGGCAGATGTGAAGCCGGGGCCTTCACATGTGCCGACGGAATGCAGGTGGACGCCGTGCCAGCCGGCCGGCCAGCCCTTGCCTTCGACGCGCAGAATCAATCCCAGCGGGCCTTCGAAGGCCGTCACCGTGCCGGCGTCGGAGCCGTCGGCGGTCTTCAGGGCGGCGGTGGCCACGGCCTGTGGGGCGGGCGCAGGGACACGCGCCGCGGTCTGGGCGAGGGCGGCTCCGGCCCCCAGAACGGCGCCAGCGGCGAGAATGACGGCAAGGGGGAGGGCGCGCATGGAATCTTCCTTTCACGGACGGCGGCCGACAGGGCGGAAACTTTGCCACCGGACGCCACGGATGCTAGAAAACCGGACAGCGGATCACGTTCCGATTCCGGCCATTTAAAGCCTGATTTCCTTGACTGACGACAGCTACGAAAACGCCGCACCGCCTTCCGGACCGGGTGGCGGATCAGACATTTCGACCATCACGATCGAGGACGAGCTGAAACGCTCCTACCTCGACTACGCCATGAGCGTCATCGTGTCGCGCGCCCTGCCCGACGCGCGCGACGGCCTGAAGCCTGTTCACCGCCGCATCCTGTATTCGATGCACGACCTGAACATGACGCCCGAGCGCAGCTATTCGAAGTGCGCCCGCGTCGTCGGTGACGTGCTCGGCCGCTTCCACCCCCACGGCGACGCCTCGGTCTATATGGCCCTGGTGCGCATGGCCCAGCCGTTCTCGATGGGTCTGATGCTGGTCGACGGTCAGGGCAATTTCGGCTCGGTCGACGGCGATATGCCGGCCTCGATGCGGTACACCGAGGCGAAGATGGCCCCGGCCGCCGTCGCCCTGCTGGCCGACATCGACAAGGACACCGTCGATTTCCAGCCGAACTACGACGAGAAGGAGCTGGAGCCGGTCGTCCTGCCGGCCCGAATCCCCAACCTGCTGGTCAACGGTGCGGGCGGCATCGCCGTCGGCATGGCCACCAACATTCCCCCGCATAACCTCGGCGAGATCATCGACGCCGCAGTGGCCCTGCTGGACGATCCGGACATCTCGGACGACGCCCTGCTGGACATCGTTCCCGGTCCCGACTTCCCGACCGGCGGCGAGATCATGGGCCGCACCGCGCCGCGCAATGCGCTCCGCGACGGTCGCGGCTCGGTCATCGTGCGCGGCAAGGCCAGCGTCGAGACGATCAGAAAAGATCGAGAAGCGATCGTCGTCACCGAACTGCCCTTCCAGGTCAACAAACAGACCCTGATCGAGCGCATCGCCGAAATGGTCCGCGAGAAGCGGATCGAGGGCATCTCCGACGTCCGCGACGAGTCCGACCGTCAGGGCATGCGGATGGTGATCGAGCTCAAGCGCGACGCCTCGGGCGACGTGATCCTGAACCAGCTGTGGCGCTACACCGCCATGCAGTCGTCGTTCGGCGTCAACATGCTGGCCCTGAACCACGGTCGGCCCGAGCAGATGGGCCTGCGCCAGCTGCTGGAGGTCTTCCTCGACTTCCGCGAAGAGGTCGTGGTCCGCCGCACCAAGTTCGAACTGGCCAAGGCCCGCGACCGCGGCCACGTCCTGGTCGGTCTGGCCGTCGCCGTCGCCAATATCGACGAGGTCATCCACATCATCCGCTCGTCCGCCGACCCGGCGGAGGCGCGCCAGCGCCTGCAGTCCAAGCCCTGGCCCGTCGGCGACATGATGGCCCTGATCGAGCTGATCGCCGACCCGCGCTCGGTCCTGATCGACGGCGACAAACTGAACCTGACCGACGAACAGGCCCGCGCCATCCTGGCCCTGACCCTGTCCCGTCTGACCGGCCTCGGCCGCGACGACATTTTCGGCGAGGCCCGCGGCCTGGCCGACACCATCCAGGGCCATCTGACCATCCTGTCGGACCGCGCCAACATCCTGAAGATCATCCGCGACGATCTTCTGCTGGTGAAGACCGAGTTCGCGGTGCCCCGTCGCACCCTGATCGGCGAAGGCGACGCCGAGATGGAGGACGAGGACCTGATCCCGCGTGAGGACATGGTCGTCACCGTCACCCACGGCGGCTACGTCAAGCGGGTCGCCCTGAACGCCTATCGGACCCAGCATCGCGGCGGCAAGGGCAAGTCCGGCATGACGATGAAGGACGAGGACGCCATCACCGGCGTCTTCTCCGCCTCGACCCACGCCCCGGTCCTCTTCTTCGCCACCAACGGCAAGGCCTACAAGCTCAAGGTCTGGCGCCTGCCGCTGGGCGGACCGACGTCGCGCGGCAAGGCCTTCGTCAACCTGCTGCCTATCGAGCCGGGCGACAGCATCATGAACGTCCTGCCCCTGCCCGAGGACGAAACGACCTGGGGCGACTACGACATCATGTTCGCCACCAAGTCGGGCGACGTGCGCCGGAACAAGCTGTCGGACTTCGCCACGGTCAACCGCGCCGGCAAGATCGCGATGAAGCTGGAAGGCGACGACCATATGGTCGGCGTGGCCATCTGCACCGCCGAGGACGACGTCCTGCTGACCACCGCGCTCGGCCGCGCTATCCGCTTCAAGGCCGACGACGTCCGCGTCTTCAAGGGCCGGGACTCGACCGGCGTGCGCGGCGTGCGTCTGCAGTCGGGCGACGAGGTCATCTCCATGGCCGTTCTTGGCCGCGTCGACGCCACGCCGGAAGAACGCAGCGCCTACGTCAAACACGCCAACGCCATGCGCAAGGCCACCGACGGCGAAGACGAAACGCCGGTGGTCGAGGCCGACGACGAAGGCGCGGAGGAGGGCGGCGACGCCGCTCTGTCCATCGAACGGATCGCCGAACTGGGCGCGGCCGAGCAGTTCATCCTCACGGTCACCGACTCGGGCTTCGGCAAGCGGTCCTCGGCCTATGAGTATCGCCGCACGGGTCGCGGTGGTCAGGGTCTGACCGCCCACGGCCTTGGCGGTCGCGCCGGCAAGCGCCTTGCCGCCGCCTTCCCGGTGGAAGAGACGGACGAACTGTTGATGGTCACCTCGACCGGCCAGATGATTCGCACCCGGGTCAGTCAGGTCCGCGTCGTCGGCCGCTCCAGCCAGGGCGTCACCATCTTCCGCACGGCCGAGGGCGAACGCGTCGTCTCGGTCGAACGCCTGGCCGAAACGCCCGGCGGCGACGATGCGGACGAAGCCGGCGATGAGGGCGGCGAAGTCTGATCCGATGGTCGGCTTCCCTCCGATCCTCGTCGACGGAGAGCCGATATCGGCCGACGACCTGACCTATCTCGCCTTGGTCAATTATGGCGCCTACACCTCGTTTCGTGTCGAGGACGGCGCCGTGCGGGGCCTCGACCTGCATCTCGCGCGGCTCGAAGCCTCGGCCGTCGAACTGTTTGGCCAGTCCCCCGGCGAAGCTCGTCTGCGCGCGCTGATGCGCACGGCCGTCGCTGATCGGACGGACGGCTGGCTGCGCGTCAGTCTGTTCTCGCCTGAGATTGGGGCCCGCACACCTTCATGGCGTGGTGTCCCTCGGGTCATGACCATGGCGGCCGAGCCCCCCTCGCCGCTGGCCAGCGCCGTACGGCTGACTTCGCAGGCCTACGTCCGCGACGCCGCCCACCTGAAGCACACCGCCCTGTTCGGCCTGATCCGCGCCCGGCGTCTGGCCCGCCACGACGGCTTCGACGATGCCCTGTTCGTAAATGATCAGGGCCTGATCTCCGAGGGCAGTCTGTGGAACATCGGCTTCGTCCAGGGCGACCACGTGGTCTGGCCACAGGCGCCGATGCTGGCCGGCGTGACCCAGGCCCTGATCGAAAGGGGCCTTGCCGATGTCGGCCTGACCTCCGAGACCCGCCCCCTCGACCTCGACGCCCTCGCCGGGTTCGACCACGCCTTCCTGTGCAACAGCGCCACCCCGGCCTGCGTCGTCACCGCCATCGACGATCATGTCCTCGGCGTCGACCCCGACCTGATCGAACGCCTGACCCGGGCGTGGGCCTCCAACAACCCGCAGACGATCTGAGGCCAGACCTGCGGCGTGAAATCCTGCCGACGGATGACGCTACGTCATCGTCGAAACGCTGCTAATCTGCGTTCAGGTGAAGCGCGGGCACACGCGCCGAGGAGCAATGATGACCGATCTGGATGCGTTCCGCGCCGAGACGCGCGCCTGGCTCGAGGCCAACTGCCCGCCCGAGGTGCGCGGTCCGCTGGACAGCGACGAGGACCGCGTCTGGGGCGGCCGCAACGCGACCTTCAAGACGCCGGCGCACAAGGTCTGGATGGACCGGATGGGGGCGCGCGGCTGGACGGCTCCGGAATGGCCGAAGGAATACGGCGGCGGCGGGCTCAGCCGCGAGGAGGCCAAGGTCCTGGCCTCCGAAATGCGCCGCATCGACGCCCAGATGCCCCTGTCGTCCTTCGGCATCTGGATGCTGGGCCCGGCTCTGCTTCAGTTCGGCACGGAGGAACAGAAGAAGCGCTTCCTGCCCGAGATCGTGCGCGGCGAGATCCGCTGGTGCCAAGGCTATTCCGAACCAGGCGCCGGCTCCGACCTTGCGGGCGTACAGACCCGCGCCGTGGATGAAGGCGACCACTGGATCGTCAATGGCCAGAAGGTCTGGACCTCCTACGCCGACAAGGCCGACTGGATCTTCTGTCTGGTGCGCACCGACCCGGATGCGCCCAAACATCTGGGCATCTCCTTCGTCCTGTTCGACATGACGACGCCGGGCGTTTCGACCAAACCCATCGTCCTGATCAGCGGCAAGTCGCCTTTCTGCGAGACCTTCTTCGACGACGTCCGCGTCGAAAAGGAGAACCTGGTCGGGACGCTGAACCGCGGCTGGGACGTGGCCAAGGCCCTGCTGGCGCACGAACGCACCATGATCGGCGGTATGGGGATGATCGGGGGCGGTCGTCCCATGGGCCAGGTCGCGGGCGACAGCGTCGGCGTCGACGCCGACGGGCGGCTGGACGATCCCATGTTGCGCGCGCGCATTGCCGAGCTGGAGGTCGATCTGATGGCCTTCCAGCTGTCGATGGAACGGGTCGGCGATCAGGTGAAGGCGAAACAGGTCTCGCCGGCCATCGCCTCCATGCTGAAATACTACGGCTCGGAGCTGAACAAGCGCCGGCACGAACTGGCCATGGCGGCCGGCGGTTCCGACACGCTGGAATGGGAAAGCGACCGGTCGCACAAGGGCGGCGCCGCCCGCGACTGGCTGCGGACGAAAGCCAACTCCATCGAGGGCGGCACCAGCGAGATCCAGTTGAACATCATCGCCAAACACCTGCTGCAACTGCCTGGAGCCTGAGCGGATGCCGCTGATCCTGACCGAAGAACAGACGATGCTGAAGGAGGCCGCCGACGGCTTCCTGAGCGAGAACGCCCCCATCGCCCACCTGCGTGGCCTGCGCGACAGCCATGACGCCGACGGGGTCTCCCGGGACCTGTGGAAGGCGTTCGGCGAAATGGGTTTCGCCGGCGTGATCATCCCTGAGGAACACGGCGGCTCGGGCCTCGGCGCGGTCGAGGCGGGCGTGGTGGCCGAGGCCCTCGGCCGGACCCTTACCCCATCACCCTTCTTCGGCTCGGGCGTGCTGTCAGCCAAGGTGCTGGTCGACGGCGGCTCGGCCGAACAACAGGGGGCGTGGCTGCCTCGCATCGCGGCGGGCGAGGCCATCCTGTCGCTGGCGGTTGACGAAGGCGCCAAACACCGGCCGTCCGCCATCGCCACGACCGCCGAACGCTCAGGCAACGGTTTCAAGCTGAACGGGGCCAAGGGCTTCGTTCTGGACGGTCATGTCGCCGACGCCCTGATCGTCGCCGCACGGAGCGAAAACGGCCTGACCCTGTTCCTCGTCGATCCGAAGACCGCTGGCGTCGCGATCGAACGCACCGTCATGGTCGACGCCCATAACGCCGCCCGGGTCCTCCTGACCGACGTTCAGGTCGATGCCGACGCCGTCATTGGCGCCGTGGATCAGGGCGAGGCCTTGCTGGAAGGCGCGCTGAACCTCGGCCGGGCCTGCGCCGCCGCCTCCCTGACAGGCGCGGGGGACCAAGCCTTCCAGATCACCCTCGAGTACCTGCGCACCCGCAAACAGTTTGGCAAGCTGATCGGCGAGTTCCAAGCCCTGCAGCATCGATCCGCCCATCTGTTCACCGAGATCGAATTGGCCCGCGCCGCCGTCATCGGTGCCCTGCAACGCCTCGACGCGGGCAAGGACCCCGCCGGTCTGGCCGTCTCGGTCGCCAAGGCCAAGGCCGGCCGCGTCGCCGAACTGGCGGTGCAGGAGGCGGTCCAGATGCACGGCGGCGTCGGCATGACCGACGAGTTCGACGTCGGCCTGTTCATGAAGCGGGTGCGCGTGCTGAACGAACTGCTGGGCGATGCGGCCTTCCATTCCGAAAAGCTCGCCCGCGCGCAGGGCTACTAGCGGTCTCTGAACAGCAGGCTGCCGTCTCCGTAGGAGTAGAAGCGATAGCCGTCGGCGATGGCGTAGGCGTAGGCCGCCTTCATCGTCGACTGGCCCGCGAAGGCGCTGACCAGCATGAACAGGGTCGACTTCGGCAAGTGGAAGTTGGTCATCAGCACGTCAACGGCGCGGAAGGCGTAGCCGGGGGTGATGAAGATGGCCGTGTCGCCATGAAAGGGCTGGATCAGGCCGCCGGGCGTCGTGGCGGACTCCAGCAGACGCAATGAGGTGGTGCCGACGCAGACGATGCGGCCGCCGGCGGCATGAACGGCGTTCAAGGCGGCGGCGGTCTCGGGCGACACCTCGCCCCATTCGGAATGCATCTTGTGATCGGCGGTGTCGTCGGCCTTG